>Ga0315907_10006243_pt1 | contig 12695 bp, 13 predicted proteins | sample LakEriMetagenome_3_FD_203525 | JGI IMG/M metagenome (GOLD analysis project Ga0315907, IMG submission 203525) | Freshwater fungal communities from buoy surface, Lake Erie, Ohio, United States - Buoy 12 MA123 | ecosystem: Environmental > Aquatic > Freshwater > Lake > Lake biofilm | place: USA...
TCTGCATAACCCTCGCGAGGCTGCGATGGTGCGGATCGGGATAGGCCACAAGGCGTCTTTTTGCAGCCAATAGCGAGTCTATTGGCAAGAAAAGCAACGCAGTGGACTGCCCGAGGCCGTGCCATCGCAGCCTCGCGAGGGTTATGCAGAGCTTCCCTAGGGGCGTCAGCACAGCGCCAAGGCCTCCAAACAGTTGCGCCGGTGGGCGGGGCCGCTTTGGGGGGCGATTTCTACCCCGGGTAAACGCAAGCCGTAGTCCACCCCCAGTTTGTCTGCTTGCAGCACCCAGGCCGTCAGGCGCGACAAACGCGCTTCGTGTTCGGGCAGGCCGGTGCGGCCCAAGTCCAGCCACAGCTCAAAGCGCTGGGCTTGCTGGGCGTCGCGGCTGACCAAGTCGTCGGTGCCAGAGGCTGCGGATTTGGCGGCCTTTTTCCAGACCACTAGCTTGAGCGGGTCGCCCCGGCGGTAAGCGCGCACGCCTTCAAACTCACCTATGCCCTGGCTGGTGGCATTGCCTGTGCCGCCAGCGCGGGGTTCGCCCGGGGGCAGGGGGGGCGGGTTGTGCTCGGGCTGGGGGTAAATCAGCACTTTGGCGGCTGGGCGCCAGTAAGTCCACACCCTGAAAGTACCCAGCGGAAACCGCGTTTCAGCCGTCAGGACGGGGGCAGGGTACAGGCCGCGGTGCAAAGGCGTAAAGGCCACATGCACCAACACTTGCCCCTGGGCCGGTACATCGGCCCAGGCCCAGTGGTGGTGGGTTGCGGGGGCCTTGGCTTCTAGGCTGTGCACGCTCAAGCCTATGCCGTAGCGCGGGCTGGTACGGGCATTGGCCAGTTGCACCTCTAACACGGCACTGCTGCCTGCAAAGGTGGGCTCGGGCGTTTTAAGGTGTAGCGTGGTGCCGCGCAAGGTACCGTGGCCGATGTGCATGCCCACCACGGCGCTGCCCGCCAATAAAAAGGTCAGCAAGTAGCCCAGGTTGAGCTGGTAGTTGATGGACGCCAGTAGCAGCACCATCAAGGTAACGGCCAGCATCCAGCCCGGCCCGGTGGGCAAGATGTACACATTGCGCTGGGTCAGCGTCAGGGTATCGGTGCCTTGTAGCCGGCCTTGCCACCACTGCAGCATACGGCGGCGCAGTGGGGCAAGGGGGTTGAGTTTTGCCGCCTGATTGCGCAGGGCTTGCCACGGCTGGGGTGCAAGGGGCTGTGCAGACATGGCTTGGCAGTGAGTTAGTAGGCGGGTGGGGCAGGTTTTAAGGCAGTGGCACTTCGTCCAGCATGGCGCGTACTTGCTCGACTGCGCCGCGCCCAGCATTGCCCACAGGCACTAGGCGGTGGGCAATGGTTTGCGGCAGCACTGCCTGCACATCGTCGGGGGCTACATAGTCGCGGCCACTGATCAACGCTTGCGCCTTTGCCGCACGCACCAGCGCAATGCCTGCGCGTGGCGACAGCCCTTGCAAAAACCAGCGGCCTGAACGTGTGGCGGCTATCAGCTCTTGCACATAGGTAATCAGGGGTTCTGAGGTGTGTACGGCTTGTACGTGCTGCTGCAACTGGGCCAGCTCTTCTACAGACAGCAGGGGCAACAGGCTGTCTACCATATCGCGCCGGTCGGCCCCGGCCAGCAGCAGGCGCTCGGCATCGCGGCTGGGGTAGCCAATCGATATGCGCATCAAAAATCGATCCAGCTGTGACTCAGGCAAGGCAAAGGTGCCCAGTTGGTCGTGCGGGTTTTGTGTGGCAATGACAAAAAACGGGTGGGGCAGGGCGCGGGTTTCGCCCTCTACCGACACTTGTTTTTCTTCCATGGCCTCTAGCAGTGCGCTTTGGGTTTTGGGGCTGGCGCGGTTGATCTCGTCTGCCAGCAGTACCTGGGCAAATACAGGCCCGGGGTGGAAGACGAAAGACTCTTTGCCACGCTCGTAAATCGACACGCCCACCAAGTCGCTGGGCATCAGGTCGGCAGTGAACTGCACCCGCGAGAACTGCAAGCCAAACGTACGCGACAAGGCATGCGCCAAGGTGGTTTTTCCCACGCCCGGAACGTCTTCAATCAGCAAATGCCCCCCGGCCAATAGGCAGGCCACGCAGTCTTGTACCTGCGCGGGTTTACCCACAATCACCGTGTTAAGCTGATTTAAAAGCGATTTGATTTTGAGTTGGATGTCCATGTCGCCACGTTATCCGAAAAAATCAACCCATGGGAATGGTCTGTGAACACTACGGGGTATTTCACACACAGAGATTGCAAATTGCACGAAATGGGCCCCGGCCACCCAGAGTGCCCCGAGCGGCTGAGCGCGATTGAAGACCGTTTGCTGATCACCGGCGTTGCCGACGCCCTGGAACGCCACGAGGCCCCTCTGGCGCCCCTGGCTGACATTGAACTGGCCCACACCCGCATGCACATCGCTGCGCTGCGCGGCCTGTCTGAGCGCCTGTGTGAAGAGGCACTGGCCGGTGGCCCCGTCTATGCGCACATCGACCCCGACACCTGCATCAACACCCATACCTGGGACGCCGCCTTGCGCGCCGCGGGTGCCGCATTGGCAGCCACGGATGCGGTGCTGCAAGGGCGCATGCGCAATGCTTTTTGTGCGGTACGCCCCCCCGGCCACCATGCCTGCCATGACCATGCCATGGGTTTTTGCTTTATCAACAACGTGGCGGTGGCAGCACGCTATGCCTTGCAGCGCTACCACCTAGAGCGTGTGGCTGTGGTGGATTTTGATGTGCACCATGGCAACGGTACCGAAGACATTTTGGCGGGCGACCCAAGCGTGTTGATGGTGGGCATTTACCAGCACCCCCTGTACCCGCACCGGGGCGATGGGCCGGCGGCTGCCAATATGCTTAACCTGCCCGTGCCTCCCTACACCCGGGGGCCCGCAGTGCGCGATTTAATCGAAACGCACTGGCTGCCCCGGCTAGAGGCTTTTGCGCCCCAAATGGTATTTATCAGCGCAGGCTTTGACGCTCACCGCGAAGACGACTTGGGCCAACTAGGCCTTACCGAGGCCGACTACGCTTGGATCACCCAGCGCATCAAAGACGTGGCCGACCGCCATGCCCAGGGCCGCATCGTCTCGTGCCTAGAAGGCGGCTATGCCCTGGATGCCCTTGCCCGCAGCGTAGAAGCCCATGTGAGAGTATTGGCCGATATTTGACGCCATTTCCAAGCCATGCACTGCCAAGCGCAAAAGGTATACATGGTTTAGCAATGCAATGATCTACCCATGACCGCCTTGAAACCCCCCGAAAATACGACCCCCTGGTTAGAAGATTTTGAGCGCCTGACGCAGGCCATGCTCAAGCCCACGGTGCTGATAGAAGCCGCTGCCATTGCCACTTGCGTGTTGCTGGCATGGGCTTTGGTGGCCTTACTGCGGCGAGGCTTGCAACGCGCTGGCGGCCATGACGAGGCGCGCTCTATTGTGTTTGGCCGCAGTGTGGTCGATGGGGTGTTGTTTCCCCTGCTGCTTTTGGGCCTGGGTTACGCCGCCCGCGCCATTGTGGCTTTGTGGGTGCCGCTCGCCGTGTTCAAGGTGGCCATTCCAGTGTTGGTGTCTCTGGCAGTCATCCGTACCGGGGTCAAGGTATTGCAGGTGGCGTTTCCGCTGGCTGCGTGGGTACGGCCCATAGAGCGCACCATCTCTTGGCTGGCTTGGCTGAGCATGGTTTTGTGGGTCACGGGCCTGTTGCCCCTGGTGCTGCAAGAGCTTGATGAGATCACCTGGAAAGTGGGGGGCAGCACCTTGTCTGTGCGCACCATGATCGAAGGTGCCCTGACTGCCAGCGCCGTGCTTTTAATGGCGCTGTGGGTTTCTGCTGCCATCGAATCGCGTTTGCTAAAGGGCATGACCGGGGCCAATTTGTCGATGCGCAAAGCCGTCAGCAATGCTCTGCGTGCTTTGCTGATTTTTGTGGGTCTGATCATGGCGCTCACGGCCGTGGGCATAGACCTGACAGCCCTGTCGGTGCTGGGTGGCGCAGTCGGTGTGGGCATAGGCTTTGGCCTGCAAAAACTGGCCGCCAACTATGTCAGTGGTTTTGTGATTTTGGCCGAGCGCAGCATGCGCATTGGCGACAACGTGCGTGTGGATAACTTTGAAGGCCGCATCACCCATATCAATGCGCGCTATACCTTGATTCGGTCAGTAGGCGGACGCGAATCCATCGTGCCCAACGAAATGCTGATTACCAACCGGGTAGAAAACCTGTCTTTGGCGGATGCGCGGGTGTGGCTGTCTACCGTGGTCAATGTGGGGTATGACAGCGATGTAGAGCTGGTTACCCGCTTGCTAGAAGAAGCTGCCCTTGCCAGCCCACGTGTGCTGCGCGACCCCGCTCCAGGCGTGGCCTTGTCGGCCTTTGGTGCAGATGGCCTTGAATTTACCGTGGGCTACTGGATTGCCGACCCAGAGGCGGGCACCTTGGCCCTGCGCTCCACCATCAACCATGCCATCTTGCGGTCATTGCGCGCCCATCACATCGAGATCCCTTACCCCCAGCGGGTGCTGCATATCAACTCCCCCCTTCCGGCTGTGGCGCCGCCTGCTGCCCCCACCCCACCTGCTACAGGGGCTGGCCTATAATTTTTGATGTTTTGCAAAGGGCTTATGGGCCCTTTTGCTGCTTAGGTGCACTGTTTTGACAGACAAGTTTTAAGACACTGTTTGCTGCCTGCACCTTTCCCTTTGTTTATTGACCTGCCCCAGGAGTCGCACCCATGAAGGTTTTAGTGCCCGTCAAGCGCGTGGTGGACTACAACGTCAAAGTCCGCGTCAAGTCTGATCACACCGGCGTCGATATTGCCAACGTCAAGATGAGCATGAACCCATTTGACGAAATTGCCGTTGAAGAGGCTGTGCGCCTCAAAGAAAAGGGCTTGGTCACAGAAATCGTGGCCATCTCCTGCGGTGTAGCCCAGTGCCAAGAAACCCTGCGCACCGCCATGGCCATTGGTGCCGACCGTGCCATCTTGGTAGAAACCGATGTCGAACTGCAGCCCCTGGCCGTAGCCCAACTCCTCAAAGCTTTGTGCGACAAAGAGCAGCCCCAGTTGGTCATTTTGGGCAAGCAGGCCATTGACGACGACGCCAACCAAACCGGCCAAATGTTGGCCGCCCTGGCCGACTGGCCCCAAGCCACCTTTGCTAGCAAAGTCGAGCTGGCAACAGACCATGTGCAAGTCACCCGAGAGGTGGATGGCGGCCTGGAAACCCTGCAACTGACACTGCCCGCCATCGTCACCACCGACCTGCGCCTGAACGAGCCCCGCTACGTCACCTTGCCCAACATCATGAAGGCCAAGAAAAAGCAGCTCGACACCCTCAAGCCTGCTGACTTGGGTGTGGACGTCACCCCCCGCCTGACCACCCTCAAAGTGACTGAGCCCCCCCAGCGCAAAGCCGGTATCAAGGTCGCCGATGTGGCTGCCTTGGTGGACAAGCTCAAGAACGAAGCCAAAGTGATCTGAGGACACACCATGACCGCACTCGTCATTGCCGACCACGACCACGCCAGCATCAAAGGCGCCACACTGTCCACCATTGCTGCGGCTCTGGCCTGCGCCCCACAGGTGCATGTGCTGGTCGCTGGCCACAACGCAGGCCCTGCGGCGTCTGCGGCTGCCCTTATTCCGGGCGTAACCCAAGTCATCCATGCCGACGGCCCCGCCTTGGCCCATGCCCTTGCCGAAAACTTGGCTGCCCAAGTGCTGGCGGTTTGCGCCAGCGGCAGCTACACCCACATTGTGTTTCCAGCCACAGCGGGCGGTAAAAACGTAGCGCCCCGCGTAGCAGCCAAGCTGGGTGTTGCCCAAATCAGCGACATCACCCGCGTCGTAGCGGCCGACACGTTTGAGCGCCCCATTTACGCAGGCAACGCCATTGCCACCGTGCAAACCAGCGATGCCGTGCGCGTGCTCACCGTGCGCGCCACCGCTTTTGACCCCGCTGCCACCAGCGGCGGCAGTGCCAGCACCGTGCAGGCCAATGCCGTGGCCGACGCTGGCAAAAGCCAGTTTGTGGGCAGCGAAATTGCCCACAGCGACCGCCCCGAACTGACCGCGGCCAAAGTCATTGTCTCGGGCGGCCGCGCTCTGGGCAGCAAAGAAAAGTTCGACGAAATCATGACCCCACTGGCCGACAAACTGGGCGCGGCCCTGGGTGCCAGCCGTGCAGCCGTCGATGCAGGTTATGCCCCCAACGACTGGCAAGTAGGGCAGACCGGCAAAATCGTGGCTCCTGATCTGTACATTGCAGCGGGCATCAGCGGAGCCATACAACACTTGGCGGGTATGAAAGACTCCAAGGTCATCGTTGCCATCAACAAAGACCCCGAAGCCCCCATCTTTAGTGTGGCGGACTTCGGGCTAGAAGCAGATTTGTTTACTGCAGTGCCCGAGTTGGTGAAAGCGCTTTAAGCCCAGCCTATGGGGCTGACGCAACTGCTGTCAGCCCCTTATGTGAGCCGCTTTCGCCCATGGCAATCGGCTTGCCAGCCACCACCGATGCCAGCATGCCCCAGGCGCGCACCATTTTGCTGTCGGGCGCGTCCCAGTAGTCGGCTGCATCGGGTCTGAACTTCAGCAAAGCCAAAAACTGCGAGTCAGGGCCATCTTGAAACCAAGGCCTTGCAAACACTGTCCACAAGCGCTTGATGTGGCTGCGGTCTGTGTCCACTTCACCGCGTCCTGCCAGTGACACATAAGTGCCACTGGCAGCATCGCTAAAGCTAAGGTTGATCTTGTGCAGATGCGCTACCTTGGACGAGCGCGTGTCTGTAAAAAACCAAAGTGTGCCTGTGGCATCCATCTCAAGAGCAGCCATAGGTCTGCTGACCAGGGCGCCCGTTGAATCTTGCGTGGTCAGCATTGCCACCGAAATATCTTTGACCAAGTCTGCAACGTGTTGGAGTTCGGGTGAGGTCTGTGTTTCTGTTTTCATTGGTATATCTCTGTTGGGTCAATCAACATGCCAGCAAGCACAGCTTTATGGCTGTGCTTGCTGGCCTCTGAGAACTTTTATGGGCCCAGTCAGACCGCTTCTTTCACGCGGTTCCATGCGTCGCGTGCTGCCAGTTTGGCTTTCTCCCAGCTCAGGTTGGAGCTGCCTCGCTGGGTGTTCCAGGTGCTCGACATGTCCCTTTCTGCTTCTTCAAAACTACGGCCTGGGTACTGACGGAAAGAGCGTCCTCCAAAACCATAGGCAGGGCCGTAGTCGTCAAAGCTATCGCCCGCGCTCACATAAGTTTGTTTGCTGTAGTTGTCACGCCAGTAGGCGTTGTCGGCGGTTGGGTCTACAGCCTCTGCCAAGCCCTTGCCCGCCAGCCCACCTACCACTGCGCCCACGGCCGCGCCTGCTAAGGTGCCTGCGGGCCCTGCCACGGTTCCAGTAGCAGCTCCAGCAGCGGCACCACCCAGCACAGCGCCAACGCCAGTACCTATGGGGTGTGACCCTGGGGTGCCCGTGATCGGGTCGCGGTTTTCGCTGTCGTTACGGTCATCAGTTGTCGTGTTCATGGTGATTTCCTTGCTGTGAGTAAAGTGAGTGGAGGGTGGGTCAGCGGCTGCTTCGGCGACGAAACAGGTTGATCAATGCCAACAAAATTGCCGCTCCGACAAAGGAGACAAACAAACCTGGCAAGCTGAAGTTGTCTTGGTTGATGGTGCTGACCCCAATGAGTGGCGAGATGAGCCAACCCGCCAACATGGCGCCGACAATGCCTACCACCACGTTCAACACAATGCCTTGCTGATCGTTGGTTTTCATGAACATGCTGGCAAGCCAGCCAATCACGCCACCCACTACCAGCCAAATAATGAAGTTCATACAAACGCTCCTCGGTGCATCAAACCGCTAGGCAAGATGCCCAGCGATGGAGCGCCAATGATCGTGGTGGGTGGCTACAGCGTCTGTTCGATGGCGCACGCGGTTGTAGTGCAATGCGTTTTGTTATTGGGCACGCTTTCAGTGCTGCACTAGGGCCTGTGGTCAGGCTGCATCAACGAATGCTGCACTTGATTGCCGGTAAGGTGTCTAGCCCAAGGCTCACACAGACTTGCTGTATGTATAAAAGATTTCATCTTTTACCCACCCCATTGATTCATACATGGCCTGGGCTGGGGCATTGGTTTTGGCGGTGGTGAGATCCATTCTGGCCATACCGTTCTGAATGGCAATTTTTTCAGCCGCTAATAAAAGGGCTTTGCCAACACCTGTGAGTCTGGACTCAGTGCTGACGAACAAGTCGTAGAGTGAATAAATGGGTTTGGCTTCTACGGAGCAAAAACTGGGGTAGAGCTGGCAAAAACCTACAGCCTTTTGGGCTTCATTCAATGCCAGCACAACAACAGACTCACCTTTTTGAATACGTGCTTGGACAAAGTTTTTGCACAGGGCAGGGTCGGTTTCTTGCTTATAAAACTGTCGGTATGCATCAAACAAAGCGGCCAAGCAGTCAAGATCGGACAAAGTGGCGATTCGAGTGCTGACGTGGCTCATACGATGCTTTTTTTCTGTGGGGTTTTAAGACTTGGGCTTATAGCACCAGAGTCTCTTCGTCTACATCTGATAAACCTCATCATTTCAGACGTGCCAAGCTCGTCACATTGAGATCCCCCGTGACAAAGATGTACTGCCCGCTGGTCGTTTTGAAACTGGACAGCTGTCCCACAATCCGCGCCTGGGTAGCAATCGGCAAGGGCGCAAAGCCGGTGCCCGCAACGGCGCGGTCGCCTTTTAAGAACGACTGGTAGAAAAAGTTGAGGGTTCGCGTAGCGCGTTCTTGGGATGCAGGCTCCCGCGGCACCAAGATGTAAGTGGCAGTGACGATAGGCCAGACGCCTATGCCATCTACGTCCAGCAAGGATGTGGGCTCTAGTCGGTTTTTGAACAAACCACCCGCAACGATGGCTGCCTTAAAGGCAGGCAGGGTGGGCTCAACAAATTCACCTCTGCGGTTGCGAAGCGTCACCCCGCTGAGGTTTTCGCGCAATGTGTAGTCAGACGACGCGTATCCAATGGCGCCAGGTGTGGCTTTGACGGCTGCAACCAGTTTGCTAGAGCCGTCTGCCTCTAGCGTGCTTCCTGGCCATTTAGCGCGGCCTCCGTTGGGCACGATAGGAGCGGCCTCAGTGGGCGCTACGGTGCGCAGGTACTCTACAAATACCGTGGTGGTGCCAGAGCCATCGCTGCGTACTACGCGTTGAATCGGCAGTTTGGGCAAGTCCAGATAGGGGTTCAGGGCGCGAATGGCGGGGGCGTTCCAGCGGGTGATGTCTCCTGCCCAGATCTTGGCCAAAGTGGCTGCGTCCAGTTTGAGTTGCCCAGGGCCGATGCCAGGAATGTTGACGAACGGCACGATACCGCCCACCAAAGTAGGAAATTGAAACAAACCCCGCTTCTCGAGTTCTTTAGGACTCAAGGGGACATCGGTTGCACCAAAATCAACGGCACGGTCTGTAATACCTTTGACGCCCGCAGATGAACCTGCGGGTTTGTAGGTCATGGGCAAGCCTGTTTCTTTGGCGTAGTCGGCTGCCCATTGGGTATAGACCTTGGCAGGGAAGGTGGCCCCAGTGCCCACTACCTCAAGGTTTTGGGCGCTTACTGGCAAGCAAAAAAATAAGCAAATGGCAACTGCCTTGAGTGCTAGAGGCGCAAAGACGTGAGTCATTGAAGGTATGGAATTTGTTGGAACAATGGGTGCGCCCCCTAAGCCTGGTTGCAGGCGCTGGGTGCAGTGATGCGCACAACATGTAACAGCATAAGTAGCAACTAAGTCAAAACCATGACAACCCTGGCATGGCAGCGTGCAAGCCCTTTGACTTTTGTTTGTGTTGCTACAAGTGGGCTTGCAGTGTTTGCATCAAGCGCTGATGTGCGTCGCTTTGCAGGTCAACCGGCCACTGGTTTTTGGCATGCAGGTAGTGATGCGTGAACACGTCTAAATACGCCTCTAGGGTTTGGGCGGCTGGATGGTCTCCGGCCAAGTGCAGGCACAGGGCTGCAACTTCGGCAGTACACAAATGATCGTCTCTATGGGAGCGGCGCAAGCGGTAGCGCGACAGTTGCTCGGGCTGTAGGCTCAGCACAGGCAGGTGGTCGAGGGACGGGCTTTTGCGAAACATTTTGCGTGCCTCGGCCCAGGTGCCGTCTAGCAGTACAAACAGGGGCCGGCGCATGCAAGCGGTGACAGTGTTTGATCCGGCAGGTGCTGTATGAGCCGTTGGATGCAGTGTTTGTAATGAAGTAACGACCCGCTCATGCGCTGCGTATTCACCCGGAAACACGACATACGGCTGCCATTGAGGGTCTGCCAATAGCGCCAAAAGAGCCTGGGGTACTTCGGTGCGCGCCCAGCTAAAAGCAAAAGTATCGCTAACTACGTCGGCTACAAGCCAACCCGTATTGCTGGGTTTGAGGGCTTCAATATCGGCCATCAGCAAGCACACGCCTGCGTTGGCATGTACTTGCGGGCGCAGGGCACACAGGCAGTGGCTGGGTACCAGGCGGCAGTTTTCACAGCGAGGCCCACGCGGCCCGCCCCTGGCTAAAAATGGTTTGGCGCTGCGCGCCAGGCGCTCTGTGCGCAGGCGGGCTACAGCATGTGGCGTTGGCGCAGTGATGGCAGGTGGTAATAGCGTCAAAGCAGTGGGGTGGGCCGTTATTGGGGGCGAGTGTTGATGCACAGTATGGGGCTGGTCTGCCTACGGGCAAAGCCCAATGTGCGCAGGCACGCTTGCGGCACCATACTGCGCACACTGCATCGCTGGAGCCTCTATGACCTACACCGCACCCGTACAAGATTTGCTGTTTGCCATGCAGCACGTGGCCGATTTAGATGCCATGGCCCAGTGGCCGGGCCTTGAAGACGCTGGCATGGAAACTGCCCAGGCCGTGCTGCAAGAATGCGCCCGCTTTAACGAAAGCGTGTTGGCCCCCTTGAACCGTGTGGGCGATGTACAACCACCTGTGCTGCACAACGGCGCGGTGACCGCCAGCCCCGGCTTTGCGGCCGCCTATGCCCAATTTGCACAGGGCGGTTGGCAGGGTTTGCAGCACCCCACAGAGCATGGTGGGCAGGGTTTGCCCAAAACTATAGGCGCAGCCTGTGCCGAGATACTCAACAGTGCCAATATGAGTTTTGCGCTGTGCCCTTTGCTGACAGATGGCGCCATTGAGGCACTGCTCACTGCTGGCAGTCCTGCTTTACAAGCCTCGTATTTGCCTAAGCTGGTCAGCGGCGAGTGGACGGGCACCATGAACCTGACCGAACCGCAAGCAGGGTCTGACTTGGCCCTGGTGCGCACGCGTGCCGAGCCTCAGCCCGGCGGCCACTACCGTGTGTTTGGCACCAAGATCTACATTACCTATGGCGAGCACGATATGGCGACCAACATCGTGCATTTGGTGCTGGCGCGCTTGCAGGGTGCGCCGGAGGGCGTAAAGGGCTTGAGCCTGTTTGTATGCCCAAAGTATCTGGTGCAGCCCGATGGCAGCCTGGGTGAGCGCAACGATGTGCATTGCCTGAGCCTTGAGCACAAATTGGGCATCAAGGCCAGCCCCACTGCGGTGTTGCAGTTTGGTGATGGCATTAGCACCCCCGCTGGCGCAGCGGGCGCTGTGGGCTATTTGGTGGGCGAGGCTAACCGTGGCCTAGAGTACATGTTCATCATGATGAATGCTGCCCGCTATGCCGTGGGCTTACAAGGCATAGCCGTTGCTGAGCGTGCCACGCAAAAAGCCATGCAATATGCATACGAACGCGTGCAATGCCGCCCAGTAGATGGCAGCGTGGCGGCCAGCGTACCCATCGTGCAGCACCCCGATGTGCAGCGCATGCTGCTGACCATGCGCGCCACCACGCAAGCATGCAGGGCCATGGCGTTGGCGGCCGCCGCTGCGCACGACGCGGCCCACCACCACCCCGATGCAGCGGCTCGTACTCTGCACGCAGCCCGCTACGAATTTTTGGTGCCTTTGGTCAAGGGCTACAGCACCGAGACTGCGCAAGAGGTGACTTACCTGGGCGTACAGGTACATGGCGGTATGGGTTTTATTGAAGAAACTGGGGCCGCCCAGTTCTACCGCGATGCCCGTATCTTGACCATCTACGAAGGCACCACCGCCATCCAGGCCAACGACTTGGTAGGCCGCAAAACCGTGCGCGATGGGGGTTCTGCTGCCCGTGCTTTGGTGGCTGACATTGCTACCACCATTGCCGCATTACAAGCCAGCGCTAGCCCCCAGGCCCAGGCTGTGGCCAAGCATTTGCAGGCTGCGCGCTTGGCTTTTGAAGACGCAGTGGCTTGGGTGCTGGCGCATGCCAAAACCCAGCCCCATGCGGTGTATGCAGGCAGCGTGCCGTATTTGATGCTGGCAGGCAGCTTGGTGGCAGGCTGGCAATTGGGGCGCTTGCTGTTGGCGGCACAAAACCAACTGGCGGCGCCGGGCCCACACGACGAGGTTTTTTTAAGCAGCAAAGTGCTGGCCGCCCATTTTTTTGCCGAACATGTTTTGGTAGCGGCCCCTGTGCTTGCGCAGCGCATCGTACATGGCGCGGGTAGTGTGGTGCAGCCTGCTCTTTAAGAATGTGTTCGATTCTGTTGAGGGCCGCAGCTCGCAAACACTGGTAAAAACAAGACTTGGTGCTATTAAATAAATAGCAATAAGTCCTTGATTA
>Ga0315907_10006247_pt1 | contig 12692 bp, 11 predicted proteins | sample LakEriMetagenome_3_FD_203525 | JGI IMG/M metagenome (GOLD analysis project Ga0315907, IMG submission 203525) | Freshwater fungal communities from buoy surface, Lake Erie, Ohio, United States - Buoy 12 MA123 | ecosystem: Environmental > Aquatic > Freshwater > Lake > Lake biofilm | place: USA...
GCTCTGGTGCGCATGTTTGGGATGAAGATGGAAACGAATTCGTTGACTTCTGCTGCTCATGGGGACCGCTAATTCTAGGTCATGCTCATCCAAAAGTGGTGAAAGCGGTACAAGATCAAGTGGCACTCGGAAGTAGCTTCGGTGTTCCAACACGTTTGGAAAATGAACTCGCGGAATTAATTCTTACAAATCATCCATACGTTGAAAAAATCAGATTTGTAAGTAGTGGAACTGAAGCTGCAATGAGCGCGATACGTCTTGCGCGTGGATATACTGGAAGAGATAAGATTATCAAATTCGAAGGTTGCTATCATGGTCACGTAGATAGTCTTTTAGTGAAAGCGGGCAGCGGATTGGCAACATTAGGAACTTCTAGTTCTGCAGGTATTCCAGAATCATATGTAAAGGAAACAATAGTGCTTCCTCTAAATGATAAAGAGGCATTAGACAAAGCACTTATTGAGTTTAAGAATCAAATTGCTGTAATCGCAATCGAACCGATTCCAGCCAACAATGGATTGCTGCTTCAAGAAGGTGATTTCTTGCGCTACCTCCGCGAGGTGTGCACGCGTGAAGGAATTGTTCTTTTGTTTGATGAAGTAATCTCTGGATTCCGCGTTGGATTTACAGGCGCTTCGGGTTACTACGGTATCAAGCCTGATGTGATTGCATTTGGAAAAATTATTGGTGGTGGAATGCCGGTTGGTGCTTACGCATCAAGTTCTGAAATCATGAGCAAGGTCGCTCCTGACGGACCTGTTTATCAAGCAGGCACTCTTTCAGGAAATCCTGTTGCTATGGCTGCTGGCATAGCACAATTGACAGAATGTTTGCGTCCAGGTTTCTATGAGGAGTTAAAAGAAAAGACAGATTACTTTGTGAACGCAATTCTGTCTCATTCAAAAGAGAAAGGATACAAATTCAACATGTTTAATGTTGGTTCCATTTTCTGGGTTTCTTTTTCGGATAAAAAATCCATTCGTAGAATGGATGAAATAGATGGAGATGGGATGAAACTATTTGCACCATTTCACCATGCACTTTTAGAAAGAGGAGTTTACCTAGGACCAAGTGGATATGAAGTTGGATTTATATCTGCGGCGCATACGATGGCTGATATTGATTTTGCTATTGCTGCGTTCAAAGCATCATTGGATGAGGTGTTTAAAGGCTAGGAAAATCAATGCGTAAACAATAAAGCAAGAGTCAATAATGTATGTTGATCCTTTGCCATTCAGGATTTTAGAATGAATGAAAAGCATATAGACGGTCGCTCCAGAAAGAGCGACCGTTTCTTTTGTTATTCCATCAAAATAGAAAATTCCAAAAAGGATTAGAGTAACCATAGAAATTATCGCAACTCTAAATGTATATCTGATTCCAATTTTCACTGCGAATGAATTTTTATGCTCTTCTTCTGCAGAGTCTTTCAAATCATAGTATAAAGCAAGGATAAAAGTAAGTGTGAAAACAGACAGTGTGGAGAAGATTACCGAATGATCATTCGGTATGAATTCGAATTGATGCGCTGAGGCCAATAGAACAGTGTTTAATGTCCAGGCAAAGGCAATGGATATAGGTTTTAAAATGCCATTATTTCGCAATGAAACCCCATACGGAAGTTGGTACATAACACAAAGTAGAGAGGATATTCCTACTAATAAAATATGGATCATCGAAAACTTCCAAATCAAAAGCGCTGCAGCTCCTGCCATTGCGGGTAGATAGGATTTGGGAGATTGTTTTCGTAGAAAAAGGTATCCACTGAAAGTGGATAGTAAACTAAACCCAATGATGTGATTTTGATTGGTAAAAAGCAAACTCAAAAGTGCTGCGCACACTCCAAGATAAAGGGATGACGAGTATGCTTCCTGTTTCGTCATTTCGTGATGAAATAGACAGCGAGTCCCACGGCTGAGCCGATCATGCCACTACTAAATGCAGTGATAATTTTGCGAGTTCGTGCTGGTGGCTCATAACCATCAGCGTAAATGTCATTGTATTTGTAGTTCTTATTACTCATTGTTTTTTCGCGAATCTTTACCTTGCCGAGAAGTTGCACAACCGTGTAAACAACCGGAGGTCCGACTGCTGTGAAGTAACCGTCCTTTCCTAAAAATGCAATGGTAGCGCACGAGACAAATCCGATGATTGCAATATGTCTTGCTTTGAAATTATTTCTGGAATCTGCTTGTCCAGCAAGGAATGCACGCATTTCACTTGCATTGTATATGTCCCCAAAAGTGGTGTCTTGGGCGTAAACAATTACTTCAGTGCTATCTGATTTGGTATAGCTAAAAACTTCTCCTCGATTGGATGTCAGCTGTTTGATCTTACCGCTTCGTTTGGTTACGTCATAGACTACAACAAAACCCGTGTCTGCGACAATTTTGCAATCCATTTCTTTTCCATTCATCAAAAGAATTTTGTCTTGAGCTAAGGCTTGAGGAAGAGGTAAAAGAAGAAAACTGATGAGAAAAAGTAAAACGCGCATAGTTTTTTTATTGGATTCCAAACCTACGAAAAAGATGCAATACTTTTCTAGCGCACTGGCATTGCGAGTGCAGCAACAGAAACCCGAATTTTTTTATTGGTTGTTAATGCGATGACACATGATTCTATTGTAGCTCCCGTTGTGATTACATCATCAACTAGAAGAATGTGTTGTGAAGTGTTAAGTTCATCTTCGTTGATATCGAAAATATCACTCACATTTTGCCATCGCTCAACACGAGATTTTTTGGTTTGTGTTTCGGTAAAGTACTTTCGTGTTAGAGCCGTCTTTGTAGCGGGAACTGCCATGCTTTCACTTACACCTGAAGCAATTTCATAACTTTGATTGTATCCTCTGAGCTGTTCTTTTTTTGGATGCAATGGCACTGGTATGATGAGATCAACAGAATTCCAAGCATCTATTTTTTTTAGTTCTTGCCCCAAGAGAGTTCCTAGCAATTGACCAATTTCTTTATTTCCCTCATATTTCAATTCGTGTACAAGACGATGCGTTAATCCTTTTCTCGACATTCGTAAAAATGCTGTAGCCATTGCCACATCAGCTCTTCCCCAAAAGAGTTTTTCTAGTTTGTTTTCACGCAATTGATGAATTGACGCGCGTGGAAGCATCATAATGCAATGTAAACACAAGGCGTTTTCAAAATGATGCAGTTGATTTTGACAGCCTGCGCAATAGCGAGGAAAGAAGAGTTCAAAAATGTCGTTGTGAATACGTCGCATGAATTTCAGTTTGTTCATGCAAATCGAAGAAGAATAAATGGAATAACCTATTCAGGTTTATGCAGAGCCTTTCATTTTGGATACAGCCTTCGTTGTAGAGTATCCATCTGTTAATGGAATCACTTTTACTTCCCCTCCATTTGCTCGAACTTCTTTAGACCCAACCATAAATGTTTTAGATGATTCATCTGTTTCATTAGGATCATAGTCTCCGCCTTTAACGAGAATGTCAGGTTGCAATGCGGTAATAAGTTCTAGTGGTGTGTCGTCACCAAAAATGATTGTGGCCGCCACACTTCGGAGTCCAGCCACCACTCGCGCTCGCGCTTGCTCATCGTGAATTGGCCGCTCAGGTCCTTTGTTCAACCGACGAACAGAGTTGTCGTCGTTGATGCCTACGATAAGCTTAGTTCCAAGTTTTGCAGAAGCTTCTAAATAATCGACATGACCAACATGGAGAATGTCAAATACACCATTAGTGAAAATAACTTTATCACCATTTGATTTCCAAATAGCGATTTGTTTTTTAAGATCGTCAATGGTTTGAAACACCATGGTTACAAATTTTTTGGACCAGGTTTGATTTTATAAGTCGTTACCCAGAAGAATCCGATAGCACCAACTGCAAGTTCAATAATGGTTTTCCCAACCCACGAAATCCATGCAAACGTGAGTCCAACTGCTCCAGAATATCCGAGGACTTCAAAACCAATTTTGGACATAAAATGATAGGCTCCAATTCCACCTTGAGTAGGAATGAGCATGCCAAGACTTCCCGCTACCATAAAAAATAAGGTGTCTACTAAGCTCATTTGTTCTGTGATTGGCAATGCATACATCATGCATTGACTCATCAATAGCCAACAAGCCCAGATGCCAAGTGATAAGAGGATGAACAAGAATTTTTGTCGAAGTTTAAATATCGATTGAATACCTTTTCCAATGCCGCCAAGAAAGCGGGCTACCTTTCCAACAAACTTGATATGACTAAGTTTTTTGATCACATAATAGAAAACGATAATTCCAGTGATTCCCAGGAATGCCATAATCGCGAGCGTTTGTCCTTTTCCACCGGGTATAAGTTCAAATAAACTGCCTAGTGCGTCGGCATGTAAAAGACTAGTAAGAAAAATAACCAAGATTAGGATCAACACATCTACCACCCGCTCTAGGATTACCGTTCCAACAAGTTTGTCTATTGGAATATGTTCAGCACGATTTAGGATTCCGCAGCGTGCGATTTCACCGCTTCTAGGAATGAGATTGTTCATGCAATAGCCAAATGCAACAGCATGAATGTTGGTCCAATTATCAGCCTTGTATCCCATGGGCTCGAGGATAATATTCCATCTCAAACCACGAAGTATCATTGCTAAGTAACTAATGAGCATAGAAAGCGCAATCCAAGCCCAATTGGCGTCAGAAAGCGAATCAGTGATTTGTTTTGTGTCAACACCCTTCGATGCAAACCAAAGTAGTCCCAAGCCTATAGCGAGGAAGATTACATATTTGAGGATGTTTTTCATCTTGTTGCTTAAAGCCTGTTAGTTGCGGTATTTGGGAATACAACCCAAGGCTTAAAAGTCTTTGCTTCTTCGAAATCGAGGGATGCGTAAGAGCATACAATAACAATGTCACCGACAGCAACGCGACGTGCTGCAGGTCCATTAAGGCATACAACACCACTTTCTCTTTCACCTGTGATGATATAGGTTTCAAAGCGTTCACCGTTGTTGCAATTCAACACAGTGACTTTTTCACCTTCGATCATGTTCGCCGCTTCCATGAGCAACGGATCAAGGGTAATGCTTCCGATATAATTTAGATCAGCCTCGGTCACTGTGACACGATGGATCTTTGATTTCAATACTTCTATTCGCATGGCGGCGCAAATATAGTTATTTGATTCGGCGCATTCGTATGCGTTAACTTTGAGGCATGGCGCAAAAAAAGTTAACCGAGCTTTTGGGAATTCGTTACCCCATAATCGTAGCTCCGATGTTTCTTATTTCGAATGTGGAAATGGTTGTGGCAGCTATTGAAGGTGGCGCTACTGCTGCATTTCCAGCGTTGAACTACCGCACGGATGAGGAACTAAAAAACGCTATTTCTGAAATAAAGCGTAGGACTTCTGGCCCTTTCGGAGTCAACCTGATTGTGAACAAATCAAATCCGAAGTTGAAGGGTCAACTTGACATTGTTGTGGAAATGGGGGTAGCGTTTGTTATAACTTCCCTGGGTAGCCCTCAATCGGTAATAGAAAAATGTCGCCCAAAGGGGATAAAGGTTTTTTGCGATGTGGTGAATGTGGAATATGCAAAAAAAGTGGAAACATTAGGTGCCGATGCAGTCATAGCCGTTACAAATAAGGCAGGCGGCCACTGTGGTCCGCAGTCGCCTGAGAAGCTCATTCCAGAGTTGGTTGCTGCATGTTCCATTCCAGTCATTAATGCAGGTGGAATTGCAACAAGGCAACATGTGGAAGAATCGTTGGCCATGGGCGCATCTGGGGTATCAGTTGGAACTATTTTTTTAGCATCAAAAGAGGCGGATATTTCAGATGATTATAGAAAAGCATTGATTGATTATGGGGCAAAGGACATAGTGCTTACAACGAAAATGTCAGGATCACACCTTACAGTAATCAATACGCCATATGTTCAATCTATAGGGACGAAAGCTACGTTTTTGGAAAAACTTGGCCGTAATAAATTCTTTAAGAAATACGCTAAGTTGCTGATTATGGTAAAAGGAATGAAAGCCATAGAGAAGGCGACGAAAAAAGCAACATACAAAACAGTTTGGTGCGCCGGTCCAGCAATAGAATATATTCATTCCATCCGCCCACTAAAGGAGATTCTAAAGGACCTAACGGAGTGATTTCTTATTTTTGATTGATGCTGAGGCACTGTCCGAAGCTTGTCCAAGAGTCTTTAAAACTTGAATTCCTATTTATTTGGGTTCACTTGAGTCCATTTGTTTTAACTTTTCTGGAATCCGGTATCAACTGGTTTTTAGTGCCTTGTTTTGTCCATTTTATGGAAAGTGGTTCTAGAAAATGGAAAACATCCATTGTGTTGTGTCTGAATGGCTACTGATATTCAGTCATTTAAGTCTATATTTATTGGTTGGCATAACCTTAGACGCTAACAAACTAAGAACTAATGAACATGGGTCAAAGTAACAATAAAGTTTTTGTCGTTGATGACGACCAATTCACCCTAAGCTGGTACGCACAGTATATTGGTAGTCTGGGCTCTTATGATGTTGAGAGTTTTGACAATTCTCTCGCATGTCTCAACAATCTCACGCAACAACCACATGTCATTTTCCTTGATCATCGCATGGATAGCCTTTCAGGATTGGAAGTATTGAAAAAGATCAAGCTTTTTAACCCGAATATTTATGTTGTGTTTATTTCAGGACAAGATGATATTCAGGTTGCAGTGAATGCATTGAAGCTTGGTGCTTTTGATTACATTATCAAAGGGGAGGGTGATTTGCAAAAAATTGCTGATGTCTTGAAGCGTATTTCTGATATACAAAACTTGCTTCAAAATCGCCCAGGTGGATTGTTGAGTAGCATCTAGCCTCAGTTGTAATAGAATGACATGCTCTCAAGCGAGGAAAAAGTCCAGATTCTGGAAGTTTTCTAACCAATTGCTTTAAACCAGAGAAAAACAGCTATCTTGTCGGGCTTATAAGTAAGAATGCCCGGCTATAAAATTTTTATTGTAGACGATGACCCTTGGTATGGTGAGATATTGGAATATCACCTCTCCTTGAATCCAGACTATTCTATTACCCGATTTACAAATGGTAAGAGTTGTCTAGATATGCTGTTTTTAAATCCTGATTTTATTACAGTCGACTATTCACTTCCTGATATGACGGGAGGTCAGTTGTTCACGCAGATAAGAAATTTACAGCCGAATATTCCTGTTGTGGTTATCAGTAGCCAAGAGGATATTGCAGTTGCTGTTAATCTACTAAAAAAAGGCGTGTATGATTACCTTCTAAAGGATGATAACACCAAGGACTTGTTGTGGAATACAATTATCCAGTCTCGCGAAACTCAAAAATTGCGAAAGGAAGTGGAGGTTCTTCGTGAGGAATTAGTTCGGAAGTACGAATTTGAATCTGTTATAAAAGGACAAAGTCCTGCATTGAAAAGAGTTTTTGCGTTAATGGAAAAGGCGGCAAAGACTGTTATTAACGTCTCTATTACTGGCGAAACTGGAACTGGTAAAGAGCTAGTAGCAAAAGCTATTCATTTCAATGGAGACCGAAGAAAGAAACCTTTTGTTGCGGTGAATATGGCTGCGATTCCTTCGGAATTGATCGAAAGCGAATTATTTGGTCATGAAAAAGGAGCTTTTACCGGGGCTGTTACTCGAAAAATTGGTAGATTTGAAGAGGCGCAAGGTGGTACCCTTTTTCTAGATGAAGTCTCGGAGATGGATTTGTCTGCGCAAACTAAGTTGTTGCGTGTGATTCAAGAGAGAGAATTGGTTCGAGTAGGTGGAAATGAAGTTGTGAGCTTGGATGTTAGAATTATATCAGCGACTCATCGAAATATGGTAAATGAGGTGGAAGCTGGCAGATTCAGAGAAGATCTTTACTACAGAATTTTAGGACTGCCAATTGAACTGCCTCCATTGCGCGAGCGAGGTCAAGATATTTTGCTATTGGCAAAGCATTTTGCCGAAGAGAGTGCCCAAATTAATAAACTAGGTAACATTGTTATCACGAATGAAGCGAAAGAGAAATTACTTAGGTATTCGTTCCCAGGTAACATTCGTGAGCTAAAATCCGTAATAGAGCTTGCTGTTGTAATGTCGAGTGATGGTGAAATGAAGGCTGATGATCTTACTTTCTTTTCTGCTAGAAGCGAAGGTCTATTTGCGAATGAGGAAAAGACATTACGACAATTTGAATGTGATATCATCAAGTATTTTCTGAAAAAGTATGACAACGATGTGCTTATGGTTGCAAAGAAGTTGGATGTCGGAAAAAGTACGATTTACAAGATGATTCAAAATAAAGAAATCATTATTTAGCTATAAGATCTTCCACACTATGAAAGCCTCACTCCTTAATTATCGAAACGACAACTTTGTTGATTCTGAAGTAATCACAAACTCTGAAGTACAAGTTGTACTGAGTTTTGCCGACAAAGATTTTATCAAAGACAATGGCGTCTATAAGAAGCTCCGCACAAAATTTCCGCAAGCCCATATTTTAATTGGGTCAACTGCCGGAGAAATTAATGGCAGTGCAATGACAGAAGGAGATATTACCACCACGGTTATAGGCTTTTCTGACACTCGAGTAAAATCACAAGACGTCAACATCGCAGATTTTAATAATAGCTATGAAGCGGGGGAGTATCTTTTGCGCTGCCTAGCAGCGCCTGACCTGGCTTATGTATTGGTTATTTCTGATGGTGGCCAAGTAAACGGAAGTGAACTTGTGCGCGGAATCAATGAAGCAACAAGTTATAAAATTCCTGTGACTGGAGGACTAGCCGGCGATGGAAATAAGTTTGAGTCGACTCTTGTCGGATTGAATTCTGAGCCAAGTCAAGGAGTGATTTGTGCAATAGGTTTTTACGGAAATAAATTGCGGGTAGGTCACGGCTCTGTGGGCGGTTGGGAAACATTTGGTCCTGAGATGATGGTGACTAAATCAATAAGCAACAAGCTTTATGAAATTGAAAACTTAAGTGCATTAGATCTGTATAAAAAATATCTTGGTGATTATGCAAATGAACTTCCAGGTTCGGCTCTTCTCTTCCCTCTATCAGTTAAACTTCCCGGCAAAGACACTCTTTTGGTAAGGACAATTCTCTCTATTGATTTTGAATCTGGAAGTATGGTTTTTGCTGGAGACATTCCAGAAGGATCATACGTTCGATTTATGAAATCGAATTTGGATAATTTAGTCGATGCTGCTACTCAAGCCGCAGAGCAATGTTTGTCAGATGGTCAAGCTAAAGAAACGCAACTTGCCCTATTGGTTAGTTGTGTTGGTCGAAAATTGGTAATGAATGCCCGCGTTGAAGAGGAGGTAGACGCAGTAGCTGAAGTACTGGGTTCTAATGCTGTGATTACAGGGTTTTATTCTTATGGAGAAATATGTCCTTTGACTTCAAATTCTCCTGCTGAATTGCACAACCAAACAATGACCATTACCACTTTGACCGAAGCATAGAAATGAGCTCCTCGCATCACAAATTGCTCGCTCGTCAAATAAAAAAATATCTAAACGACGACAATCTCAAAGAAGAAAACATCAGTAAATTCATTGATGCTATTAACGATTCTTATTTTGCCTATGAACGTGACAAAAGACTTGCTGATCATGCATTTCGTATTTCAGAAAGTGAATACTTCTCGTTAAATGAGAGATTGCGTGATGAAATTGACACGAAAAAACAATCTGTTGCAAAGCTTATAGATGCCGTAAATTCCATTGATGAAGAAGGTAGGTTCAAAGCCAGTGAAGATTTGATGAGTATTTCTAATTTCTTGAGTGTTCAAATAGAAAAGCGTAAAGAAGCAGAAAAGGTAGTTCAAGAATCTGAGAACTTGATGCGGATGGCACTTGAGAAGATAGGCGACAACATTTGGGAAATAGATTTTGTAGCTGATAAATTGACATTCCTAAAAAGCTCGAATGCTTTTATGGGTTATACTTTCGAAGAGCTTTCAGGTGGAACAAATGTGGGCTGGCGCAACCTTCATCCAGATGACGTTCATATCATTCGAAATGTTTTAAAAGATTACAAGAAAGGGCTTATTAATCATCACAATATTGAATACCGCTTATTTGACAGAAATAGAAAATTGCATTGGATCCTCGATAGAGGTGGGCTTTTGGAATCACAAAAAAACGGCAGTGCAAAAAGAATTATTGGAACACTAAGTGATATTACGGATAGGAAACAATCAGAGGAAAGTCTTGCAAGGACAGCACAATTACTTAGTCGACTTATAGGAAATCTGCAGTCTGGGATTTTAGTTGAAAGCGAAGCACGCACCGTGGTGCTGGCCAATCAACTTTTCTGCAGCATGTTTGGAATTCCAGATTCAGCGGAAAGCATGGTTGGTATGGATTCTAATTCCGACGCCATTAGTCTGAAATTTATATTTAAAGACGGGGAGAAGTTTCACGAAAGAATTGAAGAAATTCTTGACAAGAAAAAGCTTGTTTCAGGTGAGTTGCTTGAATTGGTCGATGGAAGATTAATGGAACGCGACTATGTCCCTCTTTTCTTGGATGGCAAATATAGCGGTCACTTGTGGCATTTCACAGATATAACAGAAAGGAAAAGAGCTGAGCAAGCTTTGGTTTTCCGAGAAGAAAAATACCGAAGCATTATAGCAAATATGAATTTGGGAATGATCGAAGTTGATCTTTCCGAAAGGATACTTTTTGCAAATAATAGTTTCTGCGAAATGAGTGGCTTCTCTTTAAATGAGTTGATCGATAAGCACCCAACTGACCTGTTCTTAATGGGTGAAAACGCAGAAATGCTTAAACAGAAAAATGAGTTAAGGAAAGAAGGTGCTTCAGATGCGTATGAAGTTGTGGTCAGAAATAAGCGTGGTGAAGCGAGATGGTGGCTAGTGAGCGGAGCTCCTCTGTATAATGACATCGGAACCTTAATCGGTAGTATTGGAATTCATCTGGATATTACAGCTCAAAAAGAATTAGAGTTAAATCTCGAAAAAGCTAGAAAGGAAGCGCTCTATTCTGCTGAGGTGAAAGAAACATTCCTCGCTAATATGAGTCATGAGCTCAGAACTCCTCTCAATGGTATCATGGGAATGGTGAGAGAGTTGATAAGGAAGTCATTAAACGAAACGGAGTCAAGACAATTAGAAAGCGTATTTTTTGCTGCAGAGCATTTGTTGAATATTCTAAATGATATTCTCGATTTGTCTCGAATTGATGCAGGAAAAATGCAAATAGAAAAAATAGGCTTTAGGTTTAACGAAACAATTCTTCGGGCGGTGGATGTCATCAATTCGAAGGCTGTAGAAAAGGGAATAAAAATTATTCAAGAATTACCTGAGGAAGCTGGTGAGGTTTTGCTAGGAGACCCACACAGGATTAAGCAAATTTTGATCAATATTATTGGGAATTCTATCAAATTCACGGAGTCTGGATATATCAAGATTCAAATGACCGTGGAGAAATTCACAGGAGACCAGCGTTGGGTTCGTATTCGAATTAAGGATACAGGAATAGGAATGGACCCTGGATTTATGGATAATCTGTTCAAGAAGTTTGTTCAGGAAGACTCATCTATCGTGCGGAAATTCGGCGGTACTGGGCTAGGATTAAGTATAACCAAAGAGTTGATAGAGCTCATGGGCGGCACAATCGCAGTTCAAAGTACAAAAGGCGCTGGTACTGAAATGACTCTCACTTTCCCATTCAGAACAGGCAGCGAATTAGACCTTCCTAAAAGTGCTGATCAATCTGAACTCCCAGCAGGAGAGATTGAGGGATATAGGGTTTTACTTGTCGAAGACAACGAACTTAATCAGCAAGTAGCAACAATGACCCTAAGCCATTTTGGGCTTAAGGTAGAAGTTGCTAATAATGGAAAAGAAGCAGTAGAAATGCTAGCTACTGAAGCTTTTGATATTGTTTTAATGGACGTTCAGATGCCTATTATGGATGGTTATGAGGCATCGCGTACGATTCGAAATGAGCTTCATTTGGAAGTCCCAATCATTGCCTTAACAGCAAATGCATTGAAAGGAGAAAGTGATAAGTGCTTAAGCGCCGGTATGAATGATTTTATTACCAAACCATTTGATGAAGGCACTATGCTCAAAACAATTGCGAAGTGGCTAAAATCGAAATCACTAGAAGCAGTTGGCGATGAAGTTTTGACAAGGAAATCTGAAGCAATAAAAGCAAAACTTTATGATCTTAGCAAACTCGAAAGCATAAGCAGAGGTGATTATACTTTTATAAAAAAGGTATTAGGGATTTTTATTGAGCACACCCCAAGTGCGATTAAAGAAATAAAATTGACGGCATCAAGCGGAGACTTTGAAACAATGGGCAAAATTGCCCATCGCATTAAACCTTCATTGGATAATCTCGGAATAAAAACGATGTTTCAAGTAATTCGTGATATAGAAAATTATGATGGTGCTATGGGCGATTTAAGCGCCCTTAGTGATAAAATTTTGCAATTAGAGGAAACAGTATTAGCAGTGATTGATCATATAAAAGTGAATGTTTTAAAGGAATAAAAAAGGCGTCCGATTTTGGACGCCTTTCAAAAATATAGTCGAATATTGGTTGTTGAGACCGCTAAAAATCTTAAAGTGTACCTCTCAATTCTTGTTCACGTTCGATTGCTTCAAAAAGAGCTTGGAAATTTCCTTTACCGAAGCTTTTTGCACCTTTTCTTTGAATGATTTCAAAGAACA
>Ga0315907_10006248_pt1 | contig 12692 bp, 6 predicted proteins | sample LakEriMetagenome_3_FD_203525 | JGI IMG/M metagenome (GOLD analysis project Ga0315907, IMG submission 203525) | Freshwater fungal communities from buoy surface, Lake Erie, Ohio, United States - Buoy 12 MA123 | ecosystem: Environmental > Aquatic > Freshwater > Lake > Lake biofilm | place: USA...
TGGGCAGGATGCGAAATTCAAATATTCGTTCATTGTGAAACCGGGAATGGATGCATCAAAAATTGCCTACCTGATTGATGGTGCCGATAAGGTTTATTTGAAAGAAGGATCCTTGCATGTAGTAAACAGATTTGGTGAGATCATCGAAGAGAAGCCAATTGCATGGACGGAGAAAGATGGTCGTAAAAAGAAAGTCGAAGTTGAATTCGTAGTGAACGGGAGTGAGGTTGCCTTCAATTTTCCTGAAGGTTATGACAATACCGAAACGCTGATCATTGATCCTTACCTTGTTTTTTCAACCTTTTCTGGTTCGACTATGGATAACTGGGGAATGACCGCAACACCGGATCCGGATGGAAATTTGTATGCTGGGGGGATTGTATTCGGTATTACCGGAGTCTATCCAACTACCCCGGGTTCTTTTGACATGACGTATAATGGGGGTAGTTCATATCAATACATATTCGGCTCGTCGACATATAATATGTCAGGTTTTGACGTGGCACTTTCCAAATTCAATGCGAACGGAACATTGATGGTTTATTCGACCTATCTGGGTGGATCTGACAACGATGCACCGCATAGCCTTGTTACTGATGAGAACGGGGACCTCTATGTGCTGGGTGTAACCGGCTCAATAAATTTCCCCACTGTAGCCGGTTCATATGATATCACGCACAATGGCGGGCCTTTTGTTGCTGAAAATGAACTGGGATACAATGGGGCAGATATGTATGTTACGCGCTTCAACCCCGCAGGAAATGCCTTGGTAGGGTCCACCTTTGTCGGGGGTTCCGGCACAGACGGTATAAACATCGACGATCTGAATTACAATTATGGTGATCCGTTCCGCGGTGAAATAATTGTCAAGGACGGCTTTGTCTATGTGTCCAGTACGTCAAGATCGACAAACTTCCCCACTATTGGTGCGGCGCAGAGTACGCTCAACGGTTTGCAAGATGCAGTTATTTTCAAGATGAACGATGCGCTCACCACGATGTCCTGGTCCACTTATTTCGGAGGGGTAGGCCTTGAGACAGGCAATTCACTGCAATTATCTTCGACAGGGAACGTGTTTGTTGCAGGCGGCTCAAACAGCGGTTCTTTGCCTTTTGCTTCCGGGGAGGATCTGACATTCAATGGAGGCGTGTCCGATGGATATCTGTTGAGGATACAGGGAGCAAGTTCCACCTTCCTTTCAGGCACCTTTATGGGGTTTAATGAATACGATCAGGCATATTTCGTGCAGCTTGATCTGGATGATAACGTCTATGTATACGGGCAGTCTGAAACGGCTTGGCCTCTTACCGCTGGGGTATATGGTAATCCGAATTCGGGGCAGTTTATTCGGAAGTATAATAATTCACTTTCCGCAGTGCTTTGGACAACGATGATCGGTGCAGGATCAGGGAATCCGGAGATCTCACCTACGGCTTTCCTTGTGTCTGACTGTTATGATATATACATCTCAGGATGGGGAGGCACAATCAACAGTGCATACAGTAATCAGGCACAATTTAGTTCTTCCAGCGGATTTCCTGTGACTTTTGACGCCTATCAGTCATCCACAAATGGTTCCAATTTCTATATTGCGGTGCTTGGTCAAAATGCCTCAATCCTGAAATATGCGACTTACATGGGTGGAACCACGAGCAGTTACAATCATGTTGATGGAGGGACAAGCCGATTCGATAAAAGCGGCCGTATCTATCATGCCGTATGCGGAGCTTGTGGAGGAAATGATTTTGGCTTTACCTCAACTCCGGGAGTTTGGTCACCAACCAATCAAAGCACGAACTGTAACCTTGCGGCATTCAAATTCGAGTTGAGTACGATCGAAGCGATCGTGTCTGAACCTCAAACACTGATTTGCCTGCCTGATCCCGTCGTATTCTCAAACAACAGCGCCAATGGGAATTCTTTCTTTTGGGACTTTGGTGATGGGATCACATCGACAGATGTCAATCCTTCACATGTGTATGCCGGCCCGGGAGATTATACGGTAACGTTAGTGGTATCAGATTCCAATGGCTGTTTTACCCCGGATTCTGTTGATTTTCTGGTTCAAATTGGTGATTTTCAAGGTGGAGCAATTCAACCCGGAACCCCTGTTTGTCCCGGAACTCCCTACCAATTAGAGGCATATGGCGGTGCTGAATATGAGTGGTCACCCGCTAATGTGTTGGATGATCCGTTGAGTGCAACCCCTGTCGCTATCGTATATCAAACAACAGAATTCACTGTTGTGATCTCTGATAGTTGTGGTGTTGATACAATAGTGGTTATTGTACCCGTCTTTCAGAATAGCCCGACGGTAAGTAACGATACATCCGTTTGTATTGGTAACAGTGCGTTTTTACAAGCAACAGGAGGAGGAACTTATTCCTGGACACCCGCAACATTCTTAAGTGATCCATCCATTGCCAATCCTGTATCCACACCAAATGTTACTACTGAATACGTTGTCGAGATTATCTCAGTTGATGGTTGTCTGAGTGAGGACTCTGTTACGGTGGCAGTCTTTTATGATCCTCCTATACCCGTTATGCCGGATACGGTAGTCATGTGCAGAGGAAGCTCCGCAGTGATAAATGTTTCTGGAGGTGACAGTTATCAATGGTCACCGAATTATTTCATCAATACGCTCATTGGCCCAAGTGTTGTCGTAAATCCACCGGATGATTATTTGTATTTCTGTAATTTTTTCAATGCCTGCGGATACGCCATTGATAGTGTGTACCTGAATGTTCTCGAGGCACAGGTGAATGCTGGTAATGATACCTCCATTTGTCCCGGTGGTTCAGCCAATATCTGGGCTGAAGGCGCTCTTAGCTATGTTTGGTCTCCTGCAAACAGTTTGAACATATCAAACGGTACTAGTGTGATTGCTACTCCTGATTCAGAGACTGTTTATACTGTAATTGGTACGGATGTGAACGGATGTACAGACAGCGCTGCTGTACTTGTTTCTATTTACCCACAACCTTGGATTGTGACTTCACCGGATGTTTACGCCATTTATGGTGATGTCATTCAATTGTCTGCAAACAGTTCGACTCCGGGTCCATATGTTTGGTCACCGGCAGAATATGTAAGTTGTATTACTTGTCTGACACCAACTGTATCACCGAATCAAAACATGACATTCACAGTAACCTTCAGCGACATAAATGGCTGCACAGCTGCTGATTCAGTGAGTGTGTATTATGATCCGATTATCTATGTACCGAATACCTTCACACCGGATGACAATGAGTTTAATCAAGGTTTCAGAGTGGTCGCAAGTAATATCCGTTCGTTCGAACTCTTGATCTTCAACCGTTGGGGTGAATTGATCTATACATTGAATGACCTGAGTGATTACTGGGATGGCTCGTACAATGGGTTTGTTTGTCAGGATGGGACCTATGTATGGAAATTGACCTATTATGATTTCAAAGACAAGAAATATACCTTGACGGGGCATGTCAATTTGCTCAGATAAAGCATGAAGGGAATCGTTTACATTTTGCTTTTTCTGTTTGCAGGAAATCTGCGTGGGCAGGTTCAATATGGCACAAACAATTACATTGAATATCATCCCGGGGACCTTCCCATCGTGATCTCAGTCCCGCATGGAGGAAGTATGCAACCATCGAGTATTCCGGATAGAACATGTAATTCTCCAACTCTCGTGACGGATGCATATACCATCGAACTGGCTAAACAGATCGATTCGAGTTTATATGATGTGACAGGGTGTCATCCACATATCATTTATTGTAATCTCAAAAGGACAAAACTGGATTGTAATCGGAATCAGGCAGACGGGACATGTGGTGATCCGGCTGCTGAAACTGCTTGGACAGAGTTTCATCAATTCATAGATGTTGCACAAACGGTGGCCCTGGCACAGCATGGAGAAAAGGTCTTTTACGTGGATCTTCATGGCCATGGAAATCCTGTTCAGCGGTTGGAATTGGGCTATTTGTTATATGAAGATGAGCTTGAATTACCGGATAATGTGCTGAACGCTATGACCTATGTAGGATATAGTTCTATCCAACATCTTGTGGCGACGAATATGAATGGGTTAACACATGTTGAATTATTGAGGGGAACGGGCAGCTTAGGAACATTATTCGCAAATAACGGTTTTCCTGCTGTGCCGAGTCAGCAAGATCCCTATCCCGGATTAACAAGTAATTATTTCAGTGGAGGATATAATACGGTCGTACACACTTGTTACCAGCCCGGAAATGTAGTGGACGGTGTGCAGATGGAATGCAATTATAGCGGCGTTCGGGATAGTTATTTGAATCGCAGGTCATTTGGTGCAGCTTTCGCGTCAGTTTTCAATACGTACCTGGAGTTGCATAACAACACTGCTATTTCCTCTAATTGTGGGATGTTAGAACTTGATGAAGATGTCCCCAATGAACAGTCTGTTGGGTTTTTCTATAGTAACGGGCAAGAAACAATTAGTCTTGACCGCTCATATAGTAACACAGAGTTCATTATTATGGATCAGGCCGGATCCAGAGTCTATTCAGGAAAATTGAATGACCAGAAGATCATCGTACTTCCGCGAAACCTGACTTCCGGGTTTTATTTTTTAATACTCGAAAATGATAAATTCAGAAAGCGTTATCGTTTCTGTATTTTTAACTGAGAATTTTTTGCGTAATTAAATAAATCGCTCGTCTGATTCCATAACGTGCCCACAGGCATCACACGTTCTCATCTCTTCTGAGGTGTAGAATTCCTTAAAACGCGGAAGAAAATCATCTTCGATATTATTCAAGGGGAATCTGTATTCTTTCAGTTTATGGTTGCACTTATCACAGAACCACATCAGCCCGTCAATGAGATCAGTTCCTTTTCGCACTTTTTCGATCACCAAACCAACAGTGTTCGATCCCCTCATGGGTGAATGAGGAACATTGCCCGGTAAAAGGAACATATCGCCTTCACGGATCTCAATATCTTTCGCTTTTCCGTCCTCCTGAATTCGCACTGTAATATCACCTTCGAGTTGGTAAAAAAGCTCTTCACTTTCATTGTAATGGTAATCCTTGCGGGCATTTGGGCCACCCACGATCATCACGATAAAATCACCGGCTTCTACATAGAGGTTCTTATTGGATACAGGAGGCTTCAACAGATCGCGGTTCTCATCGATCCATTTTTGAAGATTAAAAGGAGCTTTCATAGAAAGTGAATTTTGTGTAAAGATAGAAAGACTCTTTATTCTTGAGAATCCTATTACACAATAAAACCAACAAACCGAAAAAAAAGGGAGACTTTCGCCTCCCTCCAATTATTGAATGTACTGCGGTTATTCTTTGATAACCCTGAATGATCTGTTAGTTGATCCGTTTGAGATCGTAACAATGTATAAGCCGTTCATTGTGTCAGACAGATCGAGTATCGTAAGCTCTGATACTTCCGCTCCATTCTCTGATTGTGCTACGATCCTTCCATTCAGGTCGCTAACGACATAATTGAATGTGATCCCCGAATTATTCGAAATATGGAAAATCCCGCTGGAAGGATTCGGATAGATATCCATCGCGTTGAGCTGGGCATCCTCAATTCCTGCTGTGCAATCCTGCACGTTCACTACGATGTTTGCTGTGTCGTCCGGGCAAACGCCATTACTTGCGATGTAATCATAGTTAAATTGGCCGGGGATAGAACTAACAGTTGTGGTGAAACCCGGTAATGCCTGGTTGGTTGGACTGTACCAAGTGCCTCCCAAGTCTACGTTTCCGCTTAATCCACTTAAAAGATTCACAAATTCTCCCTTACATGCATTGATCGTTCCGTCATTTCCTGCACTCGATGGACCAAAGACTTGGATCTGCGATATGGATGTATCGGACAAACATCCGTTCTCTACAACATATTCGAAGTCGAAAGTGATGAAACCAACTCCGGCTGTATTAAAGGTGTTACCACTCAATCCAAAGGTTGGAATTGTTTCGTACCAGGTGCCCCCCGCATCATATCCGGTAATGCCGTCATACAAGTCAACGACATCTCCTGAACAAACATCAACCACTCCATTTTCAGCTCCTGCGGATATACTCAGTGGAGAGATCGCTATAGAAAAAGCACCGCTTGCAAATGTGCTGCCGGAATCAAACACCAGGTAATAGGTTGTGCCGGGAGTCAGCCCACAAACAGTGAACTCAGGAGCGCTGGAGGAGAAGTCCATTGCATTGTCATTTGCGCCAACTAGAATAAAATTTGAGAAACTTGAGCAATTCGGAGCTTCATAAACAGCCACCTGTCCATCAAAAGGTACATCCGTGCATGAAATACTCACATTTCCTTCTGCTGGTGCGATAAAAGTGAACCATGTTGTGAAACTCATTGTTGAATTACCCCAACCATCCAATGTGTTAAAGCCCGTTCCGGGAGGTGCAATCATTGTTTCACCAGGTTCTATTCCCGCACCGCCGTTATTAAAGTTACCAACTGTGCCGTTAACTGGAAGTGCAATAGCGTTACAAACATCGTCATTTGCCGGTGGAGTGATACAGGAAATAGATGCTTCCCATCCGGAATAGACAACTGAAAAGTCTGAACTGAAAACAAAGGTCAAACTGCCATCAATAGCAGATGAAGTTATGGATCCCGGATTTGTAGCAAATGTTCCCATTAGCGGTGAAGCGATACTATTTCCGTTGTACACAGTTATATCATCGCAACACGATTCCAGATTGAAAGCATTAAACGTAACTTGCAGAAGTGAGCCTGGTGTAGAAGGATAAATGGTCATAGTATAATTCTCACTGTTCATGTAGTTGCCTGCAGAACCACCACTATCAAAAAAGGTGCCCCCACAGGTGGTTGCTGAACCATTTGCCATGATCACACACGAACCCATATCTACCATCACAGATGTTGATATGCCAGGGATTCCTGCTGAACAGGTAACGATACATTGGTAGTAAGTCAGAACCGTTTGAGAAGTTTGAAGTGTTGCGCCTGTCGCACCCGGGATATCCGTGAAATTGATATTATTAGAGGATGTTTGCCATTGATACGACAATCCTGATCCTGTCGTAGAACCATTCAATGACAGGGTGAATGTTTGCCCCGGACATGCAACGCCAACGGATGATACCGCAGTTCCTGAATTAACCGGGTTGGAACATGGACCTGCAGGACCAAAATTTGTAACAGTCGTGGTATGGCAGTTGGAGTCAGTCGAACAGCCTGTTCCATTCCATTGTACGTTGTACGTTCCATTTGCAGGCGGGGTGAAAGAAAGGGGAGCCGGTCCATATGCAACAGCCGTCATTGAGCCATCAAACACGGTCACATATCCTCCTCCAACAATATCTAGAATGTAAACACTGGAAGATACAAATCCTGTTACCGGGGAGTATTCACCATAAAAATTACAGGTAGAGATGGTAATAGTAGTACCTGCGGTTGTTGGAGCTGCCCCACTACCGAATGGACTGTTATTAAAGGTACATTGAGCCATGCTCAAGGAAGAGATACCTATAACCATGAAAAGGGACTGTAGAAATTTTATCATTGGAAATGTTTTTTGCTAAAATAGATAATTATCGGGCCTTTTGCAAAAAGGCTACTCAAATTTTATAAATGAATGAAGTTAGAAAGTTCGGTCACTTTCATCGGAAAGAAATAGGGAATTATTAAGTAGATTTGCCCCTGACAAAATTTAAGATTATGCAATTAGATCTGACCGGAAGAACAGCTTTGGTTTGTGGAAGTACACAAGGAATCGGAAAGGCAGCAGCTATTGAACTTGCGAAGCTTGGTTCAAATGTCGTAATGCTTGCAAGGAATGAGGAGAAATTGAAGGAAGCCGGAAAGGATCTGGATGTATCCAATGGTCAGAGGCATTTTTATTTGGTCGCTGATTTTTCTAAACCGTCTGAGCTCAAAAAGGTTATCAAAGATTTCATCGAAAACGGTCATAAAATCCATGTCTTGATCAATAATTCCGGCGGTCCGAAAGGCGGAGCCATCAAGGATGCTGATCCAGATGAATTCCTGCTTGCATTCAATCAGCATTTGATCTGTAATCATATTCTTGTTCAGGCGATCTATCCTGTAATGGTCGCTGAAGGCTATGGACGGATAATCAATGTGATCTCAACATCGGTTAAGCAACCGCTTCCTAATCTTGGTGTATCGAATACAATACGCGGTGCGGTTGCGAACTGGAGTAAAACGCTTGCGAATGAACTGGGCGGATTTGGGATTACGGTCAACAATGTACTCCCGGGAGCAACAAATACCGCGCGACTGCAGAGTATAGCTCAGATCAAAGCCGATCAGTACAATGAAACAGTCGATGATGTTTTGGCTGAAATGGCTTCTGAAACGCCAATGAAAAGGATTGCTCAGCCGGAAGAGATCGCATCGGTCATTGCATTCCTGGCATCGCCTGCTGCCTCTTACATTAACGGGATCAATGTCCCTGTTGATGGCGGCAGAACAAAATCCCTGTGATTGGATCAACGGATCACATTGACATGGCCCGTAATGGTGAATTCTCTTCCTGAGTTCGTGAAGTACTTGATCTTCCAGACATATGTTCCATCCTGGCATGGTGCATTCTTGTATTTTCCATCCCATTCAAAGTTCTGATCTTCCGAGGTAAAAACGGTTTCCCCCCATCTGTTGAATATCCGGATCTGAAGTGATCGAATGCCAACTGTACTGGCTTGGAATGTGTTGTTGAAGCGCAATCCATCGGGAGTGAAAGTGTTCGGAACATAGATATAATAGGCCTCCTCAATACTGATTGGTTTGGAAATTGTATCTGTACATCCTTTATTATCTGTTGCGATAAGGGTTATCATATAGTTTCCGGGTTCATTATAGAGATTGTTAGGATGAACTTCATTTGACAAGTTACCGTCACCAAAAGACCACTCATAGGAAATCGCATTGCTGCTTGTATTCTGAAATGTGATGGGAAGATCGTCAAACAAAGTTGCGCTCGAGATCAGAAAATCAGCGGTAGGACGAACGACTTCTATCAGTGTAGTGCCATTCACGGTAAATGTTTGGCACTCGTCAGAGACGATCACCTGATAGGAGGTTGTTTCGGAAGGCTGCACCCAGATCGATGAAGTTGTTTCTCCGGTCGCCGGCCATAAGTAGTAATATTGACCGAATCCCCCTGTTGCAACGGCACTAATTTCTACACTGTCTCCGGGGCAGATCTCAATTTCCGGACTTGGCGCCAACGTCAGCGGTGGGCTTGTAATGGTATAAAGAATGGTAGCTGACTGCTGAACACCACACTGGTCCGTTACAACTACCGTGTAAGTGGTTGTTGTGTTCGGTGTCACGATCTGCGTGCTTTGATTCCCGAGACTTTGACCCTGATCCGAAGACCAGTCATAGGTATAGCCACCTGCACCGCCGGTAACATTTGTTTCCAATTGAGATGGAATGTATGGACAGATCTCTGTGATATCTGCAGACTCATTGATCACGATAGGTGTGAATTGAGGGACTGTAACAATCCCGGAACCGGTTGCTGTTTCATTCAGGCAATTGTCCGTAACAGATACAGTAAAAGTTTGAGTGCTCGTTGGAGATACACTGATAGAGGAGGTTGTCGCACCGGTATTCCAGGTGTAGGTGTATGGTCCAACTCCCCCGGTGGCAACTGCAATCAATTGTGCATTTTCCCCGGGGCACGTAATATTTGAACTTTGAACAGTAACGTTGACTGGCTGAACATCCGCAATACCGAGTTGAACAACAATTGGATTGACGTTCCCGCAAGCGTCGGTAATAAGGAACTCGAGAACAATGGTTTCCTGACCTTCAGTCAAAAGATCTGCGAAAGCATCCAGACTGAATTGCAAATTAGATTGTCCGGGTGCAAATGTCACCGAATTTGGGATGTCCGTGTAATCGACTCCTTCAAGAGCAGTTCCGGACACAGTGATCGGGATGGTCAATGCTGTATTCAGGTTGTTTCCGCGTTCCAGATTTACGGTTGCAGAAACGCATCCTTCTGCCATTAACGAAGGGTCGGAAAATGCTTCTTCCGAAAGGTCATAGGTCACTTCAATTGGTGTATTGGATGAAAGACTATTTGCCTCAAGGAAGATACCAGAGTCATAGATTCCATCACCTACATCGGCGATTGCCAGGATAAGATGGTAGGTCTTTCCACATTCTACACGTGATACGGCAGTTAAAACATCCGTAAAGCCATCATACTGGATGTAATTTGGCGAGCTGTTATATGGAGCATTTGTGCCATCCCCATTATTATTGTAGAAGGAAGTATTCGTGATCTGATTTACATTATTTATCGAAACAATGGATCCTGAAGGAAGTCTCGCAATATTTTGGATTCCGGTAATACCGGGTCCGGATATAAAGAATCCGAAGACATCGTTGTAGGAGGAATTGTTCGGCGGTGCGAATTCGGGATATTCTTCAGAACCGAAGATATATCTGAACCGAACGGTATCTGAGTATGGGATGAAATCAAACTCCAATACGGCAGCATTGAATGTTTGAGTACCACCCAGGATACCCGTCAGAATTGCCGATCCTCCGGCACCATTATCAACCCCGGCATTAGTAAGGTTATTAGGACCTTGAGGACCTGCTCCGTTGTTAAAAACTGTTCCGGTAGTCATTACTATTCCACTTCCGATACCGAGATTGGAGCCTGTGTAATTAAATTCAGAGATCGCGCTTGGAGTGCCATTGTAAAGGATGTTAGACACAGTGACTCCTGGACCCAAAAGGACATTTTGAACCAGGGACGCCGGCGAAGATCCGGGTGTGGTAATCAACTGTCCGAAAAGCTTCATGTGACAGATGATGAATATGGTGAATATACTGAGTGCGGTCCTCATATGCTATCAGACGTAAAGATATGCTGTACGTTGTCGAATTAAAGCAACTTTTACACCATAATGTTTACAATTTAATCATTATTAACGACAATTCACACGGCATTGTTGCATGATCGGCTAAAAATCGGCAGATTTGTCGGTATGAACAGAATGAAATCTCTGATCCGGCAATTAAGGCAAACAGTGAAATATTCTGCTTCCGACCCTTCGAACTTTAGCGAGTTTTGGAGCTTTCAGGCAACCGGGATTCAGTTAATTTCTCTGATTACTGTTTTTATACTGGTGATCGGTTTACTGTTCTCCTTTTTGATCAATAGAAGTCCGTTTTCTTCATACATCACGAAGAATGATGTATCGATCGAAAGAAAGAAACTCGAGCAGCAGGATAGGCAATTATCCAACTTGAAAAAGAAAGTTCAGGATCAGGAGTCCTACATTTCCAGCATCAAAAGGATCCTGTCGGGAGAAGTGATCGTTGATTCATTGGATGAGTCTGTACCGGATGTCACACAGATTACTGCCCAGGATATCCTAACGGATCCAACGGAGAATGAAACCGCAATTTCTGAAAAAGTGAAAGACGATCTGCGAACAACAAACAAGAGGAAGAGGGTAACGGATATTCCGTATTTTGCTACTCCGGTCAAAGGGGTGATAAGCCAGAAATTCGATCTTACGGCTCACCCGGCTATTGATATTGTTACTTCAAAGGACAGAAATATCCTGGCTTGTTTATCGGGTACTGTTATCTATTCCGGATTCAACCAAAAGGACGGATTTGTGATGATTATCGACCATGCCAATGGCTACGTTTCTGTTTATAAACACGCCAAAACTGTGCTAAAAAATGCTGGAGCCAAGGTGCAGATGAACGATCCTATCGCAATAGTCGGCAACTCGGGAGAGAATTCAACCGGGCCACATCTGCATTTTGAATTATGGTATAATCAGAGTGTTGTGAATCCCCAAGACTATATGAACTTCAAGAATTAATCCTTGATTCCCTGAAGAGAGCAGAGGTTGTAATAAGTCCCCTTCCTTGCCATTAATTCTGCGTGGGTGCCCCTTTCTTTGATCAAACCTTTTGACAGCACTACGATTTCGTCTGCATTCAAAATTGTACTCAACCGGTGTGCGATGATGATCGATGTGCGGTCTTTCATCAGATGCTCCAAGGCATCCTGGACGATCTTTTCTGATTCGGTATCCAGCGCTGATGTCGCTTCATCAAGGATCAGGATAGTGGGATTCTTCAGAATGGCTCTTGCGATGTTCAGTCGCTGTTTTTGTCCGCCGGATAATTTATTCCCACGTTCGCCGATCACGGTATCATAGCCATTTTCCAGTTGCATAATGAAGTCATGGGCATTTGCGATCCTGGCCGCTTCTTCGATCTCAGGAATGGTAGCACCCGGCATTCCGAATGCAATATTCTCTTTTACGGAAGTATTGAAGAGTATTGATTCCTGTGAAACAATTCCGATGTGATCGCGCAGATCTGTCAGCGAACAATCCGTGATCGGAATACCGTCAAAATAGATCGTTCCTTCCGTGACATCATAAAATCGCGGCAACAGATCTCCCAAAGTCGATTTACCACTTCCGGATTCTCCCACAAGAGCAATGGTTTTTCCTTTTGGAATTGTCAAGTCGATATTTTGAAGGATATAATCATCTTTGTATTTGAACGATACATTTGCATATCGAACGCCGGTCTTCAGTTCCGGCAGTTTAACAGGATTTGGAATTTCAAATATTCGTTCGTCGGCATCCAGAACTTCATTGATCCTGTCAAGTGAGGCCTTTGCCTTGTTGATGTAGGTGATGTTG
>Ga0315907_10006249_pt1 | contig 12691 bp, 12 predicted proteins | sample LakEriMetagenome_3_FD_203525 | JGI IMG/M metagenome (GOLD analysis project Ga0315907, IMG submission 203525) | Freshwater fungal communities from buoy surface, Lake Erie, Ohio, United States - Buoy 12 MA123 | ecosystem: Environmental > Aquatic > Freshwater > Lake > Lake biofilm | place: USA...
ATCGTCTGGAACGGCTGAATGCCTTCATGGGTTGTGCGGAGGCGCTTGATGGGCATGGGCACCATCACGATCACGCGCATGACCATCCGCATCAATTCCTGATCTGTCGCGGTTGTGGTGCGACGCGGGAGATTTCCGATCACGGCGTGGCTGAGGCGATCAGCGCTGCTGCCGCCAAGGCCGGTTTTTCCGCGGCGCGCAGCACGGTGGAGATCGAGGGCTATTGCGGGAAATGCGGGGACGCTGTGCACAGCATACAGACGTGATTGGATTGCCAAGCCCAAGGCCCGGCGCCTAAGGTTACGCTTGCTTTCGGAACAGGAGGGCGTGATGGCGTTACGCGGTTTTGCTTCTTTCCTTCCCATGGCGGCTTTCGCAATGTCATTGGGCGTGGCGGCGCCAGTTTCAGCGCAGGGTAGCGCCATTTCTGGCGATACCTTCACTGCCGGTACGACGGCTGCCCTAGCGCGGCTTTGCGGCGCCACGGCACAGGAACCGGCTTATGCGGCGGCGGTGCATTTCTGTCATGGCGTTATGGTCGGTACGGGACAGACGAGCGATGCCATGCATAAGCGCCAGGGCACGCGCCCGAGCTTCTGCCTGCCGACACCTTCCCCCACCTTGGATCAGGTGACAGCGAGCTTTGTGGCTTGGTCTGCTGCCAATCCGCAATTTGATGGCCTACGCGCGGCAGACGGGCTGCTGCGTTTTGCCGCGGCGCAATACCCCTGCACCGGGCGCGCGGCGCGGCGTTGAATCAAGGCTGACAGAATTGGCAATCGCCAAGGAGAATCCCATGGCTGGCAAATTGAAAACAGGTTTTGCGTGCGTAGCGCTGCTGGCGGCGACCGGCTGTGCGGATATGAGTGATAAGCAGCGCAGCACCGCAATTGGTGCCGGGGCCGGCGCGCTGGGCGGGGCGGCAATTGGCTCTTTTTCCGGCAATGCCGGCTGGGGCGCGCTGATCGGCGCTGGCGTTGGCGCGGCGGGTGGTTTGGCGGTTGGCCAATCGCGTGAAAATGAACGGCGCGCCTATCAGCGTGGTGTGGAGACGGGGCGCAGCCAGCGCTAGCGCCCTTCGGGCCGCCTTTTTGCTCAGGCGGCCCGTTACGCGCAGCGCTACTTCGGCAGCGTTGCCAAACCCTGCGTCAAATCAGCGATCAGATCGCCCACATCCTCAAGCCCGATATGAATGCGCACCGTGAAGCCGCCCATATCCGGGCTGGTCGCGGTGCGGGTGATGAAGCCGGTGGTGGGCAGCGCCAGGCTTTCAAACCCACCCCATGAAGCGCCAATGCCAAAAAGCTTTAGGCTATCAATGAAGTTGAAGATATCCGCTTCCGTATAGTGCGGCTTGAAGACCACGCCGAATAGGCTGCAGGCGCCAGTGAAATCGCGCTTCCACAAGGCGTGTTGTGGGTGTGATGGCAGGGCAGGGTGCAGCACGCTCAGCACCTCTGGCCGGTTTTCAAACCAGCGCGCCACTTCAAGCCCGCTTTTTTCCTGCTGCTGCAAGCGAATAGGCATGGTGCGCGCACCACGCAGCGCCAGCCAGCAATCATCCGGTGCGGCGAAATGCCCCATTTGAGAGGCCGCGCCGCGCACAATCTCATAATCCTTTTCGCTATTCACAGTGATGGAACCAAGCAGCACATCCGAATGCCCGCCGACATATTTCGTCAGCGCCTGGATCGAAACATCCACACCATGCTGGAAGGGCATGAAGTGGTGAATGCCCCAGGTATTGTCCATCATCACCACGCAGCCCGCCGCATGCGCCGCACGCGCAATGGCTGGCACATCTTGTACTTCGAAGGTGTGGCTGCCCGGGCTTTCGGTATAAACGACCTTGGTATTCGGGCGGATCAGTGCGCGAATGCCGGCCTCATCAATCAGCGGGTCGTAATAGGTGGTCTCGATCCCCCAATCCTTGAGCAGCCCATTGCAAACATTGCGCGCGGGGCCATAGGCTGAATCTGGCATCAGGCAATGATCGCCGGTCTTCAGATAGGCCATGAGCGGCACCGTCACGGCAGCCAGGCCGGTACCCACCAGCACGCAGCGCGTGCCGCCTTCAATCTCCGCCACCACATCTTCCAAAGCATACTGCGTGGGACCGCCGGCGGTGCCGTAGGTCATTACGCGGTTCCACTTATCCTTCTGGAAAGCGCGGCGCGATTCGGAATTCGGGTGCAACACGGTGGACCCGCGATGCACGGCGGGATTCACGAAGCCATGCACCCGCGTTCCCGCGCGCCCGGCATGAGACATGCGCGTGGCGAAGCCTTGCCCGTGTTTGGCGTTGTTGTCGGCCATATCAGCTACTCTTTTCCTTTTGGGTTTCGGGCCTGCCGGCCCATTCGGTCCAGGAACCATCATAGATTGCGGCATCACCAAGCCCAGCCTGCCTCAGCCCGAGTGCGAGGATGCAGGCAGTAACGCCCGTGCCGCAGCTGGTGACAATCGGCTTGGTGCCATCCGCCCCGGCGGCAGCGAAACGCGCGCGCAGCGCCGCCGCGTCCTTCATGGTGAAATCAGCATTGAGCAATTCATTGAAGGGCACGCTTTTCGCCCCCGGCATATGGCCGGAAGGCAGGCCGGGGCGCGGTTCCGGCGCGGTGCCATCAAAGCGGCCCTTGGCGCGCGCATCCAGGATCAGCGCGCCGCCCTGCGCGATGATGCGCTTCACATCGCCAATGCCTTTCACCAGATCAGCGCGGAAATCCGGCGTGTAGCTGCTGGGGGCGGCGGATTTCGCATCGCCAGTTTCAGTCGCACGGCCTTCGGCCAACCATTTCGGCAAACCGCCATCCAACACAGCCGCCTTTTCATGCCCAAACAACTTCATCAGCCACCAGCCGCGCGCCGAGGATTGCAGCCCTTTCTGGTCATAGAAGATCACGCGCGTTGCATTGCTGATGCCCATTTCCCCCATCAGCCGCGCAAAGCGGCCAGCCGTTGGCGCCATATGCGGTAAATTGGTGTCGGGATCGGCCACCACATCAATATCGAAAAAACGCGCGCCCGGGATATGCGCTTCACGATATTTGGTCAGGCCGTCAAAGGGTTCATTGGGCAAATATTTGGTGGCGTCGAATACCATCAGATCAGGCGCGCCTAGAGCGCCGGCAAGCCATTCGGTTGAAACCAGATCATGCATGGATCAATCCTCCACCAGCACCAGGGAAACGCGACGATTCTGCCTTCCCTTGTTTTCGATTCTCGTGACTTCCACACGGCCGATCTCGCCGGTATGGCGCACATGCGTCCCGCCGCAGGGTTGCAGATCAATCGGCGCTTCGGCGCTGCCGATGCGCACCAAGCGAATGCGCCCGGCGCCGCGTGGCGGCTGTACGGAGAGCGTGCGCACCAGGCCGGGGTTCGCATCCAGCTCTGCCTCGGTGATCCATTCCTGCGTGATGGGATGATTGGCGGCGATCAGCGCATTCAGCCCTTCGGTCAGGCTTTCCTTGCTGGGCGGTTCCGGCAGATCAAAATCCAGCCGCGATTTCTCAAGCCCGATCTGCCCGCCGGTGACACCCGCGCCGGGAATCAGGCTGCACAGCAAATGCAGCGTGGTGTGCATGCGCATCAGGCGAAAGCGTCGCGGCCAATCAAGCGCGAGCGTGACAGTCGCCCCCACCTCCGGCAAAGCAGCGCCGGCTTCGGGCACATGCAGCACCGTATCTTCCGGCCCCTTGATGGTATTGGCGATGCGCGCCTCGCCGCCCGGCCAGCGCAGCACACCGGTATCACCGGGCTGACCGCCCGCCTGGGCGTAGAAATTCGTCCGGTCCGTCACGATCGCCTCGGCCGAGGCAGCCAGCACCTTGGCGCCGATCTCGGCAGCATAGGCATCGTCGCGAAAGATCAAATCAGTCATGCGTTTCCTGAGTGTCACTTTGATTGCATAGGCTAGGCCAGAAAGCGGCGGAACAAAACCTCTGCCCCTCAGGCGCGTTTCGGGTTAGGATTGCTCCGCCAGTCGCATGAACCAAAACGATTCCCCTGCCCAAGATCCCGCCCGGACCCGGCGTGCGCGCCGCCGTGGCGTCATTCTGGTGGTTCTGGCTGCGGCAAGCTTTTCCATCTCGGCCGCTTTCGCCAAGACCATCGGCACGGGCATTCCAGTCGCCGAGGTAATTTTCTTCCGCAATTTCTTCGCGCTGATCCCGCTTTTGCCCGTGATCATCAGCGCGGGAGGCCTGGCGGCGCTGCGCATGCGCAACCCTGGCAGCCATGTGCTGCGCATGATTTTCGGCATGGTTGGGATGGTCGGGTCCTTTTACGGCTATGTCCATCTGCCACTGGTGACGGTAACGGCGCTTGGCTTCACCATGCCGCTATTCTTGACTCTATTGGCCACGCCGATTCTGGGTGAAAAGGTTGGCTGGCGCCGCTGGCTTGCAGTGCTGGTCGGGTTTTGTGGCGTGCTGCTGATGGTGCGGCCCGAACAGGGCACCACGGATACGCAATGGCTTGCGCTGGCGCTATGCCTTTTGGGCGCCCTGGCCTGGGCGCTTGCCATGATCACCATTCGCAAAATGGGTGAGGCCGGCGAAAGCGGCGTTGCCATTGTATTCTGGTTCGCGTTTTTCTCTGCCGTGCTGGCGGGGATTGCGATGATCCCCGTTTGGGTCTGGCCGAGCCCGACGCAATGGGCGCTGCTGGCCGGCATTGGCCTGGTTTCCGCGATTGCGCAAATCATGATGACGGATGCCTATCGCAAGGGGGAGGCTTCGTTGCTGGCGCCCTTTGAATATTCAGCGATTATCTGGACCACGGCGCTTGGTGCGCTGATCTGGGCGGAAATGCCGGATGCCTGGGATTTTCTTGGCATTCTGATTCTGGTTGGCGCGGGGCTTTATATCTGGCACCGCGAAATGAAGCTTGGGGTGAAGCGGTAAATCATATGCCCCAATGCGCGCGCAGGCTGGCCGCCGCATGTTGCAGCACCAGATCGGATTTCGGAATGAAGCGCCCCATGGTCAGGCAGGCATGGATCTGATCCGCGACATGCAGATGCGTGACATTCACGCCTTCCTCATCCAGCCGCTTGGCATAGGCAATACCCTCATCCACGAGCGGATCAATGCCGGCCGTCATCAGAAAGGCAGGCGGCAGGCCCTTAAGCGAAGGCGCGCGCAAGGGTGAAGCGCGCCAATCAATGCCCTTTTCATGGGGGCCGAGGTAATGCGCAATGAACCACTTCATGACATCGCGCGTCAGCACCAGGCCTTCGGTGAAGCGATCATAGGATGGCGGATTGCCGGCCATATCGGTGACGGGATAGAACAAAACCTGATAGTCAGGCATGGGAAAATCACCATGCAGCGCCATCAGCGCCAGCACGGCGGCCAAGTTGCCACCAGCGCTATCGCCGCCGACGGCAATACGCGTGCGGTCAATGCCAAGGCGCTTTGCCTGCCGGCAAACATAACGATAAGCGGCGGCTGAATCCTCGACCGCTGCCGGGTAGCGGTGTTCCGGCGCCAAGCGATAATCAATCGCAATCACGCAAGCCTGCGACAGATTGGCAAGGCGCCGGCAGACCTGATCATGGCTGTCCAGATCACCAATCACCCAGCCGCCACCATGCATATAGACAAGGCAGGGGAGTGCCGCTTCGGGATCGGTGCCGATGCCGCGATAGCGGCGCAAGCGTATCTTGCTGGCGGGCCCCGGGCATTTCAAATCTTCCACCAGCGCGACCTCGGGCGGGTCTGGCTGCATCACGCGGCGGGAAGCGGCGGAAACCTCCCGAGCTTCGGCGGGAGTCAGTGTATTGAAGGCCGGACGCTTGGCTTCCTTGATCAGATTGAGAACATGTTGTGCGCCTGCATCAAGTGTCATGAGACTCCCCCCTATTCCGCCGCTGCGGCAGGCCGTTCAGCACCGCCAAAATGAAAGCCGCGATAGCCATCTGCAGCGATTTCATCACAAAGCACGCGATAATTTCCAACGCCACCCACATAAGGCATGAACAGCCTTGGTTTGCCCGGCACATTGGCCCCCATGTACCAGGATGCTGCGCGTGGGTAGAGCGTGCGATGCGCGACCTTGTTCACTTCCTCTACCCAATTATCTTCCGCGCTACGATCGGCTTCGATGGTGGTCTGGCCCTTGGCCTGCATTTGCGCCAGGCAATCCATGATCCAATCCACATGCTGTTCGATGGAAACGATCATATTGCTGAGGACGGAGGGGCTGCCCGGCCCCGTGATCATGAACATGTTCGGAAAACCTGCCGTCATGATGCCAAGCAGCGTGCGCGGCCCCGCTTCCCATTTGGCATTCAGGGATTCACCCGCGCGGCCCTTGATATCAACGCCAAGCAGCGCGCCGGTCATGGCATCAAAGCCTGTCGCAAAAACGATGTCATCGAAATCATGCTGCACTCCGCCCGCTTCAATGCCAGTTGCGGTAATGCGCGTGATCGGCGCTTCGTTGATGTCAATCAGCGTGACATTGGGGCGGTTATAGGTCTCATAATAATGCGTATCCACGCAAATGCGCTTGGTGCCGATTGGGTGATTGCGTGGGCAGAGTTTTTCGGCTGTCGCAGTGTCTTTCACGGTTTCGCGAATCTTGCTGCGTACAAATTCCGCTGCCGTTTCATTGGCGGCCTGATCCAGCAGCAGATCGCGGAAGGACCCCATGAAGGCCGTGCCGCCGGCAGCCCAGCGTTTTTCGTATTCCGCTTTCCGTTCTTCGGCGCTGACGGACATCGCAGGCGTGTCGCTCAGGCCATACAGAATGCCGGTGCGCATCATGCGCGCCTTCTGCCGCAGATTGGCGTAATCGCCCTTCCAGCCTTGTTCGTATTCATCATCCATCGGGCGATTGCGCGATGGGATGCTGAAATTGGGTGTGCGCTGAAACACCGTGAGCTGCGCGGCCTGTTCAGCAATCACGGGGATGGATTGAATGGCGGAAGACCCGGTGCCGATAACCGCCACCCTGCGGCCGGTGAAATCAACCTTGTGATGCGGCCAATAGCCAGTATGGAATTGCTGCCCTTTGAAATCGGCAAGGCCCGGAACATCGGGCAGCCGGGCCGCGGAAAGGCACCCGGTCGCCATGAAGAAATAGCGCGCCGTCAGCCTCTCCCCGCGATTGGTGGCAATGCGCCAAAGCCCGGCCGCATCATCCCAGGCGGCATCCGTCACACGGGTTTCAAAACGAATGTCGCTCCGCAGATCATAGCGTTCCGCGACATGGCGCGCATAGGCCAGGATTTCCGGCTGCGCCGCAAAGCGTTCAGACCAGCGCCATTCCTGCTGCAATTCCTCAGAGAAGGAGAAGGAATATTGCATGCTTTCCACATCGCAGCGGGCACCTGGATAGCGATTCCAATACCAAGTGCCGCCCACATCATCCGCTGCTTCCAGGCAAATGGCCGGGATGCCAAGCCCGCGCAGGCGATACAGCAGGTAAAGCCCGGCGAAGCCCGCGCCAACAATGACAGCGCCATGATGTTCCTGTGCCATGTTCGTCCTCCTCGGCGTGTCTTCCAGGGGCCAGCGGAAAGCCTTCCGCCGGGGCTGTCAACGCCCGCCAGCCGCGCTATGCTACCCGAATTGCGCAAAGGGAAAAGTCCATGGATAAAGGTTTTCAGCTTGGCGAGCTCACGATTCAACGGGTTGTTGAGGAAGAAAGACCTATCTTCGATCCGCTGACCTTCTTCCCGAACCTGACGCCGGAATTGCTGGCCGAAAATCGCGCATGGCTGGAACCCCAGGCGCTTGATCCGGCAACGGGCAAGCTTGTGCTTTGCATCCAATCCTGGGTCGTGCGCACGCCGCATCATAACATCCTGATTGATACCTGCGTCGGCAATGACAAGAACCGCCCGACGCATCCCTTCTGGCACCAGATGAAGAGCGAAGCCTATATGCGCAACCTGGCCGCGCTTGGGCTTGGCGTGGGCGATATTGATTTCGTCATGTGTACGCATTTGCACGTGGATCATGTCGGCTGGAATACGCGGCTTGAGAATGGCCGCTGGGTGCCGAGCTTCCCCAAGGCGCGCTACCTTTTCGCGAAGGAAGAATATGCCCATTGGGAAAGGGAACACGCCAAGGCGCCATCGCCGGTTTTTGCCGATAGCGTCTTGCCCGTGGTGGAAGCGGGGCGCGTGGATTTTGTGACTAATGACTATCAGATGAATGATCTGGTGAAGTTGGAATCAACGCCCGGCCATACGCCGGATCACGTGGCTGTGCGGCTCGGCAAAAAAGGTGCTGATGCGCTTGCGACAGGGGATTTGATCCATTCGCCTTTGCAGACCCGCTATCCGGAAATTTCGATGCGTGCCGATAGTGATCCCGTGCAGGCCGCGGCCACGCGGCGGCGCGTGATGGAATGCGCCTGTGATACCTCCACCATTCTCTGCTTCGGGCATTTCCCATCACCATCGCGCGGGCGGATCAAGCGTTGGGGCAATGGTTTCCGCGCTGAAGCGGTGGATTGAACCATGTGGCGGATTGTCACGCTATTTTCCTGGCTATTGCTGCCAGCTTTCGCTTTTGCTCAAACAGCCTGGCCCAATCGGCCCATTAGCCTGATTGTGCCTTACCCGCCGGGCGGCAGCACTGATAATGTCGCGCGTCCCTTGGTGCAGGAATGGGGCAAGGTGCTGGGCCAAACCGTGGTGATTGAAAATCGCGGCGGGGCAGGGGGCACGATTGGCGCTGATCTGGTGGCCCGCGCGCGACCCGATGGCCATACGTTGCTACTTTTCCCAACGGCGATTTTCACGATCAGCCCGCATATGATGCAGCTTCCCTATGATGTGGATCGCGCCTTTGTGCCGATTGCGCGCGTGGCTGCTTCCGATGCTTTCGTGATCATCCATCCCTCTGTACCCGCGCGGCATATCCGTGATCTGGTGGCGTTGGCCAAGCAAAGGCCTGGTGAATTGCGGTTTGGTTCCGCCGGCAATGGCACGATTACGCAACTGCAATGCGAAATCTTTGCTGAGGCTGCGGGCATCAAGCTGGAACACGTGCCTTATCGCGGCTCAGGCCAATCCTTCATTGACCTCCTGGCCGGGCGCATTCAGATGATTTGCGACCCCGCGGCCTTGCCCGGTGTGCGTGATGGCCGCCTGATCGCACTCGCGAGTTTCGGTGATCGGCGGCATGAGGAATTCAAGGATGTGCCGACGCTCTTGGAACTGGGCCTTGCTGAACGCGGCGCCATGTCCTGGTTTGGCATTGCTGCGCCCGCAGGCACGCCCCCTGACATTCAAGCGCGCATTACGGCCAGCTTGGAAGAATCGCTGCGCGCGCCCGCCGTTGCCTCCGGCATGGCGATTGGCGGGCTGCGGCCTGCGTTTGAAACAGGCGATGCCTTCACCCGGCGTATCCGCGAAGATCGCGCTATTTTTCAAGGCGTGATCGAAAGAACAGGAGCGAAAGTGAACTGACATGGAACATGTAACCGTCACCGATGAAGGCCCGATCCGTATTGTCACGCTGAACAATCCTGCCAAGGGCAATGCCATCAGCAAACCAATGGGTGAGGCGGTGCAGGCCGCCATGCGCGAATTTGAAGCGCGCGATGATTTACGCTGCGCCATCATCACCGCTGCTGGCACGCGCGCCTTCACCTTCGGCGCCGATGTCTCTGACCCGCCGGAGCTGTGGCGCACTATTCCGAGTGTCGGCTATCGGCCGCTCAAGCCCGTGATTTGCGCGGTTGAGGGCTGGTGTGTGGGCGGCGGCATTGTGCTGGCCATGATGGCCGATTTGCTGGTCTGCGGCAAAAGCGCGAAATTCTATTATCCGGAAGCGAAGCTTGGCCTGACGGGTGGCATGATCGCCGGCCTAGTCAGCCGCATTCCGCATAAGATCGCGATGGAAATCATGCTGCTCTGCCGCACCGTGGATGCGGATCGTGCTGCTTCCATCGGGTTGGTGAATGAGGTGGTGGAAGACGGCAAGGCTTTGGAAACTGCCAAGGCCTGGGCTGTGGAACTGACCGGCATGGCGCCGATGGTTGTTGCGGAATTGAAGCGCATGGTGACCGAGGAAATCCTGCCGCGCGGCCCTTCCGAGCAAATGGCGATCCATGGCCAGCGCATGGGCGCCATTCGCGCGTCAGAGGATTTCGCCGAAGGCAAGGCCGCCTTCCGGGAAAAGCGCCCGCCACGTTTTCGCGGGCGCTGATCCCAAAGGATATCAGGGGAACATGGCAACGGCACGGATGGGGCTTGCCGTACCACCCCTGATTTTCAGCGGAAAGCCGATAAAGGTGAAGCGCCCGCGGCCAATGAGCTTATCCAGATTGGCGAGGCATTCCATATGCGTAATGCCGCGTTCCGCGCAGGCCATATGCGCCTGAAAATTCAACTCACCTTCCGGGGCAGGGCTGATCGCTTCCACGCCAAACATGCCAATGCCGCGATCCGCAAGCCAATGGACGGATTCTAGCGCAAGGCCTGGGAAGTCATGCAAATAGCCAGGCTTGCCGAGCAGCCTTTCATTGGTTGCCATCCAGATCAGCACCGTATCGCCCTTGCGGATTTCCTGGCCTGATTTGGCGAGTGCTGCCTCCATTTCTTTCACTGTGATCGCGTGCTTCAGCGGAACATGAGAAAGGTCAAGGCAAATCGCGCTGGTGTAGAATTTCTCAAGCGGCATTTGTTCGACCGAAAGCGCATCCGGGCGCGGATCGAAATGCACTGGCGCATCCACATGCGTGCCGGCATGATCGGACATGGAAAAATAGAGCGCCTTGCTGGTGAAGGTCGTGTTGCCAGCGACCTTCTTTTCGGAATGATCCCCCCAGACCGTCATCACCACGGGCGGGTGGCTTGGGTGTGTCTGCGTGCGGTGAAAGATTTCACGGCTTAGATCAACGAATTCCATGGATGTTTTCCTTTGTTGTAATGCGTCTAAACATTCACGCCGCGAATGGCGTTGATGATGGCCTCGGTCACCTGATCCGTGGTGGCCTTACCGCCAAGATCGGGCGTCAGCACATCGCCGCGCCGTGTCACCATTTCCACCGCGCGCATCAACTGTGCCGCCGCTGGCGCCTCGCCCAAATGCTCCAGCATCATGGATGCAGTCCAGAAAGCGCCAAGCGGATTGGCAATGCCCTTGCCGGTAATGTCAAAGGCAGAGCCATGAATGGGTTCAAACATGGAAGGACGCTTGCGCGAAGGATCAATATTGCCTGTCGCACCTATCCCGAGTGAACCTGCCAAGGCGGAGGCCAGATCAGACAAGATATCGGCGTGCAGATTCGTGGCGACCATAGTGTCAACGCTGCCGGGTTTCATCACCATCCGCGCGGTCATGGCATCCACCAGCATTTTCTCGACCGTGAGGGCTGGATATTGCGCGGTGATTTCCGCGCAAACCTCATCCCACATCACCATGCCATGGCGCTGTGCGTTTGATTTCGTCACTACCGTCAAATGCTTGCGGGGCCGCGCCATGGCGACTTCGCAGGCATGGCGGCAAATGCGCGCCACCCCTTCGCGCGTGAACACTGCAACATCCATGGCGACTTCAATCGGCAGGCCGCGATGCGCGCGGCCGCCGACGCCGGCATATTCGCCCTCACTATTTTCGCGCACAATCACCCAGTCAATCTGTTCCCCCAGATCAGGCCGCAATGGCCCCTTGATGCCAGGCAGAAGGCGCGTTGGGCGGACATTGGCGTATTGGTCAAAACCCTGACAGATCGCGAGGCGTAATTCCCATAGCGTGACATGATCCGGAATATCCGGCGCACCGACCGCACCGAAGAAAATCGCATCAAAGCCTTCCAATTGCTTCAAACCATCTTCCGGCATCATCCGCCCGGTGCGTCGATAGTAATCGCTGCCCCAATCGAAATCCTGGAAGCTCAGCGCGAAGCTGCCATTTTTTTCAGCTAGCGCCTGCAAAACATAGCAGCCCGCCTTGATGACATCCGGGCCAATGCCATCGCCACCCATGGAGGCAATTCGATAATTCTTCATGGTCAAAACTTTCCTTTCACGGGCGCCGTAGGCGCAAATCCAGGCCGCGCGCAATCCAGGCGGTTTCAATCACATCAAGATCCGTCTCGCCCGAAGGATTGGCCTTGCTCGGGCGGGAAGCAAGCCCGGGCTCGGCTTGAATGCGCCACAGACCCAGTAGTCGACGCAATTCGGCGAGCGGTTCGGCATGATCATCAACACGCAGATTGATGTCCGGGAAATCCTCGGTTGTGGTGAGCACCAGGGCCGCAGATTGCTTGCCGCGCTTGTCACCGCCCGTGGCTTGGCCTGCGTCAAGTGCCGTGATCAGGCGTTCCGGCAGCGCAAGTCCGGTATTGGCGCGGAAGTTGTCAAAGCTTGCCTGCACCACCGCGCTGCCTGCCAACATATTGCCGGCGACGCTGAAGCCATCACCACTCAGATGCCCACACCATTCAACGCAATTGTCACCAGTCCAGGCATCGTTGCGGCCATGGCAATCCACGGCATGGATCTGCCGCAAGCCTTTGCCCTCATCGCCCACCAGCGCGGCTTCAATCGCCTTGGCAGGTGTCAGGCCGCGTTCAAGCCCTTGCAGCACGGCAGGCCCCAGATAGCGGTTGCTCATGGATTGTGTGCTGACGGCACCAACGCCCGATTTCAGGAAGGGGCAGGTGGCGCCCACCGCGATATTGCAGGTGGTGACCGCCACTGCGAAGCCGCCTGTGGCGGGAT
>Ga0315907_10006256_pt1 | contig 12685 bp, 6 predicted proteins | sample LakEriMetagenome_3_FD_203525 | JGI IMG/M metagenome (GOLD analysis project Ga0315907, IMG submission 203525) | Freshwater fungal communities from buoy surface, Lake Erie, Ohio, United States - Buoy 12 MA123 | ecosystem: Environmental > Aquatic > Freshwater > Lake > Lake biofilm | place: USA...
TCATGGGCTGCGCCACTTCAAAATGGTGGAACAGAAATTACCGATTATGAAGTGTGGTACTCGGCGTTCTCCGTCGGGCCATTTGTAACGTTCCCCGAACCAACTTCGACGAATAGGACTGCTGCGGTGACTGGGCTAACAAATGGTTCTACGTACTACTTCAAAATTGTTGCAGTGAATGCGGTGGGTCTTGGTGAAACATCTGCGATGTCAGCCGGGGTAGTGCCGGCCGCAGTTCCTGGTGTGCCCACCTCCGTGTTGGCCGAACGTGGCGATGAACTCGCCACAATTTCGTGGGTTGCACCCGCAAGCAACGGTGCAACCATTACGGGCTACACCGCAACGTCGAACCCTGGCGGCCTCACATGTGTGTGGGCGAGTGGCCCGCTGAGTTGTGATGTTCTCGGCCTGACCAATGGCACGTCGTACACCTTTACCGTGTCGGCGACAAACAGCGTTGGTGAAGGAAACCCCTCGAGTGCATCGCAAGCAGTAGTGCCAGCGGCGGTGCCAGGAATGCCTACATCGCTTTCAGGGTCGAGTGGCAACGGTTCGATTTCTCTCACATGGTCGGCACCATCTGCTGTTGGCGGCTCGGGAATTCTCGATTACGTCGTTGAGTACTCGTCAAACTTGGGCGCAACGTGGGCGACCTTTGCCGATGGAACGTCAACTAGTACGTCTGCAACGGTGACTGGCCTTACCAACGGCACGTCTTATGTTTTCCGAGTCACCGCATCAAATACGGTTGGTTCGGGTCAGCACTCCACTGCGTCTTCTGCCGTTGTTCCTGCAACTACGCCTGGTGCGCCAACTAGCGTGTCGGGTGTTGGTGGTGCTGGTCAGGTGACGGTGTTGTGGAGCGCTCCTGTGTCTACTGGTGGGGCAAATATTTCTTCGTACACGGTCACTTCGTCGGGTGGTCAGAGTTGTTCTTGGTCGAGTGGGCCGTTGTCTTGTGTGGTGACAGGGTTGGGTAATGGTGTGGCTTACACGTTTACTGTGACAGCTAGCAACAGTGCGGGTGAGGGAACTGCGTCGAGTGCTTCTAGTTCAGTAACTCCTTTGGCGGCGGCACCGGTGTTGGGTACTGTTTCTGCGGGTAATGGTCAAATCACTTTCAACTGGGGTGCTGTTACTCATGGCGGTGACACGTATCGGGTGTATTGGGGTACTGACCCCACTTGGGCGAGTGCTTATAGCTTTACGAGTTCTGGTGGCTCAACGTCGTACACGGCGACAGGTTTAACAAACGGTACGACGTACTACGTCAGGGTTGCTGGTTGGAACAATAATTTGAGTCCACAGGTGGGAACCACCGCGTGGAGCGTGAATGGTTCGGCTGTTCCATCAACGACGCCTGGTGCGCCAACTTCTGTGTCGGGAACTAAAGGCAATGGGTCATTAACAGTTGCTTGGGTGGCCCCGAATGCAAATGGTTCGGCAATTACCGACTACGAGGTATACATTGGCACATCCGCGAGTGGCTCCTTCACCCTTGTTGCTGATGCTGTGTCTACTATTCCTGGCGCAACAGTGAGCGGCCTCACCAATGGCACCACCTACTACATCAAAGTTGCCGCAGTGAACTCTCTCGGTGCCGGAACAATGTCGGCGGTGTCTGCAGCTATTACGCCTTCGGCGCCGTGTTCCTCTGCGTGTGCTGTGGGTGACGTTGGGCCAGCGGGGGGAATTGTGTTTATGACACCTGCGACTGCAGGCAACGCAACTGGTAGATACTTTGAAGCAGCCCCTGCTGGATGGAATGGAACTGGTATTGACCTCAATATTCCTTGGTGTAACGCAACGTCAACGTTGATCGGTACGCCAAGTGCTTTGGGCACTGCAATAGGTACTGGTTCTGCTAATACCGATGCAATTGTTGCGGTATGTTCCACGGGCGCTGCAAAATCAGCTCGAGCGTATTCAGGCGGTGGTGCATCAAATTGGTTCTTGCCGTCAATAGATGAGTTGCTGCAGATGTACGCCAGCCGAGCAGATATTGGTGGACTCGTTCAAACAACTCAAGTAGGAACTGGAATTGCTACTACAACGTTCTGGTCTTCTTCTGAATTCAATGCTTCTCAGTCAAAGAACTGGTCATTCCTCACCAACGGAAACGACAACTGGGGCAAGAACTATGGCTTTGGTGTTCGACCCATTCGCATGTTCTCTGCACCCTTTGCACCAACAATTAGTTCTATTACTGCTTCAAATGCCTCATTGTCTGTGGCCTTTACCTCTGGCTTAACAGGTGGATCACCTATCACGAGTTACAAGTACTCCACCGATGGTGGAACCACGTTTAGAACTCGTGCTGCAGGTACTACGGCGTCACCGCTTGTGATTTCGACTCTGAGTAGCGATGGAACGACAGCCCTAGTGAATGGAACGTCGTACAACATCCAAATAAAAGCAGTGAACGCAATTGGCGACGGAACCGCTACATCGAGCACTGCTGCAACACCAAGGATGCCGGCAACGGCCATCTTGATGTCAACACAGCCTGTGGGTGGATCATCGGGCGCTGCTTTAACCACGCAACCTGTAGTGCGTATCGTCGACGCAACAAATGGCACAGTGACGAATTCGACCGCATCAGTGACGGTAACGGCATCGGGCGGTACTTTGGGGGGAGCAACAACTGTTGCTGCTGTCAACGGTGTTGCAACTTTTACGAACTTGTGGCATAGAACTGCTGGTACGTACACCTTAACTTTTGCTTCAACATCCCTGACTTCTGTGACCTCTTCAGACTTCACTACGAGTACTGATACTTGCGCAACTGGTGGAACATGTTTCGTAGGAAACACTGGCCCTGGGGGTGGAACGGTTTTCTATGTGGCGTCGGGAACATTTACCTCCACCGGATCTGACTGCAATACGTCTTGTAAGTATCTCGAAACGACGGCAACCAATGAACAAGCAGTTTGGTCGACTGCTGCTACCGCTTGTTACAACTCTGGCAGCACCTCGAGCAATAACAACTGTGAAACAAACAGTGTGTATCCCGGTACTTCTGCTGAGCAAGCTGCAAGTCGTACAGCATCAAATGCAATCGGCATGGGTATGGCCAATACCAACCAGATTTACTCGCGTCTCACAACGGTTGGTGGATCTGCGACGTCATCGTATGCCGCAGGTATTGCATGGGCATATTCCAATAATGGCAAAACTGACTGGTATATGCCCTCAAAAGATGAGTTGCACGCCATGTGTAAGTGGGCACGAAACCAGCACAACACCAACACAAGCACAACTTGCAATGGAACTGGTGTAGACAACACTGGGCCGGGCGCATCTAATTTTCTTAGTTATCATTTTTCCTCCTCTGAATTCAGTTCGTATCAGGCGACGCAGATGTTGCCCGAAGGGAGTTCGTTTAATTTTGCGAAACTTTATAGTTATCGATTCCGTCCAGTGCGGGCTTTTAGTGCGTCTTCAGCAATTGCTGTGACGACTCAACCTGTGGGCAGTACATCAGGAGCGGCATTAGCAACTCAGCCTGTTGTTCGCATAGTTGACGCCGCTGGTAATACGGTGACGCATTCGAATGCGTCCGTATCGGTAACAGCATCGGGCGGCACATTGGGTGGAACAACAACTGTCGCTGCTGTTAATGGTGTGGCAACATTTACAAACCTCACGCACACAACAGGTGGAACGTACACGTTGACTTTTGCCTCATCGCTTCCATCAACTCTCACATCGGTCGATTCCTCAAGTTTTAGCACTACTGCCGCTCCTGATGCTCCAACGGGGCTGTCGGGTACAGCCGGTGATACTCAAGTCGCACTCAATTGGACTGCACCAGCACACCCAGGCAGCTCTGCAATTACCGATTACATAGTGCAGTATTCAAGCAACTCGGGTTCAACATGGACGACCTTTGCAGACGGTGTTTCTACAACAGCTTCGAGCACCGTGACTGGGCTCACGAACGGCACAAGCTACCTCTTTAAGGTGAGTGCAGTAAACAGCGTAGGTACTGGTTCTGCAGTGACGTCTTCGGCTGTCACTCCCGCGACGACGCCGAGTGCCGTGACGGCATTGACTAGTGATTTTGTAAATACATCTCGTGCAGATCTGTCGTGGAGCGCACCTATTTCGGCTGGCACTAGTGCGATAACGGATTACGTCGTCACAGTGACGGCGCCAGGTGGGGGAGTCACAGTATTCGCCGATGGAGTTTCTACCAGTACCTCAGTTTCCGTTACTGGGCTGTCTCCAAGTGGAGTGACCTGCAACGGTGCATACACCATTGGCGTGCAAGCGAAAAATGATGTTGGCCTTGGTCCTAGTACGCCGATTTACGTGTACCCAGGAAGAATTGGTGGGCCAACTTCGTGGTCAAGCGTGGTAAGCGATGGGCAAATTGCGCTCTCGTGGGCGGCGCCATCCACCAACAACTCAGGGTATTCATTGAGGTATTCGCTCGAACGCAAGTCAATCACTCATGGAACAAGCTTTAGTGCTTACGGACTCAGTAACTCAGCCGAGACTTCGTTTATTGATACAGGTGCTACAAACGGCGTCACCTGGCAGTATCGCGTTACTGCTAGGAGTAGTACTTGGGTCGGGGGTTGCTACGGAAGCAGCATCCATAACCCTGCTGTTCCTAGTGCTGATAGTTCCGCGCCAACTTCAGTGGCCGGAACCGCTGCTAATGAAGCAGTGAACCTCACGTGGACTGCACCTGCGTCGGGAACCCCAACCGATTACGTTGTTACCTACTCAACATCATCAACAGGAACTTTCACTACTTACGATGATGGCGTTTCAACAACAACCTCTGCAGTTGTCAGTGGGCTCACTAATGGAACAACGTATTACTTCAAGGTAGCGGCCGTGGTGGGCGGAGTAACAACAGGTACTAACCGCGTGTCGGGTGCACTGACGCCGGCCAACACTCCAGATGCGCCGACCAATGTCTCTGGATTCGCCTACGGTGCAGATGTCAATCTGTCGTGGACTGCCCCGGTTGGTAATGGCGGTGCTGAAGTGAGTGACTATGTCGTTCAATATGCAACAACCGCGACGGGCCCATTCACCACGTTCGACGATGGCGTATTAACTTTCACCACCGCCACCGTGACCGGACTGAGTGCTTCTACTGAGTATTTCTTCAAGGTTGCATCTGTGAACAGAATGGGAAACAGTTCTTACTCCATGGCTTCGTCATCAGTAACAACCAATTCATGTTCGACTGGTGGAGTATGCGTAGTGGGCGATACTGGGCCAGCAGGCGGAAAGGTGTTTTATGTGAGCGCAACGCCAATTACCTACGCGGGCCCTTACTACAACAACCAAGGAATGACGTTTAAATACATTGAGGCTTCGCCGGCAGATGCAGTTGCCGGATATTCGGGCCCACCGACGTTGCCGTGGGGATGTAGATATAGCGATAGTTACCCTTACTCGTGCGACAACGTGTCAACGCAGTCTGATTCAACTTTGCCTTACGGGTCTATTGGATATGGCTTTTTCAATACGCAGGATGTTCTGCAACTTCGCAGTCCCAATAACTACACCGCGGTGTATGTGGCGGGTCATTACTCTGCAAACTACAACGGCAGTATTGATTGCGCGGTAAACACCGGTCAGATGTGCTATTCGTATTCAAACTGGCACTTGCCTTCAAGTGATGAATTGTTGGCGATGTACGCATTGCGCAATGTAATAGGGCTTACTCAAGATAAGTATTGGTCATCAACAGAATGGGCAAACTCTCCTCTGGATTGGGCCTATGCGCTTGATGCAAGTACTGGTGAAATGGATTCTTGGTGGAAAGGAAATAACTTCTACGTTCGCCCTGTGCGCTATTTCGGCTAGTTCCGCCATGACTTCTGCATAGGGGTGTACTAAACCTGACGTATGAGGTTGAAGGCTTGTCTTGCGGTACTGGTGAGCACATTGTGTCTTGCAGCAACTGCGCTACCGGCGAATGGATCATCTCGAACATGTGCACTTGGTGGCGCCTGCAAGGTGGGAGACGTAGGCCCAGGTGGAGGAACAGTGGTGTACGACGCAGGCGAAGTGAAATGGTGGGGTCGGTACCTCGAAGCTTTACCCATCACTAAAGGGCGCGGATTGCCATGGTCGCTCAAAACAACGGAACCGGTCTTCGCTAGTGAAAATATTTTGCGACAAGGCATTGGCTGGGGTCGTGAAAATACCGCGGCGATTGTTACGCAAAATGGTGAAGGTAAGTACGCAGCGAAGTTTGTAGATGATTACTCGGCGAATGGAAAGAGTGATTGGTTTCTTCCCTCACGTGACGAACTTGATGTGGTCTATAACGCGAGCGTTACTGTGGGCGCGCCAAAAGTATTGCCGATGCCGTACTGGACGTCGTCTGAGAACTCGGCGAAGTATGCGTGGTATCAACTCTTTCAAGACGGCACGCAATTCACCGATGAAAACAAAGTGGGCCAGAGCAACGGCAATAAGCAGTTACGCAAGAGTCAAGTTCATGTTGGCTCGAGTTTCCCGTCGTTACCGTTTCATGTGGTTGCAATGAGGTCGTTCCCTGCGGGTGTAGGAGTGAAGCCCGCTGCCTCAACCATTTCACTAACGGGAAGTTCTTGTACCAATGAGGGGCCGTGTGCAGTGGGTGATATTGGCCCAGCAGGTGGAATTGTTTTTTATGATGCTGGTCCACGGAGTAGTGGCGACAGATATTTTGAGGTGGGTCCGGTGGAGACTGACGTAGCGGGTATCCCTTGGAAACCACTGACCTTCAACGACAAGAAGACACCTTTATATATAGGTACTGCAAGCGTGTCGGCAAAAGTACAGCGGGTGCTCGCCAAAGCCTTTGGAATGGGGGAATCCAACACCTCAAAAATTGTGCAGAGGTATCGCGGCGGGAACTACCCAGCAAGGTATGCAAGCACGTTGGTCTTTGGCGGGTATAACGACTGGTATTTGCCATCGAAAGAAGAGTTGCGCTTGGTGTATCGCACTTTGGGCACAGCAACTCCACGCCTAGGGAACTTGGGGAAGAGCTTTTACTGGACCTCAAGTGAGTACGACCTCAACAATGCGTGGACGGTGAATTTCAAAGACGGGCAGGAATTCGATAGGGAAAAGTGGCGTGTTCCTGATGCTGCTATCGGTATGAAGGCGATACGTACGCGTCCAATCCGCTCCTTTCGCTAGGGTTTCATCGATGCTTGCCGCGGTTGAAGAACTTCTCAGTTTGCCCCTGCAAGACGTTTACTTTTGTGTCCTCGACCTTGAGACCACTGGCTCTTCAGCCAAGAATGGTGGAATTACGGAAATTGGTGCAGTGAAGTATGTGGGTGGCGAGGAAGTAGCGCGATTCAACACTCTCATTAACCCTGGGCATGCCATTCCGCCTTACATTGTGTTGTTGACCGGCATTACCGACACCATGGTGCACAATGCACCACAAATTGACGTGGTGCTTCCCGAACTGCTCGAGTTCATCGGCACGTCGGTATTGGTTGCGCACAATGCGCGCTTCGATGTGGGCTTCGTCAATGCTGCTCTCATTGAACACGGCAGAGCGCCCCTCAATAACTTGGTTATCGATACGGTGTCACTTGCGCGGCGCTTGGTGGGGTCGGAAGTGCCTAATTGCAAGTTGGGCACATTGGCTGCAAGCTTGCGATTGAAGCATCAGCCTTCGCACAGGGCAATTAACGATGTTCTTGCAACCGGCGACTTGCTGCACTATCTCATTGAGCGAGCATCTGGCTTCAACGTGATCACGCTCGATGATCTCATGATGCTTCCGTCATTAAGTGCTCACCCCGAGTCGGCAAAGCTGTCGCTTACTCAAGACCTGCCACGCACGCCAGGTGTGTACATGTTTGTTGACGATGCAGGAAAGATCCTCTACATAGGAAAAGCGACGAATCTGCGTAGCAGAGTGCGCAGCTACTTTGGTGCGGGGGAGACCCGCAAAAAGGTGGGTGCACTTTTGAAGTTGGTGAAGGGCGTGCACTTCATTGAAACACCCGACCCAGTAACTGCCGAGGTCTTAGAGATTCGCCTCATTGGAAAACTGCGACCGCGGTACAACTTTGTAGGAACACGCAGCGAGAAGTACTGCTATGTGCGCCTCACCACCGATGAAGAATGGCCGCGGCTTGTGGTCACCAAGGTGCCTTCTGCAAAAGGCATTTCGGTGGGCCCCATCTCAACACGCACAATGGCGAGAGAAATGATTGAGGCCATTGAATCAGTAGTGCCATTGCGGCGTTGCACCGTACGTATGGGGCGCAACTATGTGGCGTCACCCGATGCGCCCGTATGTTCTGCAGCGCAGTTGGGCCTTGCCCAGTGCCCGTGTTCGGGGTCGGCTGACCCAGTGAGTTATGCGGAAATTGTGCAAACGGTGGCCGATGTACTGACACAAAAGTCGACACAAGTTCTCGATTTGCTTGATGAGAAAATGAAAGTGCATTCTGCTGCACGGCAATTTGAAGACGCAGCTCTCATTCGCGATCGCATCCAGACCATCAACACCATTTTGCGCCGGCACCGCCAAGCCACTGCATTACGCCAAGAAGCTTCGCTCACCATCCAAGCCGGTGACATTACATATGAGTTGGAGTGTGGCGTCTTGAAGGCAACTCATGCGGGCACGGCATTTGTGCCGAGTGCGGCCGCTCAACAATTTGCGCATTCCATGCGCATGCCCCGACTCTCTGAAGACATTGAGTCGCTCCTCGCCATGCCAAGCCGAGACGAGGGGTTGTCAGAAGGGCTTGTGCCATCTCAACTTTTGGACGAGATTTTGTGTTTGGCCCGTGTGGCTGAGACGGCTGGCTATTTCTCTGACAAGTAGGTGGGCTTGGTCTGCTCGGTACTGTTGAAGCAGGCACAAGGGGGACTCATGTCTGTTGATTTCAGTTTAGATTCGCAAGATTTTCAAGAACGGCCAGCAGAGTACTTTGCGCAATTACGCGGGCAGTGCCCTGTTGCCCATGCCGACTTACCGGCTCCATTTTTTGTGGTGTCGCAAAACGCCGACGTCGCTGCAGTGTTGCGCGATAGCGATGTATGGAAGAGCAAGTTTGGTCCGGGTCTTGCGTATCACGGTGGTGGGGTGTTGGTGTCGGTTGACCCGCCAAAGCACACCACCGATCGGTTGGCAATTACCAAGATCTTCAAGCCATCAGCAATTGAAGAGATGCGCGGCGACATTGAAGCACTCGTTAAAGACGTGGTCACTGAATTCGCAGCATCTAAAGGGAGCGAGGGCGACCTCATTCGTGGAGTGGGAATGCCCATACCGCTCACCATTATGTGTTGGTTGCTGGGAACGCCTGTGAGTGATATTGATAAGTTTCGTCAATGGGTATTGCCGATGGCAGAAGCAGTATCGGCTGTAGATGGGCGCATGGGCGATGTCACGGCGCAGGCCTATAAGAGCTTCGGTGAATACTTCTGGCCCCATGTGAAAACCCGTGCCGCACTCATTGAATCGGGTGGAGACGCGCCCGACGACCTGCTCACGCGCTTGCTTACTGTTGAACGCGACGGGCAAAAGCTCACCCAGGAAGACGTGATGGGTTTTTGTCAGTTCTTAATGGTGGCAGGAAGCGCTACCACCACGCTGCTCATTGGCAACGTAATGAGCCGCATCATCGACGACCCTGCACTTGCTGCACGACTCATTGCCGACCCCTCGCTCATTGAAATTGCCGTGGAAGAAAGCCTGCGTATCGATGCGCCGGTGCATGGTCTGTTTCGTACCAACGATGAGCCGGTGTGCATGCAAGGAGTCGATATTCCTGTCGACAGCAAGGTGCTTGCGCTCTTTGGCTCGGCGAACCTCGACCCCAATGTGTGGGAAAACCCAGAAGAGTTCAGTTTGGAGCGCGACCCTGTGCAGTTGCGCAAGCACTTTGCCTTTGGGGTGGGTATTCACTATTGCCTGGGTGCACCATTGGCGCGAATGGAGGCACAACTTGCAGTGCAAGAGATGCTCGCTCGACTCCCGAATATGCAAAGCAATGGTGAACGCCAATTGGTGAAGGCCGCAGTGCTCAAAGGTTTTGAAGTATTACCCGTGAAGTGGAGTAACTAAATGTACGAAAATGTCTTTCAACCACTCAAGGTGGGTGGCATTACTCTCCACAACCGCATTGTGCGCACAGCGCATTCCACCGGTGCCGGTTGGGTCGATACCAGCGATGCATTTATGGCGTACCACACAGAGCGCGCAAAGGGGGGAGTAGCACTTTCCATTTTGGAAATTGCGGGTGTTCACCCCAGCGCGCCAACGCACATTCCGGTTTATGACGACCGTGTATTGGGTGGCTACGAGAAGTTGATGGCATCTATTCGCCCACATGGCATGAAGGTGTTTCAGCAGTTGTGGCACGGGGGAAGTGCAACAGGTGTGAACCCACTCGGTGGCGCACCATGGAGTGCAAGTGATATCCCCAACCCGCGTACGGGTGTTGTGCCGCGCCCCATGACGAAGGGCATGATTGATGAGGTTGTTGCTTCTTTTGCGCGTGCTGCACGACGCGTCAAAGATGGCGGACTCGACGGCATTGAAATTCATGCTGCACACGGCTATTTGGTAGGGCAGTTTTTATCGCCAGCAACAAACCATCGTGAAGATGAATATGGCGGCACGTTTGAAAACCGCAACAGGTTCTTGGTGGAGATTCTTGAGGCCATTCGCAACGAGGTCGGCATCGATTTCCCATTGGGTATTCGCTTGTCAGCCGATGAGGAAGTTCCAGGTGGAATGCGCCCCGACGACACGGTGCAAGTGGCGAAGTATTCAGAACATCTTGTCGACTTTGTTGACGTTTCGCTTGGCAGTTACTACCGCTTCTACAAGCTCTTATCGACCATGGACGACCCACTTGGCTATGAGTTGCCCAAGAGCGAGGCCGTGACGCGTGAACTTTCTGTTCCCACCATGGTGACGGGTCGCATTATGACCCTCGACCATGCCGACCACGTGGTGGGCAGTGGCATTGCCGACATGGTGTCGATGGTGCGTGCACTCATTGCCGACCCGTACCTGGTGGCAAAAGCACGTGACGGCAGGGAAGCAGAAATTCGCCCGTGTATTGGTTCAAGTCAGGGTTGTGTGGGCTTGCTCATGAGCACCGGCAAAATGGCATGCGTCGTGAATATTGCTGCTGGGCAAGAACACAAGACCCAATTTGAAGTGCCCGAGAAATCGGCAGTGCGTAAAAAGGTGGTGGTTGTTGGTGGTGGACCAGCAGGCTTGGAAGCCGCACGTACGGCCGCGTTGCGTGGACACGATGTAGTGCTCTTTGAAATGCAGAAGTCGCTTGGTGGGCAAGTAGCTATTGCGGCCACCGCGCCACATCGAGCCGACATTGGCGCCATCACTCGCTGGCTAGCTGAGGAAGTGAAGCGTCTTGGCGTTGATGTTCGTTTATCAACACCTGTTGACCCCGACATCATCATTGATGAAAAACCAGATGAAGTGATTATTGCAACAGGGTCGTCACCTCGCCGCGATGGCTTTCAAGCAGCACGGCCTGCGGAACCCATTCCCGGAATTGATATGGCTCATGTGTATACGCCATGGGATGTCTTTGGCTTTGGTGGTCGGGCGAAAGTGGGCAAGCACGCAGTGGTGTTCGACGACACGGGTTCATATGAGGCAATTTCTGTTGCCGACAAGTTGATGGAGGCCGGAGCGCATGTCACCTTTGTGACTCGGCATGAAACCATTGGCGCAACTGTTCCGTACCCGCCAGCAACAGTTTTGCCGGCACGCGAACGGCTCTTTTCTGGCAGCTTTGAGTTCTTGCCCACTTCAGCGGTGCGTCGTATTACAGAAGATGCAGTTCACGTAGAGGTAGTGGGTACTGAACGTCCGCGCATTTTGCCTGCCGACACAGTGGTGGTGTGTGGGTTTAACTCATCGAACCGTGAACTTGCCGATGCCCTTGCGGGGTCGTCGTTCCCTGTGCATGTTGTGGGTGATGCCAACGGGTCGCGCACTATTCAGGTTGCAGTACGCGATGCAGCACTTATTGCTCGTGCTGTGTAGCCCACCACTGCCTCAATGCAACGGCGAAAGCTGAAAAGGAACCGAGCGGCACAGGGTTGGTGATGCACTTTTTGACACAGGTTGCAGAAGTAAATGAAAGTGCGTCGATGTTGACGGCAGATGATTTTGACTTTTTACTCTTTTGCCCTAGTGCAACAAGAGTTATTTTCTTGATCAGGAACGATTTCGTGATGGTGATTGAACGTCTTGCGGCTTTACTGGAATACTGGTCAATGATTTTTGCGCGTTTGTCATTTAAGAAAAGTGAGAGCTTTCCGTAATTGGGGCCTACGGAGTAAAAGAGAGTGACTTTCTTTGTTGACGTAGAAAAAGAAGCCGAAGCGCCTGTGCTTTGAGCAACAAGGAGCGACTTGCCATATGCCAGTTTTGTTGGAGTCGATATCCATTTTGGAGTTTTTACCGCAGAGGCAATTGTTGTGGCAGTAGGAACGGTGAGCGAGGGTGGAGTGGTTGCCGCAGCCGTCGTTTGCGTTGTCGTGTTGGGAATAGTGCTAGTGGTGCTGGTGGTACTGCTGGTACTGCTGGTGCTACTGGTGGAACTTGTGCTGGTCGTAGTGGATTCAGTTGATTGAGCAAACACTGTTGAAGCGGGGCCATTGCCTGCGGTATTGGTGGCAACCACGGTGAATGAGTAAGAAG
>Ga0315907_10006261_pt1 | contig 12680 bp, 9 predicted proteins | sample LakEriMetagenome_3_FD_203525 | JGI IMG/M metagenome (GOLD analysis project Ga0315907, IMG submission 203525) | Freshwater fungal communities from buoy surface, Lake Erie, Ohio, United States - Buoy 12 MA123 | ecosystem: Environmental > Aquatic > Freshwater > Lake > Lake biofilm | place: USA...
GGTAAAAAGGAACGTTCGAAAAAATATGCCCGTGTAAGTGAGAAGTTGGAGATTGATGGAGGAATGTTGAAGATGGATTTGGCGATGGATCAGCCGATGCTTGTTAAGTTAAGTGTTCATGCCAATCAGGGAGAGTCTTTGTTAACCTTGGAGGATCGCTCTCTCGAAGCAGGAGAGCATAAAATTGAAGTGGATATATCTGTTTTGAAATCAGGCCGCTATTACATTCAGTTGCAAACACCTGCCGAAGTGTATTCGCGTTATTTCGAACTGACTTAACTGTTGCATTCATGAAGTCACTGCGCATTGTTTTCATGGGTACTCCCGAGTTTGCAGCAACTTCACTTGGCGCCTTGTGTAAGAGCAGGCATCAGGTGGTAGGAGTTGTAACGGTTGCAGACAAGCCTGCAGGCCGTGGTTTACAATTGCAATCCAGTCCTGTGAAGACATTGGCCGGGCAGCACAATATTCCGGTGTTGCAGCCTATTAAGTTAAAAGATCCGGATTTTCTGAATGAGCTGAAGGCCTTGCAAGCGGATTTGTTTGTGGTTGTTGCTTTTCGCATGCTGCCTGAAGTGGTTTGGAATATGCCGCCTTTGGGTTCCATCAATCTGCACGGTTCGTTATTGCCTAAATACCGAGGCGCAGCGCCTATCAATAGAGCTATTATGAATGGGGAGACAGAAACTGGAGTGACAATCTTTTTCCTTCAGCATGAAATTGACACGGGCAAGGTGATTGCCTGCGAGCGCATGCCTATTGGTCCTGATACAACGGCGGGCGAGTTGCACGATGAAATGATGCACATCGGTGCTAACGCTTTGGTTAACGCGATTGATACAATCGCCGATGGAAGTGCAAAGGCAGTCGAACAAAGCGAATTAATGCAGGCAAGCGAAGATGTACCTGCAGCACCTAAAATTTTCAAAGAAGTTTGTCGTATCGATTGGTCGCAAAACGTCAAGCAGGTTCATAATCATGTGCGTGGCTTATCGCCTTACCCTGCCGCGTGGACGGAGCTTGAAGGCAAGATATTCAAGATATTCAAGGGGAAACCCATTCAAGGAAAACAGCTCACCGAGCCATTTCAGACGGATGGAAAGACGTACCTGAATTTTCGATGCGCCGATGGAGTCTATAGTGCGCAAACGGTGCAGCCGGAAGGTAAGAAGCGGATGGAAGTGGAAGAGTTTCTTCGCGGATGGAGGCCTTCATTGAAAGCCTGATTCATTTACGTCTTCGCGATTGGTTAATCAATACAGCGTTTTCACTTGCCGCTCATCGTCACCACATACTGCAGAATAAGTTCTTCTGTCGGCTTGTCAATTTTTGCCTTAGGTGCCATGCGCTTCACATGTTTCCCCCATTGCTCTTCGTTGTAAGCCGTTGGACTTTTTAGTCCGTGACACTTACTGCAGTTCTCTTCGTACAAGGCTTTTCCTTTTTGAAGAGTTGCCAGAGAAGCACCGGGGTATTTGGTCGCAGCGCGCGAAGCATCAGTATCAGTTAAAGAGATGGTTGCTTTTTTCGAGGCACATGCCACAAGTACTAAAAGGGTAGCAGAGAGAAGTATGGACTTTTTCATAGGTTATGCTTGTGTTGCTATGGGTAGTTGGAAAGAGAAACGTGTGCCCTTGCCTTCAATGGATTCTATATTTAACGTTGATTTATGCTTCGCTAAAAACTCGGTGACCAACACCATTCCGAAGCCACGGCCTTTTTCACGATTCGTGCCGCGCGTGGTGAATTGCACTCCTTTCAAAATGTTGTCTATTTGTTCCTGTGACATACCTACGCCGGAGTCTTGAATGGTAAACTCTATATGCGTATCTTCTTTTTTAGCCGCGATACTGATGACGCCTTCTATGGGAGTAAATTTTATGGCATTGGCAATGAGGTTGCGAAACACACTGTCAATCATGTTATGGTCGACATTAAGGACAAGCTTACCCGGAATGTTGAGGTGAACCATCTGACTCTTGGCATTAAGTGCATAGTCATGACTACTCAATTGTTGGCTAATGAGCCTGTCTACTTCGTAAGGAGCAGGATTCACATTGAGCTCATCTTGCTGTGTGCGCGTCCACTGCAGCATATTGTCGAGCGTTTCCAATGTTTTGGTGGCATCGATTTTAAGGTTGTGAAGCAGGGTCGACTGGTCCTCGGGGCTCAACGACATTTGCTCAATAACATCAATTACACCAATGGTTTTGCCTATGTCGCCTCGCAGATCGTGCGACATCATGCTCAGTAACTTGTCGCGTGTTCGTATGCTGCCGAGCATGATTTTATTTTGGCGTGCGTTTACTTCGTTCTTGGATTTAAGCTCCTCCAGAATGGAGCGGTTTAGACGAATGATGGTGAAAACGATGTAAAGGCTGAATAACAAAGCGCCTGAAAGATTAATAATCCAATATAGGTGAACCGAACTGTCTAAAAGTTGCTGGTGATCACTGTTGTCATGAAGCAGTAAATAAAGAGGTAAACTGATGAAGCAGGAGAGAATTGCAATGCTTGCGAATTTTTTCTCGTTCGAATTGAAAATGACAAGAGAACTAAGTGCCAATGGAATGAGAAAAGCCCACGCGAATATGTGTTCTGTGTATATGACGGTGATGCCCATTATCACGGCCAGTATATGAAAGTGCACAATCAGCTTGGATGCTGTGCCATGCCCGGTTCGAAACATCCGCAGGTATATGGGGCTACCTATGGCTAACGAAATACCCATGGCTGCCACCGGCCAAAAACCGATGATTATATCGATTAGGAACAGTAAGGCGCCAAAAACACCCATTCCTATCAACAAAAGAGCATAGAGTCGTGCGGCTTTTATATCGTTAACATATACCTCATCCGGGATGAAACGGTCAGCGAGTTTTTCCAGGCGCGGTTGAGGCGAGTTCATACAAACGAATTGAGCGTGAATTTGACGAGCGAAATGTATGAAAATCCAATCGAATGGTCGATAACATGAGTCAAACATTCATGGCTATCTTTCAAGCCATGAAAAAGTGGTTAGCAGTTATGCTTGTGCTGATGGCTTGTATGAGCGAGTCGTGTCGAAAGTCGGGCGATGGCAATGAGGTTAATCCGCCAATGGAACAACCGCTTGTAACCCCTGTCGGTAATATCGATAATGCCCTCGTACAATTGTCCGACTCTGTTTTATTGTGGCTCGATAGTATGCAGTTGAGTAGCGGGTTGCTGGAAACAAGTTATCAAAGCAATTTGATTTCCTTGTATGATAATGCGTTGACTGCGTGCACGTTTATCAGTACCGGCCAATATGACCGTGCTGAGGGTATTCTTAATTTTTTCAATGCACGACTTCAGTCGGAGATGCTTTCGGGCAGTGGAGGATATTTTCAGTTTCGCAGTAGTTCCGGACCTCAAGGTAATCGCTGGCTCGGCGATAACGCCTGGTTGCTCATTGCCATTCACAATTACGAGGATGCAACGGGTGATTTTCAGTTTGCGGAAATGCGTGACGCGCTGGAGAACTGGATTCGATCACAGCAGGACACGGATGGCGGGGTGAACGGAGGCACCGACGCGAGTGGCGCACTCATAGGAAAGGTGACCGAGGGAATCATTGATGCATTTAATGCAGTTCGCGGTTTTGATACATTTCACGAAGGTGTCTTGTCCTATCTGGAGCAGGAGAGATGGGATACAACCGATCAATTGCTCGTGTCGTGGCCCGGGAGCAATTACTATTATGCCCTCGATAATTTTTCCTGGGGATATTGCACGTTCGAAGGGTTTCCGGACAACACGTTAGAAGAGGCCGCTCGTTTTCTCAATACGCAGACACATGCGCCCACCCAGCAACAAGTTAAAGGCTATTGTTTTGATGAAGATCGCGACGCCGTATGGCTGGAGGGAACTTCCCAAATGGCCATCGCTTATTTGAAATCGGGAAATGCGTCGCAGGCGAATTCCATTTTAATGGAAGTAGCCAAAGCCCGAGTCAATGAATCGATGTGGTCGGGTGTAATAGGTATTCCATATGCTACCAATCAAGGCACCGGCTATGGTGGAGGCTTGCTATGGGACGGTGTTGATTCGCGACCTGCCACTGCCGCATGCTGCTGGTTTGTGATGGCATGCAGGGAGTTTGATCCGATGCAATTAAACTATGCGAAGAATATCCCCGTGAATAGCAAATTTTGGTGATACGCAGCTGCAATTTCTTTGCGTACAATTGCCTCAACTAATCTCTGTGATATGAAAAAAAATGTAGTCATCGCTATGCTGCTGTTTGCAGCTCAGTTCACCCATTCACAGTCGGGTGTTTTGGACCCAACTTTTGCGCAGCAGGGCAGTTATATTTTCAGACCTTTCCATGAAACTGTCTGTAGCGAGAGTATTCTCGATTCGGATGGTAAACTCATGCTAAGCGGCTGGATGCAACCCGAGGGCGACTTGAATCGGTATCCGCTATTGGTTCGTTTAGATGGAAATGGTATGCCCGATCCGACGTTCGGAAATCTGGGCTACATCGATCTAATGGGCATGTCCCAGTTTGAAGAGTTTCCTTACTTTGGAACGATTTCGCAGCAAAGCAATGGCAAGTATGTGGCCTTGGCTTACAATAATTATGACGGACATCAACTTGTACGCATTAACACCGATGGTGTGATCGACAATACGTTTTCAAGCACGCCCTTTATATTGCATCGTGCGGGTTATTACCGTTCGGTGATTGATTCACAAGATCGACTGGTGGTTTCCTGTTTTTATTTCCCGGATGATAATATCTACCAGTATTATGGCAATATGGCCGTAATGAGATTCAGTGCTGATGGAGCTTTGGATTTGTCTTTTGGTTCCGGCGGTTTCGTTATGTTGGGAAATCTCGAAAATGATGAACGCTGTTATGATGTTGCTTTAGATGCTTTAGATAATGTGTATGTAGCCGGCTATTGGTCGCTATCTCCCGGTAATGGAACCTCGGCAGCACGCATATATGCATTGGATACCGATGGACAGCTGCGTAGTGATTTTGCTGCGGGTGGCGTATTGGATGTCGTGGAGCCCGGTGTTTACAATTCTTTTTCCGGACTCGATGTACAAGATGATGGTGTAATCGTGGTTTCGGGCGCACGGTTCAATCCACAAACGTTTATTCAACAGGGAATGCTTTCGAAGCTTTCGTCAAGTGGTAGCCCAATTGTCTCCTTCGGTACAAATGGAGTTTACTTTAGCGACGATACGGATGCTGAATTTCGGTATGTAACTGTATTAAGTGATGGAAATATTGCGGTTGCAGCTCGTGTAAATAATGCCAATTTTGCCCGTGATGCCCGTGTTTCTCTCATCACAGCAAACGGTGAGAATCTGCTTTCATTTGGAGCGCAAGGAAACTCGGCGCTGTTTGATGTAGGCACGGGCGATGAGAGCCCGCTGGATATTCTGCAGGACGAAGAAGGCAGGATTATAATGGCGGGTAGCGGTTTCGCGGTTGTGGAAAATGAAACGTTGGGAATTCAGTATGGTTCTAAGGGATTTGTGAATCGATATAGGTATGAAGAAATATCGGGTATACCAATGAGTGACAATTCTGAGTTTGTGATTTATCCCAATCCAACGTCCGATTTACTTTACATCAAGGGACAAGGAGTTCAATCCTATACCATCATCGACGCTCACGGTGCCACGGTGTCAAGCGGGATTTGCGAGCGTAATGAAATACCCTTGAAACACCTCTCAAGTGGTATGTATGTGCTTGCTTTTTCCGATAGGCAGTATCGGTTTATGGTGGAGAGGGATTAGTGAATTACTGATTACACCATTACCCTTTATCTCTGATCCCTGCTCCTTGTATGATCTCATCGACCACCGCAGGGTCGAGCAGGGTTGTTGTATCGCCCAGTGAGCTCACATCTCCTTCAGCGACTTTGCGCAAAATGCGACGCATGATTTTGCCTGAACGTGTTTTTGGAAGACCACTGACAAATTGAATCTTATCGGGCTTGGCAATGCGGCCTATTTCATGAGAAACTGTTTCAATGATGCGATCGCGCATATCATTATTGGCTTCGCTTCCGGTGGCAAGTATGACATAAGCATAAATGCCCTGGCCTTTGATGTCGTGCGGGAAGCCTACCACAGCACTCTCGACTACGTGCTTATTCTGATTGATAGCATTCTCTATTTCTGCTGTGCCAAAACGGTGTCCGCTTACATTGATGACATCATCGACTCTTCCTATAATGCGATACAAACCATCCTCATCTCTGCGCGCGCCATCGCCCGTGAAGTAAAGGTTCGGATATGTTGAGAAATAGGTCTGTCGACAACGTTCATGATCGCCCCAGGTGCTGCGCAGTATGGAAGGCCATGGGAATTTGAAACATAGGTGTCCTTCCACGCCATTGCCTTCGATTTCTATTCCGCTTGCATCGACCAATATTGGTTGAACACCCGGCATCGGCAAGCCGGCCAACGCGGGTTTTGAGTTTGTTACTCCTGCACACGAGGTGAGCATGATACCTCCGGTTTCGGTTTGCCAGAATGTGTCGACAATGGCGCAACGGTTTTTTCCGATGTTCGTGTCATACCAATGCCAAGCTTCTTCGTTGATGGGTTCGCCCACTGAGCCCAGCACACGCAAGGTTTGAAGCGAGTAGGGGAGAACGTGTTCGATTCCGGCCGACATCAAGGAGCGAATGGCCGTGGGTGCTGTGTAGAAAATATTCACTCGGTGCTTGTCTATTACTTCCCAAAATCTTCCAGCATCCGGAAAGGTGGGTATACCTTCAAACATGAGTGTTGTTGCTCCGTTGAGAAGCGGTCCGTAAAGGATGTAGCTGTGCCCTGTCACCCAGCCAATGTCGGCTGTGCACCAGTGAATCTCACCGGGCTTGTATTGAAACACATTGCTAAACGTATAGCCGGCATACACCATATAACCGCCACAGGTATGCAGCACTCCTTTGGGTTTACCGGTGCTTCCGCTGGTGTAGAGGATGAACAACGGATCTTCACTGCTCATCGCCACCGGTTCAAAGTGAGACGCAGCATGAGCCCGCTCTTGCGCATAATCGACATCACGGCCTTCTATCATAGGCACTTCCCATTTCATACGATTAACGACCAGCACGCGCTCTATCGAAGTGCATTGTGTGAGAGCTTCATCAACAATGGCTTTCACTGCTATTTGCTTTGCACCGCGACTCATTGCATCTGTTGTGATGACCATTTTGCAGGCACTGTCGTTGATTCGATCTGCAACTGAATTGGCGCTGAACCCTGCAAAAACCACGGAATGAATAGCACCTATGCGCGCGCAGGCCAAAACGGCATAGGCCAGTTCGGGTATCATGGGCATGTAAATGCAGACACGGTCACCTTTGCTGACGCCCAATTCTGCTAAGACGTTAGCCATGCGGCATACTTCGTCGTGCAGTTCTTGGTAGCTAATATGTTTAGCCTTTTCGAGGGGTTCGTTAGGCTCCCAGATAATGGCCGTTTGGTCGCCATGACTTTTCAAATGACGGTCGATGCAATTTTCTGTAATGTTCAACTCAGCACCCAAAAACCACTTCACATCGGGGTCTTTGAAATTCCACTCTAAGGCTGTATGCCAGGGCTTTTTCCATTGGTAGTGCGAGGCAACATCTTCCCAAAAAGCTTCGGGCGATTCGGTGCTGAAACGATAGGCCGCATCGTAGTCGGCAGCGGTAGTTAATTGAAAGGGGAAGCGTGACATAGTCTATTCGGTATGCCACGAAAGTAAGCAACGAGTCTTTTGCTTCATTTGGCAGTTTATCATTTGCCTATGGCTTTTGCGAATTACCTTTACCACATGTTGTTTTCCCTCCGAAAATTGACTTTACTGCTTTGCTTGCTGGTGGCAAGTGTGCAGCTGATGGCGTTGCGTGTTACCTTCGACTATCGGGTTTTCTTCGCGTCGGGTGTTGGCCCTTATGCGGAATTTGTCACATCCTTCGACGCTTCCACATTTGAGCATCAGTTGCTCGACTCGGGGTATGTGCAAGCGCATGCGGAACTCACGCTTATACTAATGCGGGCCGGATCTATTGTTGACGCACGTAAGGTGAAGGTCGACGGTCCTATGGTGAAGGTAAACGAGAAATCCGATTTTCTTTCCATTGAACGTTTTGCTATTCCTGCAGGAAATTATGATCTGGAGATTGAAGTGCACGATGTAAATGCACCGCAAAAGTCTTCTGAGTCGCTCATGCAAAAGATTGAAGTCGTTGTTCCTGCTAAAGGTGTTTTTATTTCTGATATTGAATGGGTGAGCGCTTATCGTCAGTCGATGGAGGCCAATGCCTTCAGTAAATCGGGTTTCGATATGATTCCCTTCGTGAGCAGTTACTTCGGAACGTCACTCAATAGTCTTATCTATTATGCTGAAATTTATCGGACCGATAGTCTTTGGGGTTTAGGAAGTCCATTTGTTACCACAATATGTATTGTGAATATGAAGGATAACTCTGTTGAGTTTTGCAAGCGTGTGAAAAAGGAGAAGGCAGCTTCAGTAGTTCCCATGTTGCAAACCCTGGATATTTCCGACGTCCCGGCCGGTCAGTACAAGCTTAGAATTGAAGTGCGCGACCGTGAAAACAATTTGGTAGCGTTGCGCGAACGTGAATTTGCTCGCAATAAAATTGCTGAGTTACCAAATGCAACAACGGCATCTGAGTTTAGCGCGGCGCAAGTATCCTTATCGTTTGCTTCCCGTTTTACCGATGCAGATTCGCTGCGACAAATTCTGTTCTATCATATTCCTATTGCTAAAGATGTGGACCGTGATGCTATAGATCGCCAAATTCCCAAGGCAGACTTGCTTACTATGCAAAGTTTTCTTTATTCATTTTGGTGGAAGCGTAATCCGGAAAATCCCGAAGCGGCTTGGTTGGACTATGCCAAGAGTATTCAAGTGGTCAAGGACAACTTCGAAACGCGCATCAAAAAGGGATGGCAAACCGATCGAGGACGTGTTTATCTGCAATATGGACCGCCCAATACACGCATAGTTCGCAACAATGAAGTGGATTATTGGCCTTTTGAAATCTGGCATTATTATTCAACCGACAATAATTTGCACAACCGTCGCTTCCTTTTTTATGACACGACATTGATGGGCGATATGGACTTACTGCACAGCGATGTGCCTGAGGAAACGAAGAACTTCAACTGGAAGGAAATGGTTCGCTCGCGTCCAACTGCTTTAAACATGGGTGATTCATCCATTCGTAATGCCAACAACAGAACAGATACTAATAGTCGTGACGAAATCGAAAATCTTTGGTATAGTCCCCATTGATCCATTGAAATGAAACGTGTTGCCGTGGTCATATTGAATTGGAACGGGGAGAAATTCCTCCGTCAGTTCTTACCCGGTGTGGTGCAGCACAGTGAGTCGTTGGCCGATGTAGTGGTCATTGACAATGCCTCGACCGATCAATCATTAGCTATTCTGCGAAGTGAGTTTCCTTCGGTGAGTATTGTTGAGTTGGATAAGAACTACGGTTTCGCAGGAGGTTACAATCATGGCTTGCGTAAAGTTGCTCATGAATTTTATGTGTTGTTGAATTCGGATGTGGAGGTGACACCCGATTGGATTGCTCCCGTGCTGCGTTATATGGATGCTACGCCGCGCATGGTAGCATGCCAGCCAAAGATTCTGGATTTTCATCGTAAAGAATGGTTTGAATATGCCGGTGCTGCCGGAGGATATATCGATAAGGATGCCTATGCATTTTGCGCGGGCAGAGTTTTCTTCGAATTTGAAAAGGATAATGGTCAGTACAATCGCAACGAAGAAGTTTTCTGGGCTTCGGGTGCGGCGATGTTCATTCGGCGTGATGCCTGGATAGAAGTAGGCGGGCTCGACGAAGACTTTTTCGCACATATGGAAGAAATTGATTTGTGCTGGCGTTTGAAGAATCGTGGTTACAAAGTGGGGGCTTGTCGCGAATCGAAAGTCTATCATTACGGCGGTGGAACGCTCGACCGCCAGAGCCCGTTCAAGACCTATCTCAACTTCCGCAATAACCTATATATGCTGGTGAAAAATTATCACACCAGCAACTTGCGTTTGAAGCTCATTCGTCGGATGCTCCTGGATGGCATAGCGGGTTTACGTTTCATCACAGAAGGGAAATGGAACCATTTTACTGCTGTGTTGAAAGCTCATTTTAGTTTCTATAAGAATATGCGTGCACTTCAGCGCAAACGTCGTAAAGAGGAGCTGGCCATTGTTGAGCCTAATCTATCGGGAGTATACAATCAAAGTATTCTCAAATATTTCTTCATTCGAAAGAAACGCCGCTTTAGTGATTTGAATCCAAGCGATTTCAATCGATGATTATGCCCACGCTTATGGCATAACAACAAGTTGTCTTTTCTTTCATCGCGCTTCAACTTGTGGTATTCAATCGATACCGCATGACTATACACGATATATGGTTGCGTTCACCTCTGCTTAGGGTTGTTTTGCCTTTGCTCACGGGTATTTACGCGCAACAGCTGACATGGGTTCTTGGGGTTGTTGTTACTGTATTGATGTTCTACGCGTGCTATTTTTTCATGCGTTGGGGCATCAATCGGCATTGGAATACCACGCAATACACATTTCATATCGGCATATTTTATTCCTGTTGTTGGCTTGGTTTGGGGGTTTGGATGGGGTATTCAACCGACCGCACAACCGATGCTTGGCATGCGCTACGTTTTAAGAACAAGCAGAATGTATTCGCTATTCGACTATTGGATGAACCTCTAGCCTCGGGCAAGCGATTGAGGGTGCAGGGGGAAGTGGTATCCGTTTTTTTGGATGGCACACACGAGTCATGTCGGGGAAGAGTAGCGCTTACCCTCGAGAATGATAGCACATGCGATGCGGTGTTGCATGTTGATGATGTATTGTTAGCGCGCATAACACCTCACCTTGCCGATGAGCCGCGTAATCCAAAGGAGTTTGATTATGCCATGTATTTGCAGCAGCAGGATGTGTGGCTGCAGGCGTTTGTGGGAATGGATGATTGGGTTGCAGACACGTTGCTTCGCAGGCCCACTATACGCGGAACGCTTATTCAATGGCGCGAGCGATTACTTCAGGAACTGTCGAAAGCCAAAATGGATTCCCGCGAGGTTGGGGTACTTTCTGCGCTGGTGTTGGGCAAATCGACGGCCATAGATCGCGAGGTTCTGCAGAGTTATGCCAGCGCAGGTGTTGTGCATGTGCTCGCAGTTTCAGGTTTGCATGTGGCGTTAATTTATATGCTCTTGAAACCGCTTTTCGATTGGGTGTGGGGAAAGAACAAAGCTCGCAAACTCAAAACGATTTTGCCGACTGTATTACTATGGTTTTATGCGGCGATGACCGGATTTTCGCCTTCCGTGCTTCGGGCCGCATGGATGTTTTCATTTGTAATCGTGGCAGATAATTTTGCGATGCGCAACACGGTCTACAATACGATGGCTGCGTCTATGCTTCTGCTATTGGCTTTCGATCCGCAGATAGCTTATAGCATGGGGTTCATGCTTTCCTACTTAGCCGTAATTGGCATTGCTGCCATACATCCGGCATTACATCGAATATTCTTTTTCCAATCGCGCTTCGGAAAGTGGTTATGGGAACTTTCGAGTATTTCGATTTCTGCGCAACTGGCGACGATGCCTCTTACGTTGTTCTTATTTCATCAGTTTCCAACTTGGTTTGTAGTGACGAATGCTCTGGTGATTCCGTTATCGACCATTATTCTCTACCTCGCTTTGATCTTTTTCGCGGTGCTGTGCTATGCACCCCTTTCTGCTTTTTGCGGCGGCTTGCTTGGCCTTCTAACGCGCATTATGAATGATCTTATGCAGTGGTCGGCAAGCTGGCCTTACGCACTTATAGATCAAATCTATTGGGAGCATTGGGAGGTACTCATAGGTGCAGTGCTCATCGTGGCGGGTTGTTTGGCTGTGTTGCTCCGAGTAAGGAGAGCGATGCTGTGGAGCCTGGCATTGATTTCATTGTGGACAATCGGAGGCACCATTCAGTTAATGCGAAAACAACAACAATCGGAGGTTTGTATACACAGTTCGTTTTCCGGTGAAAGTATCACGGCATACAACCAAGGTGATCTAAGTATAATCAGCACCAATCCTATGAAGGAAAACCGTCTGTTGAATTACCGCCTGAGTCTTGAATCAAACGTGTGTGATACCATAGAGTGGGGCGGTTGCAGCGAAACGTCAAACGCCATTTCAAACTACCCATGGATGCAGGTCAACGATTGTTTGTTGTTGATTGCAGATAGTTCCCTGCGTTATTGTTCATTATTGGATACCTCCGTTGTAGTGTATTTCACCGATAAAGGAAAACCCCATTTTTGGAAACAGGAGGAGCTTCACAAGGTGCATGGTCACACAGTGATATTGGGTAATAACCTTTCCCGCAAACGTCGGTCTTGGCTTCATAAACAGTTACGCGATTCATGCCGTGTGTTTGATTTGGGAGATGGAGCGGTTATTTGGCGCGAAGGAAGCTGGCAGAGCTATCGATATTGGTTAGATTGATATCCTCAAAAAAATGAGGAAGTTAGACACTTGATTCTTCATAGGTGACATAAAAAAAGGCTGCCCTTCCGGACAGCCCTTTTTCATAGATCGTGATGGTATTTCGAATTATTCGGCAACCACTTCAAACTTCA
>Ga0315907_10006268_pt1 | contig 12666 bp, 9 predicted proteins | sample LakEriMetagenome_3_FD_203525 | JGI IMG/M metagenome (GOLD analysis project Ga0315907, IMG submission 203525) | Freshwater fungal communities from buoy surface, Lake Erie, Ohio, United States - Buoy 12 MA123 | ecosystem: Environmental > Aquatic > Freshwater > Lake > Lake biofilm | place: USA...
CGACGTTGTAGCAGAAACTGGTGCCCGTGCTGCGCAGGCGGGTCGGGAAGAGTTCCGGGAAGTAGATCGCATATCCGCCGAAGACCGACAGGGTGCCGAAGCCCATGAGCGGCACCAGCCACAGATCGCCGAAGTCGCGGAGGAACCAGAACGTGGAAGCCACGGAAGTCATGGCGAGGATGAATGACACCGCAAACGCGGGTTTGCGTCCGACCCGCTGCGACAGCAACCCGAACCCGTACACTCCGAAGAAGGCACCGAGGTTTTGGATCATGGAGGTGATGCCGGTCCAGTAGGTCAGCTTGCCGGCCAGTTGGGCTCCGCTAAATCCCTCGGCCTGGAACTTCTGGGTCAGCACCAGTCGCACCAGTTCGAAGCTGAAGAAGGCAATACCCCAGACACCGATCACACCGGCCAGCGCCAGCAGCAGACCGACGACCGCCCGACTGCGGTAACGGGTGTCGCCGCCGCCGCCGTACACCACCCACAAGCCCGCCGCCAGCGCCGCCAGCGAGAAGCCCAAGACCACCGTCTTGATGAGTGAAAACCCGGGCAGAACCATGGTCTTGCTCCAAGATGCAGGCCCCAGGAAGCCCAGCAGAATCCCAGTCAGAAGCAGCAGTCCGGCCACCGTGGCAGGTCGCCGCCAGTTCGGGTTGCCGAAGAGTTCGCCGTAGTCGCCGAGCTTCTTCATGTCCATGCCCGAAGCCTTCATTTGCACCCAGCGTTCTGGCTCCTTCAGGTTGCGACGGATGACCACCACCAGCAGGGCGGGGAAGGCTCCGACAATGAACATCCAGCGCCAGGCGGCCCATCCGCCCAATGATCCGAGCACACCCGTGGTCTCCAGATGCCCGAGGCTCATGCTGGTGACGGCCGCGCCGATGTTGCCCACGGTGGACAGGGCTTGCAGGAGGCTCAGCGCGTAGGGGCGGGCCTTGTCGGGCATCACCTCGGCCACCAGGGCCACACCGACGGCGAACTCACCGCCCACTCCGAGGCCCGTGATGAAGCGGTACAGGGCGAAGTCCCAGAAGGCTTGCGACAGCGCGCTCAGGCCGGTGCAGCCCGAGTACATGAGGATGGTGATGAGCATCGTCTTGGCGCGGCCGATGCGGTCGCCGAGCACGCCGAAGATCAGCCCTCCGGTGGCCCACCCGAGCAGAAAGATGGCCGTCGAATAGCCCGCGTGTTCTTGGACCGAGGCGGCGATTTGAGCCGGCGTCGCATCGGGCGCGAAGGTGTCCTTGAGCAGTTCCTTCATGGCCGGCGTGCGGGCCAGGTTGAAGAGTTGCTGATCCATGCAATCGAGCAGCCAGCCCGCGGCGGCGACGATGAGGACGAACCACTGGTAGCGGTTCAGGAGCCGCCACCAGGCGACCGTGTTGGTTTCTTGGCTCATGAGGAATCTCTGCCGATCATGCCCTTACCACCCCCAGAGCCAAGACGAGAAACCGGGAATGCGGGGAAAAACCGTCGAAACGACAGAAAAGCGCCCAAAGAGGAAGATTTCGGAGCGCGGACGATTAATCGTTCGACGTGGTACATTGTACATTAGTGGGCGCCCCCTTTTCGAACTTTCTGGAAAGCTGCCACTTTACGGCTATGAAGAACTCCGCCGGCCACCGGTGAGTCTGCCAAAAATAATCAATGCGACCCACAATACAGCTCCAAACAAGGGGGCAGATAAATCAAATTTCCAAAAATTCAGACAACGGACTAATTTCTTTAATCGATTTACGCGAAAAATGATGCCAATAAGATTAAATCCGTTGACTTCCCCAAATACTGATTTTAAGAGATAGGTGCTCCCCGATGAAAAGGCTTACCAAACTCTGGAGGTTGCGCCGAGGTTTCGGTAGTCAGCCCGTAGGGAGGGTTGCTGGCCCGAAGTGGCCCGAGGCAGGCATCGCCGCCCAGGTGATCCCGTCCCAATCGTCGCGCTGGACCTTTCGCCCAGGTCAGAGCCCCACTGCCGACCTGCCGACCTGCCGACCTGCCGACCTGCCGACCTGCCGACCTGCCGACCTGCCGACCGGGCTGGCGGATGATCACCGGGGTGGCGACCCGCTCTTTCTCCGCTCGCCGCAGTTCAGGCGTTTCCTCAATCCTCAAGCGCCCACGTCGAGGATATCGCTACGAGGCGATCCTTCAGACCATGCCAGCCCTTCCATGGCCCAGTAATTGTCCGAACGTCTCCTCGAGTATTACTGGTTGGCTCAATCTTCCTCAATCCCCCTTCCAACTGGGAACTGCTAGGAACCCACAAATACCAATTACTATCAAAAGACTAAAATTTCGGTTCGCTCGCTCCGCGCTCCCTACGCCGTAACAAAATCGCCAATGCACCTTTTCACGTTAATATTATTAATCACCATTTCGGTATCAGCCGATGTCGTGGTTCAAAAATCGGACGATTTCAGTCCTGCGACGGAATTCCAAATAGAGCGCATCAAGGCTTTTGCTGAGAAAGCGCCTTTGGATACGTCGGTGATTATTGTGCTGACAACAACCCATAACGCTCCACTGACCGAAAAAAGTATTACCGAGGCGGTTGAGGCTTGGCTTGAATCTGGTTACACTGAAACGGAATTGTTGACCAACAAGACAAATTTGAGGAACCAACTCACCCAGTTTTATAAGACCAATTCAAGCGTGCTGCACTTTGCTAAATTGGAGCGTGAAATTGTTGTGGGTAACAGATACCGTCAAGATTATATTGCAAGAGTTCCTGATCCCGTCGCGGTTCTATTGCGTGACCCTAATACGCTCCTTGCTCAGAGCACCAATCGATGGGATGGAACACGTGTCTTCGATCCCACATCAAGAACGCACCCTTGGCATGAATCCACCTATTTATCCACAAGTGCTAATTTCGATCGGCGGGTCACAGAATTGCCTGTGACGCCGTTTTCTCATGTCATTAATCTACCGAAAAAAGTATGGTATTTAATCAAGATGAGTAAGGTTGAAGGATTGGCTGCTTTTCTGAAGCAGGCTCCATTTTCTCTATTGTCCAGAAACTTGGTTATTAGTAATCGTTCGATGGTCGAATTTCGGTTTATTGCCAATGATGAAAAGAAGAATCCTATACTTGATTTTATTGTAGAATCAGACGCCTACAACGTTTTGCACCAAATACGAGAGTACCGTGCAGATTCGGGACAACTTGAAAAAACGTTGGAACTCCGTGACCGAGATCCTTTTGGCTTCCCAAGGCAATGGGTTCGTAGATACGCCACTGAAACTGGGTGGAACGAAGTCACCTATGACGCACTGTCGACAGATTTTCGTTCAATTTCGGCACCGGACGCGTGGTTTGAATTTAACCCACCAGAATCTTATGCAATCTGTGAACTAGCAAGAGAGGGAACGATCATTCACCGGTATCCGATGTTAGAAGGAAAAAGAATTGGTCCAGAACTTGTAGAAAAAACTAAAAACCAAAACATTATCCACCCACGAGAGGTTTGGTCAAAAAAGCTATTAATTTCTGCATTAATGATTATGCCCACAATTGCCGCGATTGGCGTGTTTTTGTTTAGAAGAAATCAGAGGATTAGCAAAAATTGAAACTATAAATATGAAAAAATTAAAGTTTGTTTCTGTTTTATTAGTGTTGATGTGTCATTCAATTGTTGAAATTAAGGCTTCTTCTTCATGCTGGGGAGTGCGTTTTAGGCCGCCTTTTAAAACCGCTTGCAAAGACCATTGCGTTGAAGCCGTCGATGATTGCGTTCCCGGTAAGTCTGTTGATACTCCGGGATATTGGATCGCATTTCAGCCCGGTGATCAGTACGCAACAAGGCCGCGGCAAATCCTTCTCAATCCCTCCGGGACGACGACTCCTTGCAAAAAACAATTGAACCTCATGGGGGTTTACAGTTGTATGGGGTCTTTGGGGGCTGAAATTGCGGCAGGTGGGGTAGCAGCAACAGCGGCTGGAGAGATTGCTACTAAACTAATGAGCCTGACGCCTATTGGAAGAGGTGTGGTCATCGGAGCTGCGGTCGTAACTGTGGTCGGTGCAATTGATAGCCTGTTTGGAGGCCCACTCAAGTGGTGTACATATTGTGAGATGCTGAGCTGTGTCGACGAGGTTGAAAATACGCGCCCGGCACCGCCAATTTTAATCGTTGATCCAACTGCCTTGACCCCACTTTGCCCTAATAGAGAATAAATATTATAACAAATCTAATGTTGCCAGTGCTGGCCGGGTTTTCACTGCTGGGCATCGATTTGATACCGCTGCCGTGAGGGGCTTTACCCTAGGTATGCAGCGCACCTGTTGGACTAGCAAAATCGAAGAGGTGTGAAGGGGTAAAGGGGGCGCCGGGCTTCTGGTTGGCGGGGGCCTTGGAGATTAGGTAGAGCGGCTGACTCGGCCATCTCACCCCCTACCGGGCACGCGGCGACGCCTTGGCGAGCTCCCGCAGTCTCAAGGCCGCCGCTGTGCCCTTCTTGGCGGGATGGCGGACCGCGTGCCGGATCAGCCACTTGCGGTCCTCGCTGGCACCGGACACCCAGCGCTCACAAATTTCGAAGGCTAGTTCCGGATGGTCCTTGGCGATGTCGCCCAGGTGGTTGGCGACACTGCGCCGGACGTACTCTTCCGGATCGTCCCGCAGCGCCTCCAAAATCGGGGTCACCGGACGCGGATCCCGGATGAGGGCAGGGATTCGAATCGCCCAAGGGAGTCGGGGGCGGGCGCCTTCACTGCACAGCCGGCGGACGTGCGGATCTGGGTCCCGTGTCCATTCCAGCAGTCGGGCCAGGGTGCGCTCCGGCCATCGGATGAGGAACGGGCGCATGGAGAACTCCGCGCTGAAGCGGCGGGTCAGCTCATACTGGGCGGCCATGGAAGTCTCGAACGGATCGCGCCCGCCATTTTCCGTCGGGTCGAGTCCGTACACGGTGACAAAGGACACATGGGGCAGGTAGAAGAACACCCCCAGCCCGAGCCCCTCGGTGCGCGATAGGGCCGGAGTGAGTGAGCGGGTGAGGATGGCGATGGCGTCGTCGTAGACCGGTGGCAGGTGCCGCCGAAGGACGCGGGCCAGGTGTTCGCCGCGACGGAGGATCGACAGCGGGGCCAGGCCTTCGTGGGCATCCCGTTGGAACCCGGCGGCATCGAAGCCCGGAAGAACGAGCGCGAGGTTGTGGGTGAGACACTCGATGGCCTCGCAGTCGAGGAGTTGGGCGAGCGAACTGCCCTTGGCGATGGACCGAGGTGCTTCGGGCAGGCGTAGGCCTGCCGGGGCGGGAGGGGCAAGAGGTGCCGTGTTCGATGTCCGCATCGGCGTGACGTTGGCACCGGTGGCCTTCGGGCGGAAGATCCAGTGCTTGGCTGTCGAGGTGCCTCAGGCCGGCTGTCGAGGCGGGATCAGCGCCTGCTTGGACTCTGAGCTGCCGGTCCGGGTACCGGGTGGGGCATTCTTTCTGCCACACGCTTCGAATTGGGTGGCCGGCAAACGGGGGCGGGACAAGATCGGAAACGTTCCTAGCGATCCGGCAAGGGCCACAAAAACCGGAAGTCGCTCCTGCACCCTTTTCCTAGTCCACCGTGTCCGGCGCACACTCGGAGTGGTCTGTCTCGCCGAGTGCAGACATCGGTGCCATGTGGGCTACCGACATCTGCATCCCAGAGCATGTTCCTCGCTTCCGCGGCATCAGGCCGACTTGACCATCGAGAACTTCGTCTTGCTGAAGTTCACGTTGAAATTTGAGAACCACCCGCTGCCGGCGCGGTTCGCATGCGTGCCGGTGTAGGTTGTCAGGGTGGTGTAGCTCGGGCTTTGGTTCTGGAGTTGCAGCAGGAACGCTCCGTCGCCGGTCTCCACCCAGACAAAGGGGGTATCGTACGGCGGGGGATTGGTGGGGTCGATAATGGTCATCGTGCCCGGGCCACCGCTTCCGTTGGGCGGAGCCTGATTGGGGCCGAACTTCAGTGTGATCGTGATGTTCGACGGCATTTCGTCCTGCTCGAGGTTCCAGGTGGTGTTGGCTAGCGTGCTCATAATGTTGTGGTGATCGATGTTTGCGTTTTTGACGCTCTACGATGAGTCCCGCCAGTCGTCCGCGAGACCCACGTCATTCACGCGGAATCTCGATCCAAAAGGGGCCATCGACTGCCAACTAAATTTGCCGAGGTGCCATGGGGGGGGGCCAAATTCCGGATCGAGCCCAGAAAAGGGAGGCAGTGAGGGGGCACGGTGCGCCAGTTTGTTGGGAGCTCGACCAACCGCTTCGACCTACGCCTCATCTCTTGGGCTAGCGCTATCCAGTCCGGACACGGCATTATTTCGAGTCACCCACCATAAAGGGGGCGTACCTCCGATCCATCCGTCGACCTGCAGTTAATCGGATCTCTGGGAGAGGCGTTGCCGGATCTCCGCGAGCAGTTTGCGGCCGCGGGCCGGGTTGCCGCGTTGCTGGCGCGCGACGAAGCGGGCTTCTGCCTGACGTTCGGCGAGGACATGGGTCACGAAGTGGTCGAAGAGTCGTTGGACACTCGTTCCGGAGTCTCGCGCCACGCTGAGCAGAGCCTTGTGCCGGGATTCGTCGCACCGATAGGGAATCGTTTTCATGGGATGGCGTTTAGAGGCTGTGCCTGCGCCCTCACCCGATGAGTTCGCGGATGGGTTGGCCGTGGTCGATGTCGAGGCGCTTGCGGCCGGGGATTTCGAGGCGGCGGGAGTCGAGGCCGAGCTGGTGCAGGATGGTGGCGTGGATGTCGGTGACGTAGTGGCGGTTCTCGGTGGCGTGGAAGCCGATCTCGTCGGTGGCCCCATGCACGATGCCTTGTCGCAACCCGCCGCCCGCCATCCAGACGCTGAAGCCGAAGATGTGGTGGTCGCGGCCGTCGGAGCCCTGGGTGCCGGGGGTGCGGCCAAACTCGGTGGCGAACACCACCAGCGTCTCGTCGAGCAGGCCCCGTCGATGCAAGTCGGTGAGCAGGCCGCCGATGGGTTGGTCCACGGCTCGCGCCAGTCCCTCGTGATTGGCCTTGAGGCCCGAGTGCGCGTCCCAGGCCCCGGCGCCTCCGCCGCCATGCTGAATTTGAATGAACCGCACGCCCCGCTCGACCATCCGGCGCGCAGCGAGCAGTTGGCGGCCGAACTCGCGGCTATGCGGCAAGTCCAGGCCGTAGAGGGCCTGCGTTTCGGCCGTTTCCTTGGAGAAATCGACCACCTCGGGCACCGACGATTGCATGCGGTAGGCCAGTTCGTAAGACGCGATCCGCGCGGCGATGGCCGGATCGTCCGGGTACTCGATGCCCCGCAGTTCGTTGAGCCGGCGGATGAGGTTGATGCCGCCGCGTTGGCCTGCTCCGACCAAGGCGTGCTCGGCCCGGGCGTAGTCGAGGGGGCGGTCTGGATCGATCCGCAGCGGCACGGCGTCGTGGGCGGGCCCGAGGTAGTGGCCGTCGCGCTGGTTCCAATACTCCCGCGTGCCCATCGACACGAACTGCGGGAGGTTCTCGTTGAGCGATCCCAGCCCGTAATGCACCCAGGCGCCGAGGTTGGGGAAGTCGCCGTCGTTCTGGTGGCGGCCGGAGTGGAACTGCGTTTGCGCGCCGTGGTTGCTGTCGGTGGTCCACAGCGAGCGCACGAGCGCCAAGCGGTCAGCGTGCGCGGCGATGTGGGGAAACCAGTCGCTGATTTCCATGCCGCTCTGCCCGTGCTTGCGGAAGCCCACCTGGAGCGGAAAGAGAGTATTGCGCTGGTTGCCGTTGGCGTCGGGCACCACCAGGCGTTCGAGGGCCAGCTTCTTCGGATCTTGCACCGAGGCGAACGGGGTTTCGGCGATGGTCTTGCCCGCGTACTTCGTGAGCATGGGCTTCGGGTCGAAGCTCTCCATGTGGCTAACCCCGCCGTTCATGAAGAGCCAGATCACGTTCTTGGCCTTTGGCGCGAAGTGTGGGCGGCCGTCGGGGGGCGTCCACAGGGTGCCGGCGTTGGCCTTGGCCTCGCGTTGGAAGAGCGCTCCCAGTGCCAGACCGGTGAAGCCCATGCCGAGGTCGGCGAGGAAGGCCCTGCGGGGGCGGGTGGACCAACCCGGGCCGATGGCCTCAAACGGGTGCGAGGCCCCGACCGACGGAGCGGAATTCATGAACGGGATAGATGGGGTGGACGGCCTTGGGTTCATCGGAGCGTCACGAAATCACCATGGTTGACCAGCGACCACACCAACCGGGCCCGGGCGGGCAACGGGGCGTCTGGCTGGGGCGGGGCCTGGGCTTTCTGAGCCTCTGCGGCCGATGTGCCCGTCGACGGACCTACCGTGTGGCCCGCGTCTCCGGATGGAGCGGCGAAGGGCCCATGCAGTGCCTCGAGGGCTGTCTGGAGTTCGGCGGGGCTGGGTTCGAAACCCAGGAGTTGCTCGAAGGCGTGGCGCACGAAGGCTTCATCGCCCGGGGCCGGGGCCGAGGCTGTCAGGTTGCGGGCGATGTCTGGGGCGCAGTCGCCGACCAGTCGTCCATTGAGCAAGGCCAGCGCCTGTTGGGGCACGATGCTGGTCTCGCGCCGGTAGCACTCCTTGACCAAGGCCTCGTCAAAGGTGGTGAGGAAGAGGTTTCGGTCGTTGTTGGAGTGGTGGAAGTAGAGGCTGCGTCGGCGGGATTGCGCCTGATCTGACGAACTGACCGTAGGCCCGCCTCGTGTCGTACTGAGGCGTCCCGAGTGGGCCAGCAGTGCATCCCGGATGACTTGCGATTCGAGGCGAATGGGCGTGCGACGCCATCCCAGCCGGTTATCGGGGTCCCGGGCGAGTTCCGCGCCGGCGCCGGCCAACGTGGAGTCCATCCGGTAGGCCGCCGAGGTGACGATGAGCCGGTGGAGGTGCTTGAGGCTCCAACCAGAGTCCACGAGTTCGCAGGCCAGCCAGTCGATCAGATCGGTGTGTTCAGGTGTGCCGCCTTTGCGACCGAAATCAAAAAGCGCCGGGGCCAGGGCTGTGCCGAAATGCCGGTTCCACATCTGGTTGACTGCGACGCGGGCCGTGAGCGGATTGCGCGGATCGGTGATCCAGCGGGCCAGGGCTGTCCGGCGTCCGGTGCTGTGAGGCACGGCCGGCACCGCGGGGTCGTCTTTCGTGGAATCCAGGAATCGAGTGGGGACCCAGGTTGCTCCGGGCAGCGGTGAAAAGGTGTCCGAGGCGGCCGGATCCTGCGCGGCTTCCTTATCGAGGGCGGCGAGTCGCTCGGTTTGCTTCGCCAACTCCTTCGCTAGGGCGTCTTTTTTGCCAGCCTCGGCGGTGGCCAGCGTTTGCTCGGTCTCGGCCAGAGTGAGTCGATGGCGGGCGAGCTTCTCGCGGCGCTCGGCCGTCACGGCGGCCCGTCGGGCAGCGTCGGTTGCGGAGGCTGAGGTGGGGCCGTCATTCCACGAGGCGCGCTGGGCCTCGGCGCGTCGGACGACGCTCTCCAACCGCGCCGCGGCCACGGCGACCTTCGCGGCGGCGATCGCCGGGGCGGCGGCGTTTGTAGAAGCCCGGGCCACTTCGGAGCGAACCGTTTGGAGTTCCTTGCGGGCCGCACCCACTTGAGTCTCGAACACCCACGGCCGCCGCTCGGGTTGCCAAGCGGTCGGTGGCAATTCGACGCGACGGATATCCGGAAGCCCAACCCCCAGCAGCGCGGGCACGCCGGGCACCATCACGCGCGATCGGTCCGGCTGGGTTTCCTGACCTCGGACAAAGCGGTAGGTCGGTGTCTCGGGATCGCGATCATAGGCCCTCGGGATGGCATCGCGGGCCGGGTCGACCTCGCCCGGCACCAGGTCCATGCGCACTTGATAGGGTTCGAAGAAGGCCCGCATCCGGTAGTAGTCGGTCTGGGGCAGGGGATCGTACTTGTGGTCGTGACACTTGGCGCAATTGAGGGTCAGGCCTAGGAAGGCCTTGCCGACATGCTCCACGGTCTCATCGAGCCATTGGTTGCGGTTGAAGAGGAAGTAGTTCCGCGCCAAGAAACCGGTGGCTCGTAGCTGCTGGAGGTCGTCGGGATGGGATTCGTCGGCGGCGAGCATGAGGCGGATCATCTCGTCGTAGGGCAGGTCGGCATTGAGCGATTCAACGATCCAGTCGCGCCAGTGCCATAGATGCTTGGCGCTGTTGCGGTGCTGGTCGCCCAGGCCCCACGGGTCGCTGTAGCGCCACACGTCCATCCAGTGCCGAGCCCAGCGTTCCCCATGGCGGGGGTCTTCGAGCAAGCGGTCCACGGTTCGCCGGTAACCCTCTTCCGATGTATCACTCAGGGCCTGCCGCATCTCGGCCTCGGTGGGTGGCAAGCCGATCAGGTCGAGGTACAGGCGGCGGATTTGCAGGCGTCGCGCCGCTTCGGGTCGCGGTTTCAGACCGGCCGCCTCATGGGTTCGCGCCAGGAAGGCGTCGATGGGGTTGCGCATGGGGTCGACCTGCTTCACCGACGGCACCGCAGGCCGTGAGCGGGGCCGGAAGGCCCAGTGGTCGCGCGGGTCTGGCTCTGGGAGTTCGCCCACGGGAGCGTTCGCGCCCTCAGCGATCCACCGGGTCAGTACCGCGATCTGGTCGGCGTTGAACGGTTGCCCCTCGTGTTCGGGCGGCATGCGCTCGTCGGCGTCGGTGCTCGATACCCGTTGGACCATCGCCGATAGCTCGGCCTTGCCGCTCACCAACGCCGGCCCCTGCTTCCCGCCCCGGAGCATTCCCGCCACGGTGTCCAGCCGGAGGTCCGCCTTTTGTTGGAGCGCGCCATGGCAGGAGAAGCACCGTTCCCGCAGCAGGGGCTTCAGCACGGCTTCATAATCGCCCGCCAGCAAGCGGGTGAGCCCAATCTGGAACCCTCCGAGAGTCAGGAGTCCTCCCAGAACAAATCGAAGCCATGGGATGGAGCGTAGGAAAACCATGTGTCAGACCGTGTGCAGAACTCGTTGTTGCAGTGCAGCCGGCCGCTGTCCGCAGGTGAGCCGAATCGGGTGTCGGAGGGACGATACAATCGCCGCAAGGCCCAAGGCCAGAGGTCTCTCAAGATCGATGCCGGTTGTCGCTGGGATTGTCTCTGCTTGGGGGCCTCGATGACCGGATTTCTTCGGCAGAGGCCTAACCATCGCTCGGACACACTCCATGGCCTCCATCGGGTCACAATCGGACAAGTCACTTTTGTCGAGCGTTCTTGGATTCTGTCCGGCAATCCGCTACCTCTTTGTGACTTATGTCCGAATCGCAGGAAGATTCCCCGTTGGATCGACTCTGGAAGGAGTACGCGCGGACCTTCCGTCAATTCGATGACTTGACGCTGGCCCGCTGGTGCTCGCAGACCTTGGGGCAGCTCCACGGGCAGGTTTGGCGACTGTCGCATCCGCTGGTCGGAGCGTACCGATTGGGATCCCAGTTGGCCCATGATCGGCAGATCTGGCTCAAGCGTCTGGTCAGTATTCCTGCCGGCTACATCGAGTCGACGTGTTGCCGGGCTCCGCTCCTGCCGCTCTTCACCCGGGATGTGATCGCCAATGGATTGCGCTGCCACCATTGCGGCGAGACTTGCGTGCCGTTTGAGGAGGTTCCCGACGCACTCCGACTCCGGTTCGAGCGTTGGGCCCAGCACTATGAGGAAGCCCATCAGGTGGCCCATTGGGACGACAAGCAGCGCCGCAAGTCCAAGGACTACGATGCTGCCTTTGAAGACGCCGCTCAGGATGCCGAGAAGCTCCTCATCGAGGCAGCCACCGAATTGATGCCACCGCTGCTCGAGTTTTATCCGGCCGTGATCTGGGAAGATCAGGACGAGTGCCTGGAGGTGCGCCCGGAGGATGTGGTCTTGTGAAGGAGGGACTGGAGAGTTTAAGCGCTCCCTCGGCATCGCGGATGCCTCGATGGCTTCGAATCGGGCTGAAGATCGTCTTGGGAGGGCTGGCCGTATTGCTGACCTTGCTGTTGGTGGGTCTGCTGAGTTTCGACTGGATCGTCAAGCGCACCATCCAATCGCGTGTGAACGCCAGTGGAGTGGCCGAGGTGGAGATCGGCAGCCTGAATATCGGACTGCTCCGCCCCCACCTCGAAGTGCGCGACCTCAAGGTCTATGGGCAGTCCCAGTTCGGGGGAGTCCAATTGCTCGATTTGCCCGAGTTGCGCGTGGAGTACGACCGGGAGGCTTTGAACCGCCAGGAGCTGAAACTCCGGTTGGTCCGAATCCGGCTCAATGAGCTGACCTTGATGGATGGTTTCGCCGGTGGGCAGACCAACATGTTCCAACGGATGCAGGGCTATTCGGAACTGGTCGTCGCCTACACCAATCGGATGAGTGAACTCACCAACCGCGTCGATCTCGATCGCGCCCAGCGGGTGGGCAATGCGACCTTTCGCGGCATAGACCGACTAGAATTGACCTTGGGCCGGGTCCGTTTCGTGGACGTCAAAGATCCCCTGTCGGAGAAGGTGGCGGCCTTGAACATCAACCGTCGGGTGATGACCAACATCGCCGACCTGCCGGGACTGGCGCCCTTGGCCATGGAACTTCTGGTCCGGACCACCCTCGGGGCCAAACCGGTCAATCGCTGACGAAGCGGGCTACCACATCAGCACGGTGAGCTTCTTTGGGCCATGGGCACCGAGGACCAAAATCCGCTCGATATCGCCGGTTCGGCTCGGGCCGGTCACCAGAGAGATCATCGAGGGCCAATGGGCCCCGTG
>Ga0315907_10006273_pt1 | contig 12661 bp, 18 predicted proteins | sample LakEriMetagenome_3_FD_203525 | JGI IMG/M metagenome (GOLD analysis project Ga0315907, IMG submission 203525) | Freshwater fungal communities from buoy surface, Lake Erie, Ohio, United States - Buoy 12 MA123 | ecosystem: Environmental > Aquatic > Freshwater > Lake > Lake biofilm | place: USA...
CTTTCGTACACCTAGTCTGACTGGATCGATTAATGGCGGCATACCTAGTACAGTTTCGATATGTGGGTTATCTTTAAGATACTCCTCTTTAGAAGATATACTCATAAACTTCTCAAAGACCTCTCCAGTCTCTTTATTTCGAAAATCATATAATGGCATATTTTTTCCTTTATAGATTTATTTATACTTATTTTTTATTGAAAAGTCTCCAGCAATGCATATTCTAACGTCATTACTTAAATTTTTAGTGACTTTATGCCTAATGTAGCTAGGAAATATTATATATTTTCCTTCTGAAGGAGTAAATTTTACAGGTTTGCATCTGCTGTCCTTATCATCTAATACAAATACTAAATCACCTGAATTAACCGGCGTTTTAACATAATATACCCATGACATAAGAACTCCGCATGTATCACTTCCATGATGATGCAAGTCTGTAGATTCTAATGGCTGATGAATTTGAGACCAATAACTATTAGCATCAATCGTTAAGTTATATAAATTATTTCCGATTTCGGCCATACTGTCTATTACTTTTTTAGCTTCTGATTTATATGGTGTCAATAAAATAGTATCTTCAAATAAAACAGAACTTGAATCATCAGATCTTCTTTTTTGATATGCTAAAATTTCATCAGCTAGTTTAACATTATCAATATTAGTTAATGAACCAACATCAGCTTTAATATAAAATAAAACATATTCATCAATCATTTTTTAAATAACTTTGCAAACACACATTTAGATTCTGCTTTATTAGAAACAAATTTTTTATTAATTTCAAGTTGTGTTATCTTTTCAGCATAAATTTGTTTCTCATTTGCTTTACTTACTATTAATTTAGCCTCATCCTTTGGAATTAACATATAGTGCGCTATAGGAGTTCCAGCTTTTAATAGAGTTTCTCCATCTAGTACATGCCATTTTAGTTGTACATTAAGCTGTGATACTCCATACTCCTGTGAAAAGAATCCAGGCATAGTAGTGAATCTAGTTTCTTCTGAATAAGGTAATGGTCCTTCAAGTAAATAATAACCTTTAGGAACTATAACTCTCCACGGTGTATTAATTTTCAGTACACAGTTTAAAGAATCATCCCATCCACCATAGTAATCTGACAATTGACTATTAGGATGAAATCCAACTGCATCTGCCGCAACAGATGCATCTTTATAAAGTTTACTTTGATCTACAGCAGATTTCCAATTAAAAGTTTGCTTATCACCATTAGTTGTAATTATAATATCTTGCCATGTAGTCATTACCCAACCATATCTAATTAGATTAAATATGCCTGGACATTTTGCTGTATGAACTAATTTATTTTTACCAAAATTATCATCTTTAGTTATATCAATAAATTCTTTTTGTGCTGTTGCAAACCATTTAGGTTTGACTTGATGAGCAGGAATTATTGGTGCTATGTCTGCAATTTCAGGTATTAATGAAAAGAATTCTATTTCAGGTCGCGTATTGAACATTTATAAAGCTTGGAACATCTCGTTTCTTCCATGAGAACATTCTTTGCTTTTCTCCATTGTAGTAGTTATGATATGATTGAATAGAATTACCAGGCACCTTGTATTGGTCGGGCATAGCTGGAGTAGGTTCGGTAAATCTTTTGCTTGTAGATATAGATTTAGGATAAGCAGATAAAGGTACTCGTAAAGCATCGCATTTATGGATCTTACCATATCGATATGTATATTCGTCTAGTAGACAAACATATAAGTCAAATAGCCATAAATAATTTTCTGCGGATTGTCTTACCCATACTGCTGATGGATGGTTGATATGTGTTGCTGTATATATTATAGTATCACGTTCATCAGGCAATTGCCATCGTCTAATATTACGTCCAGTTTTTGTTTTACCTGGCACTTCAACACCATCTAACATCCTATGAGCAGTGGATAATAGTTGACAGGTTTCGAGAATCATCTTGACACAGTGCTTATCGACATGCATCTGTGCGCAGATTTTTGGATTATGGTGTAAGTAAAAGATATTCATAAGAGTATTATATAATAAATTGAGTTTTTAGTACAATTATTTAATTATATCTTTTATTCGTTTTTGCACTCTTATATTGTGTAAGTCTTTTCTATTCTTGTATTCCAGCCATACCATCCAAGAAAATATGGATAACATAAGTACTGGAATAGTTACCATTGGATAATACTGTAATCCTAAAGCAATTGCATAAATTACTAATAAAAATATTGCTAAGAATCCAGATACTGATTTGATTGATTGTAATAAGATTGATTTGTTCATAATGTCTCCTTAATAAATTCACCTTCAAGTTTTGTATGTTCTACTATCTCTGTGCACAGGTAACCCTCATCATCATAATACGATACTTTAAACTTCCAGTCTGGGAGTGGTTCGAATTCTACTACTTGAGCTTTATACTTCTGAAATTTTGAGTTTTGGGTTGTAATGAGCATGATCTAATAGCCACCTTTTCAATTTTAATGATTCACGATCTTGTAATGCGTAAGCCTCAAGTTCCCATGGCTGACGTCTGTATATGTACTTGTGCTTATCACCTTCATAAGTAAAGTATTTTATACGATTGTTGTACTTCAATTGGCCAGATAGGAATTGTCTGGCATGCACTAATTCATGACCAACTGTCTTACATAGATTGTTCATAGCATTAGCGTTTAATTCTACTATAATATCATTATCAAATTCCAAGTCGCATGTCCCAAGCATACCTTCGTTCTTGTAGTTTTTAAATAAGAACTTAAAATGACTATTTTTTGAATTTGGATATTTTCTGGTAATACTTTTAATTAGTGTCTTTTCCGCAGCAATACAAGTTTTAACGTACGTTGATTTACGTTTAGCAGAAGACTGTTGTTCTACAGCCGGAGTACAATAAACCGATATTTTATCGTTTTTGTAGAGCAAAATATGCCTAATCATAGTATTATATCATAACTCCATAAGTTATTGATTACTATAGCAAATGTACTTTGAATCCTGTGCACCAGGATTCACACCAACCAGAACCTATAGTTCCTTATATATTTATAGAAAACTATTTACCTGTTGCTAACGGAGGGACGATTCCGGCCTCTTCCACGATCTTACGTGTTATCTTCTTATATAGTTTGTCTAGCTTCTGATCCTTAACTGCAATCATAACCTTAGCCTCTTCAGGATGAATAGATTCTAAAAGTGAAATGAATAACTGTTCACGTTTAATAGAAGTCAGATCCTTACGACAGAATACGTATAATCTTTGCAGTTCCTGTCTAAATACAGCTGGACTCATACCCATGGGAGCAGCATCCGGTCTATACGGAGGTTCGCCTTCAGGTAAGATCATCTTGCCATTTGGATGAAATGCATATTTAAACAATAGATCGATATCTGGATCTGTCTTATATTCCTCAAGCTTCTTTGGATTCTTGTTAATTTCGTCAAGAATCTCTGTTAGATATTTTTTTAATGCCATATTAAAACTCCTCTAGTTCGTCTAATAGTAGACGACATTGATGTTTAATTAAGTAGTTCATTACAGAATTCTTATCGCCATTTGGCTTAGTATTCTCATAACTACTTATAATCTCTTGATAGAGATATTCAGGAATATAGTCAAAATTGACTAATTGCTGATTTCGCTGGTAGTTGCGTTTTTCTTCGTCATTCCTACAAGCATCGATACCTTTTTCAAAGAACTCAGGTAAACGTTTGGCTGAGAAAGGTTTTTGTCTTTCACCAGTAACGAAAGTATCGTCCTTTGATAAGATATTAGGTATACCGTCTCCAGTATCACCCTTTACGATATGTGTGATTGTGTATTCTTGTACATCTTTCTTAGAAGCTGATACAAACTTCTTCTGTATAGGAGACCATTGGCGAATATTATCATTCTTTTGTAATTGAATGAAGTCTTTATCAGAAGAAACGATTAAAACTTTTTGTGGAGAATTTAATAATCCTTCTTGAACTAGATTATTAGTTTGACTCCAGTTAGATAGACATGCAATAATGTCATCAGCTTCTGCTTTATCTATATGTAATACTTTATATGGAAAGTTATCAATAAGATCTTGGCGCAGTTCTGCTAAAGTATCAAATATCAAACTCCAGTCAAGATCAGATTTTTCTCGATTAACCTTGCGCATAGCTTTATAGTGAGGAAATAGTTCCTTACGCCAATAAGTTCTACCATCACACGCAATAACTAGTTCACCATATTCTTTGGTGTACTTTTTCTTATACATCTTTATGGTCGATAAAGTAGTATGTCTGATAAGGTTTTTAATCTCTTCAGCTGATTGACGTTTGATGTCATTCTGAAAAGGTAATATGTTACTCAGCGCAATTTGGCTGTAGTCTAGAATAATCATTTAAATGCGCCTAGTATAATTATATCTTCAGTCATTCTACCATTAGGTACTGTTGTTTTAGTCTTAATAAACTTGACAGCATTATTAATGTTGCGCTTACCAATATCTAATTCTTTAAAGAACTTTAAAGGATCACGAAGAGTTCTTGACTGAGATTTTGTTGTTGAAAAGTTAATAATTTTAGAACCCTTTACTGTTAAAGCATACCCATCGGCTCCTTCATAACTAATAAGTTTACGCTGTTTAGTATTATAAACCCATAGTTCATTACAGCCTACGATATCTGTTGGAAGTATTGATTTTAAACCTAATGGTTCAAATTCTTTCATATACTTAAGTTTTTTAACTATAATTCCTGGTGGTTTTGCTTTCTGAATTCTTGGTTTGCGTACAACAACTTGAAGCTGTGCACAATCATCAATAATACTTTGAACGAAGTCTCTAAACTTCTTAAGTTCAGATTTAGTTAGATGAGAATAACCTTCTACAAGTTGTTCATCTTTACCTTCAATAGCTTCATTAAGCTCATCTAGAGTATTCTTATAGTAGTCAGATATCTTTTTAGCTACTTGTGTAGATGCATTATTTGCCAAGAGATGGTTCTTTGTTGAGAAGTTAATCGTCTTGGTCTTAAAGAAGGTGTCGATCGCATAGTCAATATCTTCAGATAAAGCTCTGGCAGATTCTATCATACGTTGATCGATTGGAATAACTGGTGCTTTTGGTTTAGTATCTTCGACTTGTGGCACGTTATACTTATTGTAGATATTATATAGTTTGATCTGCATATCAGATTGATGAATAGGAGAAACATATCCATTATTCTCCATAATCATACATAAAGATCCGATATTAATAAGTTCATAATCAGGTACAAGATCAGACATGACTTTGTACATGTCAGTAAATAACACATCTCTAAACGATACTTTACCGTTATTTTCTTTTGATAGAGCTTTAATATATCGTCTAGCAGCATTTGCTCTTGCTGCATTTTCAGCATTGGTATTATAATAACCAAGAGCTGCCATAAGAGTAGATTTATAACTCTCTTGTGTTACCACAGGAGCTCCATCACCTTTACCTTTGGCAATCGCTTGAGCTTTCCATGCTTCGGTTACTTTAGGTTTTTTAGTTGCCATACATTTCCTTACTTATTAATATAAGAGTATTATATCTCATTTTAGATTTAATGTAAACTGATTTATTTACCAATAATATCATATTTACCAAATGGTTCATATTCTGGAGCTTTACACCCAGCTGCTATAGCTTCACCATGAAGCTGATGCCAGAGTAAAGCGATATCAGATCTAGCATGTGCCTCTGTCACTCCTCTATACCATGCTGGATGCCATGGTTGGCTAGCCATCTTTGTATAGTGAAGGATCCATATATCATCTACTTTTCTCATCTCGCCATCTAAACAATTCCATCGAGGATCAAACTTACCAGCATACTTATTAATGATTTGCTGCATCTTCTGTGAAAGGTTCTCAGTAGATTTAAGAATTTCCAGTGGTGGAATATATTGTTGAGATTTGTTACAATCAAACAATATAACTGAGGTCTCCAAACGACCATTATATTCACGAACCATAAATGGTTTATCATGCATATCTATAGTAAATAGCTCATCGATATCTCTGAAATTAATCATATCGACATCCATATATATGGCTCGGCCTTGAAACTCACATGCTTCTGGTATTGCCCATCTAAAACCGGTAAAGGGAGTGTGCCATTTTTTAGTATTCCAGCCACCCCAGATGGATGATGTATCTCTCATCTGCCGCATCCAAATGATTTCGGGTGCACAGGATGAATTCTTACGGAGGGAATATTCTAATGTTAGTTCAGCCTCTGAGTCTTCCCCATTGGCTGATGTACCAACAAAGATTCTAGCCATTATCTACTGCACCAGTAACTGTCTGGTATAGTTCTTCAAATTCATCTTGTTGAGCAACTTCTTCGTTAAAGTTCTGTTTATGATAGACCTTAATCATTTTATTAATAGTCTTCTTTGGAATCTTAAACGTATCAAATAGATCCTCAACGATCTCTTTTTGTAATGACTTTTCAGCTTCAGCTCTATACATGGAATCTGAAGCTTCTTGTACTGCTTTTTTAATTTTAACTTTGTCTTGATCTGATAATTGCATAATAAACCTTTATGATATAGTGAATGAAATATTTTTAATAGAATCCCAGCGGAAAGAACGCCATTCTTGTTTTTCTAGGTCAAAGACTCTTTGTGCTTCGTTACTAAAATTGCTGCCGTCTGTTTTTGGTTTTTGCTCTTCTGGGATTTTTGTTTCTGCAAGTGTGCATAACATTTCCCTTTCTGTTCCGTCCTTTTTGGTAAAAATAACGCGCACGTCTGTGTCATGTAATATTCCTTTAAGCCACTGTTGAAAGTCTGGGTTTAATCCATCAATTTTTTCTATCATAATAAGTCTCCTTATAATTAAACTATACTAATTTTTTTCAGATCAGGTTTATTCTTTTACTATACTAATACAACGATCACCCAGTGCTTTAGCAAAAATCTTAGCTTGTGACTCAGTCTTAAACCATTTAAAAAAATTTACACTTGTTCCTGTTTTCTTGTATGTTACTTTAAACATAATTATCTCCTATAAAATTTTTTAAAGTACACTGGGTCAAATAGAGGTACCTTAGTTTAACCCCTCCAATGTACTTTAAAAAAGGCTCTCGGAACTACCCATGCATAGGTAGCTGACCCATCGGAAGCTACTAGCTAGGAGCGACCCAGCATCAGTCCGCATATATTTTATTGATTGGCTGAGAGCCTATATTTGTATTATAACTTAAATATTATTTAAAGTACAATTATTTAAATATCCAAAAGGTAAACCTAACTTCCATTCGAAATGCTCAATGTCAAAATCTGAGACTTCAAGTGAAGCGCCTTCTAAAATCCATTCAATTGCTTGTGCACGATCTTTAGCACCAGACTCTATAGTTGCACTAACAAAATACTCAAACTCATCTATAGCTCTAGCTTGGTCAATTTGTTCTTGAGTGTAATTGTCTTGCATCTCTTTAATCAAAGAGTCCCATTGAACTTGCTTTTGTTCTGGAGTCAATGAATTCCAGTAATTAAAACCAATATCGCCTGGGCGACTACCACGGGCATCTTTGTGTAAATCGCTATAGAGTTCATCACTATAAGTAAAAGTCATTATGCAGCCTTTCTTGATGGATCCATAATATCAAACATGATTGCTTTAGCACAGTTGATATATTGACGAGCTTGGTTAGCTGTCTTAGGACTTACCCAACCTTCATCATTGAATTCTGGATCCATGATTTGTTGAGCGTCGCTTAATAAGCCAGCTGCAAACATCATTTCAGTACCAGGAAAAGCTTGAGTTTTTACCATTTGGTTTAACTGAGCTTTTGTCATACCGTAAGCTTGTATTTCCCATTGAATTTGATCTCTTTTTGTTTCCATTTGTTTCTCTCCTTTATTTAATCTATAAGAATATTATATCCTAAATAATAATTAATGTAAACAATTATTTCACCTTTTAGTGAAATTTATAAGTTGTTGATTTTATTAGTAATTTTGAGCAATAAATTCAGCTTCCGGTACCCTTGTATGAGTGTTCTGCGACCCCAGGATCACCACGGTTCGGTAGCCTTTATCGGTTGATAGATACATCACCAGACAGCCGCCAGCTCGCCGTGTCCACCCGGTTTTACTGACTAATATGTCATGACGTATACCTATTAATGGATTAGTGTTTCTGAAAAAGACCCATCTTTTCCTGATCTTTACTTCAACACCAGATTTTTGAGAGGATGATATAATAGCTGGATACCTAGATGCCTCTTTAACTAATAGAACTAGTTCTTCGGCAGTACTCTTGTTCCTTGGATCCAGGCCAGTTGAATCATATACCTTACTTTTAGTCATTCCAAGTTCTTGTAGCTTTTCATTCATTCTTGTAATACACATCTTATAACCAGTTGGATATGAATCACATAATAAAGTTGCAGCGACATTATTACTTCTGACAATAGCCATATCAAGTAGTTCATGTCTAGATATAGGACCAAATGCTTCAGTCTTTATATCTTCAGACATGTTAGCTCCTGATTCTAATATAACTATTGCTGTAAGAAGTTTTGTGATCGATGCGATAGGACGAATATGATCAGTGTGTTGACCATCAATGATTCGTCCGTTTTGATCTGCTATTAGCCATGATTTAGCAGTCAAATCATCGCCATAGCAATTGAATGCTAATAAAAGTAATAATAAGAATCGCATTACTTGCTCGTTGCGCGATAGACTCCATCCCATTGTGGTGGGAGTCCTTCATCCATTCTTTCTATCATTTTGTGATAATAATCTTTTATAGTAACTTTAGGATTATCAATTAGATCTTGTGCCCATTGAGTAGCGCGTTTCCAATCGCCTCTATAGTAAGCTCTTAAGAATTCTCCATGTGCATACTTAATAGTATCGCCTATAGTAAATACTTTAACACCTTCAGTCTTACCTTTAACAGCAATAGTATCCATCTCAACAACTGAATACTTATCTTTTACATATTCTGCGGTAATAGTACCTAAGACAATACGAACTCCATAGTTCTTTGATTGACCTTCTAAACGGGAAGCAAGATTAACCGCATCACCAAGGCAAGTGTAATCAAAACGTTGACTGCTACCCATATTACCAACAACCACGTCGCCAGTGTTAATACCAAGTCCCATACCGAATGCTGGTATGCCTTCTTTAGCGATCTCTTCGTTGAACTTATCCAAGTCATTTAGCATCTCCAATCCTGTCTTAACTGCATTTAATGCATGATCTTTATCATCAAGTGGAGCATTCCAAAAAGCCATTTGAGCATCACCAATATATTTGTCTAAAGTTCCATTATTATCGATGATCTTGCCAGTCATGGCTGTCATATATCTATTCATAATTTTAGTAAGACCTTGAACGTCCTTACCATAATGTTCTGATATTGTTGTAAAACCACGAACATCAGTAAACATAATACTAAGTTCTCGTGTCTCACCACCAAGTTTCAATAATTCAGGATTCTTTTGTAGCTTCTCAACCATTGCTGGAGATAAGTAAGTACCAAATTGTTTCTTTATTTGTAATTTAGCATTAAGCTCACTAATGAACTTAACTGTATAACTGTGAATATAAACGACGGCAAGACTAATAATAGGAAAGCTAACATCGACCAATAGAAGTTGTTTTCCATACAGATAACTAGAATATGCATAGATGCCATACATAGTACCAATGAAAGGAATAAAGCCATATTTCCACCTCGTGATTAAGATTGCTAGGATTGATAATATAATCACGCCGAAAATTTCGGCTCCATCTAACCAATCAGGGCGGGAAATACTTGTTCCCGATAATAAAGTATCTAAAATTGAAGCTTGTACATAATGAGGAAAGACTGCTCCTCCTGGAGTAGCGACGGGGTTATTAAGTCCACGTGCTGATAACCCAACGATGACAATACCTCCATTGAAGGATTTTGGTGGGTCCATAAGACTGTGTTCAATCGGCGCGGAACTCCAGTCAACCCATATTCTACCCATTGGGTCTGTGGTAACCTTTGCGAAACTAGGTATTCTGACTGCTTCAATTCCGTTTTCATTGGACTTGACTTGGAAACTTGGGTCTCCAACGGCAACACGCAATGTTTCAAGACTGATACTTGGGTACAATTGGCCATCACTTGCAACGACCATAGGGATACGACGAACAACGCCATCAATTTCAGGTAATACATTCACAACTCCTATTCCAGCAGCTTTGCTATTAAATGATGATATATTGGCTTGAATGCCTGGATAATTTACCGCAAAATCAGAGGCTTTGCCTCCAATCTCTGAAACGCCTGGTCTAAATGCACCAGGTTTTTGTTTATCTGATGTTGCTACTTGTGGTAAGACAACAGGATGTCTAGCGATGGTATCAGCAAGTCCAGCATCTTGTCTAAACCTATCACTATCAGGCATAAACAGATTAAAGACAACGAGACCAGCCCCACGAGCATAAAGATCTTCAATAATGTTTGCATATTGGGTCCTTGGAAATGGAAATTGTCCAAGGCGTTCAATAGATTTATCATCGATATTTACGACATGGACTTGTTTTGATTGTACTACTGGCTTACTTGTGATTAGTGTGTCAAAATATCTTAACCTTACTGATTGCACAAATGATGGATCAGACGCACGAATACTTACTAACAAAGCTAGTGTGAGTAATGCAAACCATGGGCTAAGTAATTTTTTCATATTAACATTATACTATCTTAATTAATTAAAGTAAAATTATTTATAGGGAAATATATTTGCACTTTTGTAACAATTCTGTAATAAAACATAACAAAATCAACTAGTTATTCATATAAGTAATATAGAATGGAGGATAACATGTTATATACTTTAGAACTTTTGCTAACATCAGGCGTTTTAATCATGTTGTGGACACTTATTGGTTGATAGTTGTACTACAACCTGCAGCATTAGTACAACTTTGCTGTATGCTATAAACTTGATTAGTGGAACCTGATTGATTAAGATTAATATTAGCCGCTCCTCCGGAGTTAGTAAGATCTATTGTTGCTGCATGGTTTCCTGTACCAGATTGAAGTATTGTTGCATTATGTCCTCCACCTGATAACTTAAGATCTAAATAGTGTTGACCAGAATCTTGTTGTGTAGTTGATACAGTATTGTTATTGCCAGTTACGCTTTGAAATAGAGTTTTACTTCCTGACCCAGTTTGTAAGTTTAAGATACTGTTGTTACTTCCAGCTACAGTTGAATGATTAAAATGACCAACTCCTGCAGTCGTACCGTCTACTTGTTTAGTTGTAATATTGTTTGAATTCCCGTTTAGATTAAAGTATAGATAATGATTATTACTATCTAATAATGGTGTAGTACCATCGGTGTTCTTTCCTTGATTCAAGTTAAAAGTATTATTATCACCAGTCGCATATAGTTCTATCCTAGCTTTACCTGATGTTGTAGCACCTTGACGAATATCGAACGTATTATTATTTCCAGCTTGCTCGACATAGATCTCATTACCATGTTGTCCTTGTCTAATCGTGTTTGCATTGTTCTTTGTAGTCGTTTGTGCTGGTGTTATTCCAGAACTATAAGTTGGACCTGGAGCTGGAGGAGGTGGTGCTGAACTGCCGGCATTTGGCGCTACTGGTGTAAACGTTTGTCCATTAAGAGTTGTAGTACCTTGAACAACGTCTATGAATAGTATAGGACTTAACGCTGTATCGCCAAGGTTAAATGATGCAAAGCCTAAAGTATAATCTCCATTTTCAGGTACAGTAAACTGAGCTACTTGCCAGCCTGTTGCACCATAACTTCCTGTCGCATAGTTACCAGTTCCTGGATTGGTAAACCCTAACAACGCATATCTTTGTGCTAAATTATTTAAAGTTGGTGTTATATTAGCATTGCTTGAATGAGCTAAGGTCATGATACTACCATCATTATATGGAGTGTAGTCAGTACTTAAGTATTGCCATGCCATAGTATAAGTAACACCAGTTTGTAATGTGAATGTCTTTTTCATCCATGATGCATTAGTCGGAGTAGGGTTACCTCCACCGCCATTTTGAGATTGGTATGTGAGGTATTGTTTGATGGCAGTGTTCTCTGTTCCAGTTAATCCTAAACTACCAATAGCACTATCAAATGTTACAGTACCTCCGCTTCCTGCTTGTATACTAGCCATGTAGCTGCCGTATGGAGATATGTTCCATGTCTTACCTCCACCTGGACTATAGTTAGTAACTCCAGTAGTTAAAGCTACACCTACTCCAGATTGACTCCATGTATTCTTAGTAGCACCTAGAGTTCCAGATACAGTCCACCCATCGATGCTGTTACCTTCAAAACCAGTCCCTAGTGTTTCTGCTCTTGCGTTTAAGCAAAATAATAATAGACTAATTTTGAGTAGCGTTAATAATCGTGTTGCCACCATTGTTAATCCTATTCTTAACCTCTACTGGACCTTGTATCTGTGTTATAGTTGAGTTTTGATTCTTAGGAGTAGTTATACACTGTACGTCACCATTACCTTCACGACATAACGTGACTTGTAGATCATCGACTTCAACTAATACTCCAGAAGTTGGTATATAATCTGGTAATAGACCACTCTTTGTTTTACCTAATAGATCTAGTTGTGCAGCGAGTTGTGCGTTGATGATGTCTAATATGTTTGCTAAGAAGTCATTATCTAAGAA
>Ga0315907_10006275_pt1 | contig 12659 bp, 10 predicted proteins | sample LakEriMetagenome_3_FD_203525 | JGI IMG/M metagenome (GOLD analysis project Ga0315907, IMG submission 203525) | Freshwater fungal communities from buoy surface, Lake Erie, Ohio, United States - Buoy 12 MA123 | ecosystem: Environmental > Aquatic > Freshwater > Lake > Lake biofilm | place: USA...
GGTGTACTGTCGTAATACACAACACTGTATCACAAATCACAATACGACAATCGATTCGCAATCCTAGTAAATAAATCGGCGAATCGTGTAAAAATCCATCAAAACGGGATATAACAAACTGATGTACAGCCTCTTGTTTTGTTCGATACAACATCTGGAAGGTGAGAGGGTCCTCTGGAAATAAGGTCTTATAACAAGCAACACAATAGCCACGAAATCGCGGATTTGCTGGCTTATCATTACACTCCACACCAAGACATTTTGTAGCATTCACTATCAATTTACTTGTCGTGTTACTTGTCGTGTTACTTGTCGTGTTACTTGTCGTGTTACTTGTCGTGTTACTTGTCGCGCGGTTTGTCATAGTTGGGCTCTTATGTTCAGCGCAAAACTGGGGTCCACCCGGTTCCACACCATACAAAGGCCGATTGCGACACCCCACCATTTTACAAATCCGCGGCATTTTTCTAAATAATGTCCCGACAATAAAAAGTGGGGACACAACGAGGCATATTGATAAATGCCTGATACGAAGTCGCTTGTTGTATGATACCTACATCGGTGTAGGACGAACAAATAATCCAACCGAAAATGCCCATTTTAGAAGCGCAAAATGCGGTGTTTGCGCGATTATTTAGGAAAAAATATGTTTCCGAAGTATATATAAAAAATGGGAGGAGCACTTATGCAATTAGTCGCCTACGGCGCCCAAGACGTTTTCCTTACTGGAAACCCCGAGATCACTTTCTGGAAGGTGTCCTACAGACGCCACACCAACTTCGCCATGGAGTCTATTGAGCAGACTTTCAACGGCCAGGCTGACTTCGGTCGCCGTGTTTCATGCACCATCTCCAGAAACGGAGATCTTGCCTACCGCACCTATGTCCAGGTCACTCTCCCTGAGATTAACCAGTCTATGGGTGCCTCCGGCACTGGCCCCGTCTATGCCCGTTGGTTGGACTACCCCGGTGAGCAGCTCATTGCCCTCGTTGAGGTTGAGATCGGTGGCCAGAGAATTGACCGCCAATATGGTGACTGGATGCACATCTGGAATCAGCTTACCCTCTCTTCTGAGCAACAGGCTGGTTACTACAAGATGATTGGACACACCACCCAATTGACTTACTTGTGCGACCCCGCTTTCGCCGACATCAACGGCCCTTGCGCTTCCACTGGCGGCCCCAGTCAGGTTTGCGCTCCCCGCAAGGCTCTCCCTGAGACCACCTTGTACATCCCCCTCCTCTTCTGGTTTTGCCGAAACCCCGGTTTGGCTCTGCCTTTGGTTGCTCTCCAGTACCACGAGGTCAAGATTAACATCGACTTCAGACCCATTGGTGAGTGCTTGTGGGCTGTTAAGTCTCTCTCTGATACCACTGGTGTTTCCCAGGCTGTCACCACTGCTTACCAGCAGTCCCTTGTTGCCGCCTCTATCTATGTTGACTTCATCTTCTTGGATACTGACGAGCGCAGAAAGATGGCCCAGAACCCCCACGAGTACCTCATTGAGCAGCTCCAATACACTGGTGATGAGTCGGTCGGATCTTCCAGTAACAAGATCAAGATCAACTTCAACCACCCCTGCAAGGAGCTCATCTGGGTTGTCCAGCCCGATTCCAACGTTGACTACTGCAATGCTTTGGAGGGTAACTCCACCTTGTACAAGGTTCTCGGACCCCAACCCTTCAACTACACCGATGCCATTGATGCTCTCCCTCCCTCGATCGCCGTCTTCGGTGGTCAGGCCGAGACCTCTGGTGCCCAGGCCTTCATCTCCGGTGGTGTCTTCCAGATGCCCGGTGCCCTTGATGGCCTTGTGTCCTCCAACGCCTCCCTCGGAAACAACGTCGGTGGCTGGGACCACAGTGTCTTTGATGCTGCTTCCGGTAGTTCCAACAACGGCTCCCTTGTCTCTGACGCGGGTACATTCGTCCTCGCTGAGACTGCCCTCAACATGCACTGCTGGGGTGAGAACCCCGTCGTCACCGCTAAGCTCCAGCTTAACGGCCAGGACAGAATCTCTGAGAGAGAAGGTTCTTACTTTGACGTCGTCCAGCCCTTCCAGCACCACACCCGTGCCCCCGACACTGGCATCAACGTGTACTCTTTTGCCCTTAGGCCAGAGGAACACCAGCCAAGCGGCACGTGTAACTTCTCCAGAATTGACAATGCTACCCTCCAGCTTGTCCTTTCTTCGGGAACTGTTGTTGGAACCAACACTGCCAAGGTCCGTGTTTATGCCTACTCTTATAATGTCTTAAGAGTGATGGCCGGTATGTGTGGTGTAGCTTACTCCTAAATCGGATGGGAGCAAATGTGCGTTCAAAAGACGTGCAAGTGGATTCAAAATCTGCGACATCTCCAAATTGCGGGAAACCCCTCAAGGTATGAAATACTAAGCTTGTCAAGAAATTGACAGGTGGCTTATGATAACAACATAAGGTACAGTAAAAAGTTTCATATTATAGGGCAATCCGCAGCCAGTCTTCTAAGTCCGTTATGATAGGATATGAAGGCGGTTCAACGACTAAATGCTGATGGGCGTGAGAAGATTAATCACCTTCTATGACCGCTTAAGATATAGTCTATCCCCGCTCGAGAGAGTGCTGTGCCCTTTTAAAAAGCACAGAGTAGCAACATCCGGAAATGTTTGTTGTGTTATTACTGGTATTAGAGCTTAAATTTCAATTTGTGTTTGATAAAAAAACCAATGTTTTTTATCAATCCTTTCTTTTATCAGAAAGCAATTTTATATGTTGTGCTTTGTATTCTTCGTTGCTATATTTTTCTAGCATGTCATCCCGTTGTTTTTGCTTCCGTTGTTGTGCTTCTTCACGCATTTCGGTTGGTGTTTTTTTATTTTTATTTTTTACGATTCGGTGTATTGTTTTTTCGCCTACGTCTATTTTGCCCGTATTTTTATTACAGCTATGAATGATTGTAAGTTTATTTATAAAGTCATCAAATAAAAGGTCAAGTTTCATCACATTACATTCAAAACAACAAGGTCTTATATTTTCAGAAACATACCCAATATTGTTATCAAATCTGTCTATGCCATTTGTATGCGTATTACTTGCTGGTTTATCACAAATATAACAATTGCGAATTATGAGACTGGCATATTCTTCGTGTGTCATTTGAAAATCATAACCAAGCTTTTCGGCTCGGATTTTGTAATTATTGTAAGCACAACTGATGTGATCCGGGAAAATATCCGGGTATAAACTGCCACAAATACGTTTTTGCGTTGTTAAAATATGTTCTACGCGTTGTATAAATGTGATATTGTCAAGAGAACCTTTAATGAAATTACATACCCTACAACAACTGACACAATTTTCGGATATATACCCTTCTTTTTGATTTTTACGGTCAACACCATTGAACCCCTTTTCTTGAATGATTTCGCAATAATAACAAGGTTGTTTTACAAGTGATTCAAACTCATCCAATGAAAGCTCAAATGCGAGTCTATATTCCTCTGCCCTTTTTTGATACATATAAAACGAAGCAGGAATACTTTTCTTTCTATTTTCATTGTTTTCAACAACCTTTTCCGGATTATTTTCACGCCATTTTGCGGCATTATGTGCGTTTCTTGCGAGATATTCATCATAATTGCCTTCAATTTGACGTTGTCTGTAATTTAAAGTCTTCAACACAACTTTTTCATAATTGTTTTCGTTCCACTGTTGTTTAACAGCCACCCTCTCTGGCTTCTTTGAGTTCTTCCGGTCCAGTTCGCGCACGTGTTCCTTGTCGCGCTTCTCATTTTGCTTATTAAACTCATCCCGACACAGACTACAAGTCTTGGTCTCCTGACCATTTGTCCCGATGAACTTATCCGCGGAACATGTCTTACAGCAAACCGAACATTGTTTTACTCCATCAACAACCTCCGACACGACGGTGCTTCGTGCGGCGCGGTCTCGCACCCGGTCCTTTTCCAAACATTCGGTACATTTCCGATTCGGGTAGTCCGACGACAACTGGACACGACATCCGTGTAAATATCGGACACAAGGTCGTGTCCCCGCGTTGGCACATTCGTCTTCAAACAAGCAAATCTGATGGAATCTACAATAAGCATTGTCGGCGGATTTTGAATGAGTACATCCGGATTTTCCACACGGCACAACAACCGCTGAGGCGCGTAGTTTTTCACGATTGACCGCGCCTCTATTATTACACGTAGAACACTGATTTATACCGGGTTCCATAAAATACATCTTCTTACAACCAGAGCATAGACGTGTCTGCTCAAGCATCGTGTCGCTATAATCGTTCATATACTGGTGATTCTTACAGAATCGCGAACCAGGTTGGTAATAATTGCGACATCCATTGTTGTTGCGGTCTTTTGCCAAACACTTCATTGTAATATGCTTGGTGAGATGAATGATATATAAGATTTCAATTTTATATGGTATAATATTAAAATGTAAAACTTTGCTCTTGAAGGTTCAAAAGCAAAGTCACTTATATATTACATATTTTGCATTCATAAATGATTTAGCATCCCGCTTCGCGGGATGGGGTCGCGCCAAAGGCGCGTAATCCCAATTTTCATTTGTTTATACCCACATCCAAAGTGATGTTAGATTAAATAAGAGAATGTGTAAATATGGTTTTGATTTTTAAAAATAAAAACAAATGTATAAAATGATATAAAGAATTAGCATTATAATATCATATAATGAGCATAGACATTGTAAACTTGATTGAGAAAAATCCTCTCACAAAACTTAGCGGAAACTACCAATCCATAATGGTAGAAAAGGTTAGACAAAACTTCAATACATATGAACAACAAATGTTTGTTTCAAGTTTTTATTGCTACTTGAATTATGATGACAAGCATGATTTTGTAATTGATTTGGATAATATATGGAAATGGATAGGGTTCAGTCAAAAAGTAAACGCAAAGGTTTTACTAGAAAAAAACTTTATTGAAGACACTGACTATAAAATAACGGGTTCTCTTGAAAGAAAGCAAAATGAAGCCCGCGGCGGCCACAACAAGGAAGTAATTATGTTAACCATAAACACATTCAAACGCTTTTGTTTAAAAGCAGGAACAAAAAAATCAGACGAAATCCACGAATATTACATCAAAATGGAAAAAACACTACAGGAAGTTGTTATGGAAGAGTGTAAAGAACTGTCAGAACAACTGAAAAACACAAAAAAAGAACTGGAAACTATCCAAACTACAAATGCGAAAGATGCCTCTATAAAAGAAGCTGAGTTTCAAAAGAAGCTGAAACATCAAAAAATAATTGAACGAGAAAAGATTTTATTAACCCAGTTTTCAGTATCCATTCCAATTGTTTATATCATTCGTATAAAAACATTTGAAAACGGACAATATATTGTAAAAATTGGCGAAAGTCGCCGCGGTATAACTGGTAGATACAATGAACACAAAGGCAAATATCAAGAATGTGTATTATTGGATGCATATGCTGTGAATAGGAGCAAAGATTTTGAATCATATATTCACAACCATAAACCAATTCGTAATAATCGTGTTCGCGATTTAGAAGGCCACGAAAATGAACTGGAATTGTTTTTGGTTGGAAAAGAACTCACATATCAAATGATACTTGACACAATCAATAGTCAAATAGACAATTACCAAGAATCTAGCACACACAAATTGGAACTAGAAATAGAAAAACTAAAACTGGAATTGGAAAAAAAAGACAATGTATCCGATGAAAAAATCAATATGTTGATAACAAAAATGGGAATCAACGGATTACATGAAAAAATAGACAATATGGAAAAGCATATTTTAGAATTAGTCAAGAATCTTGGAACGACTGCCCCCAAAACCGTCACCGGATTCCAAGAACCCCTGGTCACCCTCGGCCCCCGAGTCCAGCAAATTAACCCCGAGACAATGAAATTGGTGAAAGTCTATGAGTCCGCCTCTCAACTAATGTCCGAAAACCACGACATCAAACGCCCTACCCTTACCAAAGCCGTCGCCGGCAACACGATTTATTGTGGATTTCGCTGGATGTTTGTGGAGAGGGACCAAGACGCAACCAATATGGCCGCAGTCCAACCGACGAAACAAACTCGCGTCCAAAATCTCGGATACATTGCCAAGCTGAACGCCGACCAGACCGAAATACTAAACGTCTATCTGGACCGTAAGACCGCCGCAACCATGAATGGGTTTGAATCGTCGGCCGCGCTTGACACCCCAGTAAAACACGGCACTGTTGTCAAAGGCTGTGTCTACAAATTGTTCAGCGAATGCGACGCACGCGCCAAGTTCATAGAGAAACACGGAAAAGAGCCTCTACTATACAGGAATGGATTCGGTGCGTTTGACCAAGAGGGCCATCTTATTCGCGAATATGGTTGCCGGTATGATTGTATAAGAATAATGAAAATCAGCGACAAAACGATCGCAAAGTCAATGGAGAAAAATGTTCCGTACAATGGCGCATTTTTCAGAAACCTGGGAGAAAAGATGTCTTTCCTATAACACAACCCCCCAAAAACAAATATACAAACAACGCATCTATTATTCCCATAATGGAACTCGCCCAAGAATACGCCGAAAAGTACCCCGAGATGCTCATTTACTTAGAGGATCTGAAACACACCCTTCTGGAACACATTCCCGAAACCGCGTTTGAAGGCAATAGCTTCTACCACCACCAGTCCATCACCGAATACCCCGAACTCTATAACAAACAGCTCAACCTCTTTTGGTGCGGGAAGCAGGCCCCCGCCCGCATTTGCGAAATCGGGTTCAACGCGGGTCATTCGGCGATGTTGCTGCTCCTCTCATCGCACGCGACGACATTCACCGTTTTTGATATCGGACACCATCTATATACGCAGCCTTGTTTCAACTACATTGAATCCGTGTTCCCCCAAGTGGCATTTGAATACATTGTCGGGGACTCAACTCAAACGATGCCTCTATACATGGAGGGGCGTCAACAAGCCTACGACCTGGTCCATGTAGACGGAGGCCACAGCGAGTTTTGCGCAACGAGCGATATGAAACACGCGGACTTGTTGTTAAAACGGGGTGGAACAATGATAATAGATGACACCGATGCGCCGCAAATAAACGCATTGGTGGATGCCTACTTGGCTTCGGGGAAATATGAAGTCGTCCACGTTTTGAAAACGTTTGGGTACCCACATCGCATAATACGCAAGCTATAAAAATCTTAAAATGTGTAAAACAATAAACACCGTTATTTATTGTTTTATTATGTCCGTGCTTCCCAAAGGGAGGTCGTGCCTTAGAATCCCGGGTCGCCCGTGAACACATTGGCCGCCGCAGGAATCGCCGTCTTCTCCGTAATGGCATCAAAGAATCCGCCCACGGGTTTGTTCAGCGTCATCACCGAAAACACCGCAATCCCACTGGAAATGGACACAACTGCGGCATCGCGCATCATCTCCTTCAACGGCTGGAGCTCTTTCTTGATATATTTCATATCAATTGTCTTTACAACAATGTAGAAAATCGTAGTGACCAACACAATAGACACGATGGATTCCATTATAAATCAACAATCGGAATCTTTTCCCTCCTTTTTACGCAAACTCATCAAAATCCAATTGAATGGGGGTGTCAGCAAACCCCCCTCCGCCTAAATCCGCTGCGCCTAAATCCAGAACCACATCGTCGCCCACCTTAATCAGGTCCTCATCATCATCCTCGTCCTCTTCCGACCTCCGTTTATCATACCGCATTCTACTAATATCGTCCAAGCGCGAGTCAGTCTTGGGTGCGTTGATTTCCTCTATGCGTCCATCCTCGGTCAGTGCCTGGTCAATGTCATTGAACGAGAGTTTATTGATGACTGGCTTGTCATCAATGTTGGTGATGGACGGCACGGTGCTGGGCGGGGCCTCGGGTTCTTTGATGGGTTCCTCTATTCCAGGTTCTGCTTGAACAACAGAGGCCGGTTCTTCCAAAGGTGTATCCGCGATAGCCACCTCCTCCTCTTCCTGTTCAACCGACACGTCTAAATAAGCACGCACAATGGCCTCCGTCGGGATACTTTCGCGAATCGTCCGCAAAACACACTCCTCCACGATGACTTCAAACTCGCGCTGGTTGCGCTGCTGTATCAACGGCGCCGCATATTTATCAAACAAATACGCATTGCGATACACCTTGCTCGCCGTGTTGATATAGACCTTGTGTATAAAGTCGTTCAACTTCGGTATAGAAATGTCAATCTTTTTCTGTCGTGTGCCAACGCGAACGCAAGTAAGCACCTTGAGTTGAATCACGTGGACACACGTAATCAAATCTTCTAAATAATTACACCCCGACTTCTCAACAATACGGCATTTCTCGGTCTCTATGATATTCGCATTCCATTTGGGAACCCGGCACAAGAAGTTCTGGAACGTCATCAAGTATTTCTCCACCTCATTTGTGTCCAAACTCAGCTTCCACGACTCGTTGAAAATAGACCGCACACCTTCCATAATGAGAGGCGACAAGATACCCACTAAACGACTACACCATTCATTGCGCGATTCATTCAAGTTTGCCAATACAAAATCGTCCATTTATAAAAAGGAAATATTTTTTAAACACTTATTTGAACGAAGGTAGTGGAAGTCAAACAAATAGAGCATCAGCATTTTCTCGGATCGAAACTCGCTCTTTATCTTATTATAACAGAATCGCAGGCGGACGATTGCGCCTCTGGCTTCGCCAGAGTTCGCTTCTAAATAATTCAAAACATCCATACAAGAAACCCCCTCTTCATAGAGGCGGTCGGCGATTTCCATATATTCTTGATGTGTTTTGTCCGGACCCACGATGCCCCCGATTTTATCAAACGTGGCTCGCACTACATCGTCGTTGTTCCCATAAACCGACTGAATATGAATACTGTGATAGCTCTGGTAAATCGGCTCGGCACCAACAAAATGCGACACGTTGTTATCGGGCACATAGATTTCGCAGAATCGCGACAAAATCGGCTTCAACAACTTGTATTTGTTTTCAACGACGATGAAGAACCGCGTATTGTGGCTAAACAACTCAATACAACGTCGCAAGGCGGACTGGGCATCAATGGTCAATTCGTCGGCATTATAGAGGACGATGCTTTTGAACAAATTGTTGTTATTACACTGGACATTGGATTTGGAAAACAGCTTGAGTTCGTCGCGGATGAACTTGATACCCTTTCCGTGGGCGCAATTCACAAACATCACGTTGGTTTTTACGCGGGCGCGGTCGCCGTGATAAATCCGGTAAATGAACTCGCCCACGATGGTTCGTTTCCCTGACCCCGATGACCCGTGGAAAATGATATTGGGGATGCGTTTTGAGGCAATGAAATAGTCCAGTTTTTCCTTGACATTTGTCATATCTAGGAGAATGAGTGCGCGTCCTTTTATTTTGTTTTGCCGCGAATAAAGATTATTCTAGCAAACGCACGGTCCCCATTTGTTTGGTGAAAACATACCTCTCATGATACATCGTTCTCCTCCGCAAATTACAGTTCAAGCACGCGATTTCCACATTGTCGGTGTTGTGTCCGTGTTTGTTGTCGATGCGTTCAAGGGTCCATTGCGCACTGTCGCGGGAATATTCGTAGAAGAGGAGCGCCTGTTTTTTACAATAGAAGCACGCCATTTTGCGCGAGTTCATTAGGGCGATGACGTCGTGAAAACGCACAAACTTGGATTCGTCGTATAAGCCTTTCTTTACATCTTGGCATTTGTACCCGGAAATCTTGGCGCAAACTTGGCGGCGCAGCTCTTCGCCGATGCTGTCTTTAAGGACCGACTGAAGGACCGACCGAAGGTCCGACCGAAGGACTATAGGGTCCGACTGAAGGACTATAGGGTCCGACTGAAGGACTATAGGGTCCGACCGAAGGACTATAGGGTCCGACCGAATGACTGTGTCAAGGATATAAAGTTGCTGCTCCCTCTCCAAATATTTCACGTCAAACTTCCATTCCTCCATTTTTTTGCGAATCGTTTTCTCTTTTGGTTCAATGGTCTTTGTTTTTGTGATTACATCTATCACAAAAGTCGTTGGCGCCGGCGTAGTCATTAATGTAATGAAACAAAACAATATAGACATTTAAACATAATAATATAAAGAAAGACCACCTAAATTATGTTTAACGAAACCGAAACAATCAATGATGCATTTCGACCCGCCGAGACACCACCTCCTGCGGTTCAACAACCCGACGCGAAGATTATGAGCAAATACAAGAACTATATGATTTCCGCCTCTGCGCTGGAAGCGGAGAAAGCCAACAGTTCCCTAAATCACATTGACGCGTTGTTGGAGCAAGAAAAGAAGACGTTCAACAATGAGCCGTGGAACAAGCTGGACAAGCGACTTAAAATACAGAAGCTCCACGCATATGCCGAAAAATATGGGCGCGAAAATGCGTTTTCCACAAAAGACGTGAAAGGGCTCAAATTGTTTTTCAGCGATTGTTTGATGAAAGACAAGATGGCCAAAGTGCGCGATGTTGAATATGACAAAGTGGCTGGCATCATTTCTGCCATACCCGGACTCTTCTTCAACCCATCTACCCGGGTTTTCACACTGCGCAATCTGGACAAAAAGGTTTCCACGCTGAAGTCGTTAACCCCCAAGAAAGTGGAAGCTACCACCGACCCCTAAAAAATTGATTCCCACTTTGTTTTTCTATTGAAATCAATACAAAAACAAACCTATATATATAAAATATGACGCACAACTTAACCGAATACGACCAAGAAGAATTGGAGATGGAAATCTGCTTTATGGTAGGGAACTATTTATATGCGAACGCCATTAAACAACACGACTCTACGTTTTTCGATACATTAGTCAATTACGCAACTGACGAATATATCGCCATGTGCTCAACACTTCAAATATATGATAGTCTGGATGAATATGACGAAGAATACGCGGCATCTCGCATAATTGTCTCTAAATACGTGCGCGAGTATTTGAAGATAATGGGTATCCGCCGACGCGAATATTTACATCCGCGACCACACCATTATGAGGTGCGGGAAGATATTGCCGAAAAAATCGCAGCGTGTAGGGCCGCGTATCAGCCCGCTCAGCGCACCCCCGAATGGTACGCCTTCCGCAACAATCTCGTAACCGCCAGCAACATTTGGAAGATATTCAGTTCCGCCGCCAATTACAACAGTCTCGTGTGCGAGAAATGCCGACCTCTACCTTCGGCGGAAGACCCAAACATCCAAATTGTGGAAACCTCAACCCACATCAACGTGGATTCGCCGCTTCATTGGGGTGTCAAGTACGAGCCATTGTCGGTCGCCATTTATGAATATCGCAACAAGTGTGTCGTGGGGCAATTCGGGTGTATCCAGCATCCGCAGATTGCCTGCCTCGGTGCGTCTCCCGACGGCATCGTGGTATCCCCCACCGACTCGCCCGAATATGGAATGATGTTGGAAATCAAAAACGTTGTGAATCGCGAAATTACGGGCGTACCCTCTATGCCATACTGGGTCCAGATGCAGGTCCAAATGGAAGTGTGCGACCTAAATAATTGCCATTTTGTAGAGACGCAGTTCCGCGAGCACGCCGAGGCGGTCACAACGGCCGACGATGACGCGGAAACCAAGTTTTACACGAGCATACCCAAATATTTGTACAATGGGGTCATCCTCTATTTCGTAAAACGCGATTTCGTGGACAATTCGCCCAAATATATGTATATGCCGCTTGACATACCCCTGGAAAAACCGGCGATTGAAGCGTGGATTGTCGAGAAGAAGCGTGAACTGGGCGAGACGCACGTCCTGTATCGGCGCATTTATTGGTATTGTGAGACGTTTTCGTGCGTGCTGGTGACACGAAATTGCGAGTGGTTTAACGCGGCGAAGCCGCTCATCCGCGAGTTCTGGGACGTAGTATTAAAAGAGCGCGCCACGGGCCACGAGCACAGATTGCCGAAGAAGCGCCCACCAAAAACACCAACTAGCGGCGGATGCGTTATCCAGCTATTGGACATATAAATAGTATATTATTTTGTAAAACAATTTAGAACTCCGACGCGTAAATATATATTCCAGACAATGTCAAGCGATGAAATGTATGTGACCAAGCGCAGCGGCTCCACCGAAATCGTGTCATTTGACAAGATTCTCCACCGAATCAAGACCATCGGCACCGAGGCGGGGGTCAAAATCAACTATACCTCTCTCGCGATGAAAATCATTGACCAGCTTTACGACAAGATTTCCACCACCAAGATTGACGACCTCACTGCCGAGCAATGCGCGGCGTTGTCATCCACGCATTACGATTACGGGACCATCGCCTCTCATATTGTGGTATCAAACCACCACAAGAGCACCGTCGCGGACTTTCGCGAAGTGGTGCGGACCCTTTTTCACGCGGTAGACAAGAATGGCAACGTGTCGCCTCTCTTATCAAAGGACATCTATGATGTGACAGAAGAGCACGCCGACGCCATCAATGCCGCGATTGACTTCCGCCGCGACTATCTCATTGACTATTTCGGGTTCCGCACATTGGAGAAATCCTATTTGATGCGTTCCAACGGGGTCATCATAGAGCGACCCCAGCATATGTGGATGCGCGTTGCCATCGGTATCCACGGCGCCGACATTGACGCGGCCATAGAGACCTACCA
>Ga0315907_10006276_pt1 | contig 12657 bp, 11 predicted proteins | sample LakEriMetagenome_3_FD_203525 | JGI IMG/M metagenome (GOLD analysis project Ga0315907, IMG submission 203525) | Freshwater fungal communities from buoy surface, Lake Erie, Ohio, United States - Buoy 12 MA123 | ecosystem: Environmental > Aquatic > Freshwater > Lake > Lake biofilm | place: USA...
CGCGGCCGCTGGCCGGCGCGGGCGCATGATCTTCGCCCTCGACGCCACCATGAGCCGCCAGCCGACATGGGATCTCGCGCAGGGCCTGCAGGCGCGCATGTTCGAGACGGCGGCGCGGCTTGGCGGGCTCGACGTGCAGCTCGTCTATTTCCGCGGCCTGTCGGAATGCCGCGCCTCGCGCTTCGTGGCCGATGGGGCGGGGCTGGCCGCGCTCATGGGCCGCATCGCCTGTCAGGGCGGACATACGCAGATCGGCCGCGTGCTCGCCCACGCGCGCGACGAGGCGCGCGCGCGGCCCATCGGGGCGCTCGTCTATGTGGGCGACGCGATGGAGGAGAATCCCGACGATTTGTGCGCGCGGGCGGGCGAGCTTGCGCTGGCCGGCGTGAAGGCGTTCATGTTCCACGAGGGCGGCGATGCGGGCGCCGGCGCCGTCTTCCGAGAGATCGCGCGGCTCACGGGGGGCGCCTATGCGGCCTTCGACGCGGGCGCGCCCGGGCGCCTCGCTGATCTGATGGCCGCAGCCGCGGCCTATGCGGCGGGCGGACGGGCGGCGCTCGAGCGGCAGGCGCTGGAAGGCGGCGGGGCGGCGCGCGCCCTGATCGGGCAGATGCGATAGGGGCGAGGGGGCGTGACCAATCTCATCATCGCTGCGGCGATTCTCTTTCTCGCCTATTGGGGCGTGCGCTGGTTTGCGCGCACGCCGCCGGCGAAGATCGCGCAGGCGGTCAAGACCGTCGGCGGATTGGCGAGTCTGGCGCTCGCGGGCCTGCTGTTCCTGCGCGGGCGGTGGGATTTCGCGATGGGGGTTGGCGGAATCGGCCTGTGGCTGCTGGGCTGGGGGACCGCGCCCCATTGGGCGCGCGGCTGGCGCAATGTGGGATCGGGCGCCGGCGGGCCGGCGGTCACGCGCGCGCGCTCCGGCCTTCTGGAGATGGAGCTCGATCACGCGTCGGGCGCGATCGAGGGAACGGTTCTGGCCGGGGATTTCGCCGGCCGCCGCCTCAGTGAATTGCGGCAGCCTGAATTGTTCGCCCTTCTGCGCGCCTGCCGCGTGCAGGACGCGGAGGGCGCGCGTCTACTTGAAGCGTATCTGGACCGCCGGCTTGCCGGATGGCGTGCGGCAGAAGAGGGCGATGGAGACGCGCGCGGGGGGAGCGGCGGGCGCCTCGCCGGCGCGATGACCGAGGATGAAGCTTATGAAGTCCTGGGGCTTGGGAAAGACGCGACGGGGGAGGACATCGCGCGCGCGCATCGCGCGCTGATGAAGAAACTCCATCCCGACCAGGGGGGGACGACGAGCCTCGCCGCCCGCGTCAACGAAGCCAAGGACGTGCTCATGCGGCGACATCGCTAACTCCTGCACTCACGCAAACACAACGCACACGCATTTCCATCTCCAACGCCGGGCGCGCCGGCGTCAGTTCCTCGTGGTGAAACAGGCCACGCCCGAACGCTTGAGCGCCTTGCAGGCGGCTTCCGCGCGGCTCTCGTCGAGGCCGGCGAAACGCGCGCGCCACAGGGTCTCGCGGCCTTTCTGAACTTTTTCCGTGAAGGGCTGGGCGGAGGCGAGCAGGCCTCGGCCCTGCGCGCGCGCCTTGGCCAGAAGCGCGTTCGCCTTGGCCTGATCGTCGGCGGCGCCGACCTGAATCATCACGCCCGTGCGGGCGGAGGCGGGGCGGCCGGCGGGCTCGCGCGACTGGCTCGTCACGCCCGCGGGCGGAACCAGCGGCGCAGGCGCAGGCGCCGCCGCCGGCGATGCGGCCGCGACGCGCATCGGCGCGGGAGCCGCGACCGATCCGGGAATCGCGCCGGGCGGGGTCAGGTCGCTCGCGCCGCCGGAGGCGGGGGCGCTCGCCTGGCCGGTCACCACGCCGCCCGAGCCCGCGACCCAGCGCAGGGTGGAGGGGGTCGTCCCGCCCGTGCGCGCTTCGGCGGCGGGGGTGGCGGTGCGGATGCTGGCGGTCGTGCCGCCATCGGAGAGGGAGCCGGAGACGACGGCGGGGCGCGGCGCCGGCGCATAGGCGGCGAGCTGCACCGGCGGCTGGCCGCGCTCCACGGAGCGGGCGGGAACCGGCGTGGGAGCGGGGGCGGGAGCCTCGGCTGCGCGGGCGGGCGCCGGCGCGGCGGGCTCGGGCTTGCGGGCGGCGGCCGCCGGCGCGGGGGCCGGGCCTTCGGCGACGTCCAGCGCGCGCTCGAGGGCGCCGTTCTCGGCGATCATCGGCGTCGAGCGCACGCGCGAGCCGCGGTCCAGATGCTCCTCGACCAGATTGGCCATGATGTTGTCGCGGTGGGCGCCGGAGCGTCCGCCCAGCACCACGGCGACGATCCGCCGGCCGTCGCGGCGGGCGGAGGTGAGCAGGTTGAAGCCGGAGGCGCGAGTGTAGCCCGTCTTGATCCCGTCCACGCCCTCGATGCGGCCGAGAAGTTTGTTGTGGTTGCGGATGTGGGAGCCGGCGAAGTCGAAGCCGTGCAGCGAGAAATAGGCGAACTGCCGGGGGAATCGCTCCTGGATCGCGCGGCCCAGAATCGTCAGGTCGCGCGCCGTGGTGATCTGTTCGGGATCGGGCAGGCCGGAGGCGTTGGCGAAATTCGTCCGCGTCATGCCGAGCGAACGGGCCTTGCGGGTCATCTGCTGGGCGAAGGCTTCCTCGCTGCCGGCCAGATGCTCGGCCACCGCGACGGCGATGTCGTTGGCGGATTTGGTCACGAGCGCCTTGATGGCGTTCTCGGCGGTGATCGTGGCGCCGGGGCGCAGGCTGATCTTGGTCGGCGGCTGGCTGGCGGCGTTGGCGGAGATGGCGATCGGCGTATCGGTGCGCACCTTGCCGCGCTCCATCTGCTCGAACAGCATGTAGAGCGTCATCACCTTGGTGATGGAGGCAGGATGGCGCAGGGCGTTTTCATTCTGCGCGAACAGGACCTTGCCCGTGTTCGCATCGACCACGATGGCGGCGTAGGGGGGCGAATAGCCAGGCGCCTTCTTCTTCTTGGGCTTGGCGTCGGCCGGCGTCGCCGCCACGCAAATCGCCAGAAGGGCGGCAACCCCCGTCGCAAGCGGACCCGCCGTCCGCCGCTCCAACTTCACCCACAACGCCATGACCCAAGTCCCCACACGCCGGCCCAGAACGGCAGGGCTCAAGCCTGCCGCGCACCCCCTGTGACCGGAACACAACACGCGTCGACGTTAGGCCACCGGGGTTACCCACCCGTTAACCGGAGGCGGGCACAGGCTTTTGTGCGATGCAAAAAATCCTCTTGACGTTTTTGTGCACCGCATATAATTTGTTCACGGTGACGATGACGCAGGCCCCGCGTGCTCATGCGAGGCGCAACAAGAGAGGGTGCCATGTTCAAGAATTTCGAAGACGTCCAGAAGCTCGGCAAGGAACAGCTCGACGCCGCCTCCGCGCTCGGCGCGGCCGTGACCAAGGGCGTCCAGCAGATCGCCACGGAAACCACCGAATATTCCAAGAAGTCCGTCGAAAGCGCCTCCGCCGCGTTTGAAAAGCTCGTCGGCGCCAAGTCGATCGACGTCGCGCTGCAGGTGCAGGGCGAGTTCGCCAAGGCGAGCTATGAGTCCTTCATCGCCCAGTCGACCAAGATGGGCGAGCTCTACGCCGGCCTCGCGAAGGAAATCTTCAAGCCGGTCGAAGCCGCCGTCGCCAAGGCGACCGCGCGCTGAACCGACCGCGATCCCCGCAGTTCTGGAGGCCCGGCGCAAGCCGGGCCTTTTTTGTTTCCGGCCCTGCCTGAGCTCCTTTTCGACGCTGCGGCGCAGCGAGGGCCGATTTCGCCACATTGCTGGGAGACGCTCGGCGGGTCGACAGCCCCTGCGCAAGCCTGTCCGTAAAACAAGTGGATGGGGACGCCTGGGCGGCTGGCGGCGCGCCGCGCTCCTCCCTACATTACGGATTGCGCCGGGAGCCGACAGCTCATTGGCGCCGAACTTGAAACGGGTAGAGTCGCGTTCGCGGGACGAAACTCGCCGGGCGTCCGAAATGGAGAACCGCTTGTGAGCATGGCATCGCCCTCCCGACCTGTCGTCGCCGGTTCCGGCGCACATGCGTGCGGGCGCGCCGAGGCCACGGCGACTCCCGTCCGGGCGGCGGGCGGCGGGGCGGGGGACGAAGGCGGCGGGCGCGGCGGGCGCGGCTCGGGTCCGGGCGCCGCCGTCATCACGCGCACCCGCACCCAGACGCGCAAGCCCAGCATGTATCGCGTGCTGCTGCTCAACGACGATTATACGCCGATGGAGTTCGTCATCACGGTCCTGCGGCGTTACTTCAACAAGAACCCGGATGAAGCCACGCGCATTATGCTGCATGTGCATCATCACGGCGTCGGCGAATGCGGCGTCTACACTTACGAGGTCGCCGAAACCAAAGTGACCCAGGTGATGGATTTCGCCCGCAAGCACCAGCATCCGCTGCAGTGCATCATGGAAAAGAAGTGACAGGAGCCCCCATGCCGACCTTTTCGCGGAATCTGGAGCAGTCGCTGCATCGGGCGCTCGCCGTCGCCAACGAACGTCGACATGAATATGCGACGCTCGAACATCTTCTCTTCAGCCTTCTCGACGACGGCGACGCCGCCGCCGTGATGCGCGCCTGTTCGGTCGATCTCGACGCGCTGAAGAAGAACCTGCTCGATTACATCGACAACGAACTCGCCAATCTCGCCACCAACGGGCGCAATGACGAGGCCAAGCCCACCGCAGGCTTCCAGCGCGTCATCCAGCGCGCGGTCATCCACGTGCAATCCTCCGGCCGTGAGGAAGTGACGGGCGCGAACGTGCTCGTCGCGATCTTCGCCGAGCGCGAGAGCCACGCCGCCTATTTCCTGCAAGAGCAGGACATGACGCGCTACGACGCGGTGAACTACATCAGCCACGGCATCGCCAAGCGTCCCGGCGCGGCGGATGCGGCGCGCGGTCCGCGCGGCGCCGATGAGGAGCAGGAAGGCCGCGAGAGCCGCGAGCGCGCCGAGACGCCCGACGGCAAGAAGAAGGAAGGCGCGCTCGACTCCTATTGCGTCAACCTCAACAAGAAGGCGCGCGACGGGCGCATCGATCCGTTGATCGGCCGCGAAGCCGAAGTGCAGCGCACGATTCAGGTGCTGTGCCGCCGCCAGAAGAACAATCCGCTGCTCGTGGGCGATCCCGGCGTCGGCAAGACCGCCATCGCCGAAGGGCTCGCGCGCAAGATCGTGAAGGGCGAAGTGCCGGAAGTGCTCGCCGGCGCCACGGTGTTCGCGCTCGACATGGGCACGCTGCTCGCAGGCACGCGCTATCGCGGCGATTTCGAAGAGCGCCTGAAGCAGGTGATGAAGGAGATCGAGCAGCACAAGAGCGCGATCCTCTTCATCGACGAGATCCACACCGTCATCGGCGCCGGCGCAACGTCAGGCGGGGCGATGGACGCCTCCAATCTCCTCAAGCCCGCGCTCGCGCAAGGCTCGCTGCGCTGCATCGGCTCGACGACCTACAAGGAATACCGCCAGTATTTCGAAAAGGACCGCGCGCTCGTGCGCCGCTTCCAGAAGATCGACGTGAACGAGCCCTCGGTGCCGGACGCCATCGAGATCGTGAAGGGCCTGAAGCCTTATTTCGAAGAGTTCCACAAGATCCGCTACACCAACGAGGCGGTGAAGGCGGCGGTGGAATTGTCGGCGCGCTACATCCATGACCGCAAGCTGCCGGACAAGGCGATCGACGTGATCGACGAGACCGGCGCGAGCCAGATGCTGCTGCCTGAAGCCAAGCGCAAGAAGACCATCGGCATCAAGGAAATCGAGGCGACCATCGCCACCATGGCGCGCATTCCGCCCAAAACCGTCTCCAAGGACGACGCGGAAGTGCTGCAGCATCTCGAGGAGACGCTGCGCCGCGTGGTCTATGGACAGGACAAGGCGATCGGCGCGCTCACCTCCGCGATCAAGCTCGCGCGCGCAGGCCTACGTGACGGCGAGAAGCCGATCGGCTCCTATCTGTTCTCCGGCCCCACGGGCGTCGGCAAGACGGAAGTCGCGCGCCAGCTCGCCAAGTCGCTCGGCGTGGAGCTCGTGCGCTTCGACATGTCGGAATATATGGAGCGCCACACGGTGAGCCGCCTGATCGGCGCGCCTCCGGGCTATGTGGGCTTCGATCAGGGCGGCCTGCTCACCGACGCCATCGACCAGCATCCCCATTGCGTGCTTCTGCTCGACGAAATCGAGAAGGCGCATCCGGATCTCTACAACATCCTGTTGCAGATCATGGATCATGGGAAGCTGACCGACCACAACGGCAAGCAGATCGACTTCCGCAACGTGATCCTCATCATGACCACGAACGCCGGCGCCGCCGACATGACGAAGCCCGCGTTCGGCTTCGCCAAGAGCAAGCGCGAGGGCGAGGACACGGAGGCGATCAATCGCCTGTTCGCGCCCGAGTTCCGCAACCGCCTCGACGCCATCGTCGCCTTCGGCCACCTGCCGGTGGAGGTGATCCGTCAGGTCGTCGACAAGTTCATCGCGCAGCTCGAAATGCAGCTCGGCGACCGCAATGTGACGATCGAACTCTCCGAGGAGGCGCGCAGCTGGCTCGTGGAGAACGGTTACGACGAGATGATGGGCGCGCGGCCCATGGCGCGCGTGATCCAGCAGCATATCAAGACGCCGCTGGCCGACGAGGTTCTGTTCGGCCGGCTCAAGGGCGGCGGCACGGTGCGCGTCGTCGTGGCCGAGGAGGAGGGCAAGAGAAAGCTCGCCTTCATGTATCCGGAAGGGCCGGCGCTGCCGAAGCCCGACAAAGAGGTCGTCGAGGCGCGCAAGAAGCGCAAGCCCAAGGAGGAGCCGGAGGTGCGCCGCGCCCGCGCGCGCAAGGGCGGCTCCGGCGACGGCCCGGAGGCGGGCCCCGATGACGGGTCGCGCGCCGGCGGCGGCATCGTGCCGAAAGTGCCGCTGAAGGGCTGACCCCTCCCGATTCCGAGATCGCCGGCGCTGGGCTCTCCCCTGCGCCGGCTTTTTTTTTGCGCATGGGCGGCTTGCGCGGCGCGGGCGCTTTGCGGGCGCGCGCGGATCGGCCTAGATGGGGCGCGTCCTTTGAGCCTTGCGCATGTCCTCGCCCCTGTCGCCGTCCGATCCCGCTTCTGAGCCGCCTGCGCCTGAAACGCCTGCGCGCGGCTCTTCGCTGCGCTGGTTCTGGGCGGGCTTCCGCCATGCCGCGCAATTGCCGATGTTCGTGATGGCGCTCACCTTCCTGGGCATCGGCTCGCTCGCGCGCGAGGCGGGCGTTTCGCTGGGCGTGACGATGACGGCGACGTTCTTCATCTGGGCGGGGCCGGCGCAGGTGATCTTTCTGGGCGCGGTGATGGCGGGCGCGCCGCTCGTGATGATCGCGCTGTCGGTCTCGCTGTCCTCCGTGCGGCTTCTGCCCATGTGCGTGTCGCTGCTGCCGTTGCTGCGGCCCGATGCGCCGCGCGGCCCGCGCGCGTTCGCGCTCACGCTCTATACGGTGCATCAGATCGCGGTGACGGGATGGGCGGAATCGATCCGCCGCCTGCCGGACATGGAGCGCGCGGCGCGCCTGCCCTGGTTCATGGGCCTCGTGCACGGGCTTTATCTCGCCGCCGCGCTCGCCTCTGTGGCCGGCTACATGCTGTCGGCGACCTTGCCGCGCGAACTCGCCGCCGGCCTGTTGTTCGTCACGCCGATCTATTTCACCGCCGCCTTGTTGCGCAACGTGCGCGAGCCGATCGACTGGCTGGCGCTGGCCTTCGGCTTCGCGCTGACGCCGGCGCTGAAACCTTTCGTGGGCGCGGGCTTCGACCTGCTCATCGTGGGCCTTGTCGGCGGCACGCTGGCATGGGGCGCGCAGCGCGCGATCAACGCGCGCCGGCGCCGCGGGGAGCCGGCGCGATGAGCGTGTGGGGCGCGACCTTCGATCAATGGAGCGGGGGGCTTTGGCCCTATCTCGCCGTCATTCTGTTCGGCTTCCTGCCGAGCGAGGCCTGGCGCTTCATGTCGATCTTCCTCGCGCGCGGCATCGATGAGGACGCGGAGATTCTCGAATGGGTGCGCGCCGTCTCCACGGCGCTGCTGGCGGGCGTCGTCGCCAATATCGTGTTCACGCCATCGGGCGCGCTGGCGGGCGTGCCGCTCGCAGGCCGGCTCGGCGCGATGGGGATCGGCCTTGCGGTTTACTTCGCGCGGCGGCGCTCGGTCATTTGGGGCGTCGCGGCGGGCGAGGCGGCGATCGTCGCCGCCGCTTACGCCTGGTCGTGAAGGGTCAGAAAGCCGCGCGGATCTTCGCGGCGTGCGCCTTCAGCACTTCGTCCTTCTCCATCGCGTCGCCGTGGCGGCGCAGGCCCACGCCTTCCCAGCGCGGCAGGATGTGGAAGTGCAGGTGGAACACGGTCTGCCCGCCGGCCGCGCCCTCATATTGGCGCAGCGTCAGCCCGTCCGCGTCCATGCCCTTCTTCACCGCGGCCGCCACTGTCTGCACGCGGGCCATGTAAGGCCCCCAGGCGTCCACCGGCATGTCGAGCAGGCCGCGCGCCTGCAGTTTGGGAATGACGAGCGTGTGGCCATCGGATTGGGGCATGATGTCGAGAAAGGCGAGCGCGACGTCGTCCTCGTAGACTTTATGGGCCGGCAGTTCGCCGCGCAGGATGCGGGCGAAGATATTGTCGGGCTGGTAGGGTTCGCTGTTGGGCATCCGTCTTTTTCCCGAGAGGAAAACGCGGCATGTGACGGAAGGTTGGGCCGCCGTCAAGGGCGGGCTGACGACCCTGAGTCAGCACTCGCGCGCTTTTGCTGCTAACAATCTGAATTTATGTGATTTTACCTCGCTCCGGCGTTGGCGGGCGGCAAGCTTGCGTTCACCATTGGAGCGCACGCTTGCGGGCGTGCGGAGATCCTCATCGGAGATGTCCATGGCGTCCAGCGACTTTCAGCGCATGCTCGCCGGCTACGGCCTGACCACGGCGAACATCTGTTACCGGCTGCCCGACCACCCTGCGCTTCTGCAGAATTACGTCTGGCAGGACTACGATCTTCATCCAGAGTTTCCTGAGCTGCGCAAGTTTCTCGACTTCTGGACGCGCAAGCTCGACGGCGCGTTGCATTCCGTCGTCGTGGCCCATGCGGGATTGATCCGGCCTGCGGAGCTGCGTCTCGTGGGGCGCGAGTTTCAGCTGCACTGAAGGGCGCTAGTCCTCGTCCTCGCGCGCGCGGTCGCGACGAAACGGCGTATGCTCGCCATAGACGTCGATCGCCTGCGCGATGGCGGCGCGCTCCTGCACGAGGAAGTCGGCGACCGCGCGGGCGAGACGCGGATCGGCGATGGCGTGGGCGGACCATGTCGTGACAGGCTCATAGCCGCGCGCCAGTTTGTGCTCGCCCTGCGCGCCGGCCTCCACGCGCTGCAATCCGCGCTCAAGCGCGAATTCGATCGCCTGATAATAGCAGACCTCGAAATGCAGGAAGGGGCGCTCCTCGATGGCGCCCCAATTGCGCCCATACAAGGCGTCGTTGCCGATGAAATTGATCGCGCCTGCGATCCATCGTCCCGCGCGCCGCGCCATTACGAGCAGGATGCGCTCGGCCATGGCCGCGCCCACATGGGTGAAGAAATCGCGCGTGAGATAGGGCTGGCCCCATTTGCGCGCGCCCGTGTCCATGTAGAAATGGAAGAAGGCGTCCCAATGCTCAGACGTGATCTGCGCGCCGGTGAGCCGCACGATCTCCACGCCCTCCTGCGCCTCGCGTCGCTCGCGGCGGATCATCTTGCGCTTGCGGGAGGCGAGGCTTTCGAGAAACGCCTCGAAATCGCGGTAGCCGCGATTGAAGAAGTGAAACTGCTTGCCGGTGCGCGCCAGATAGCCCTCGGCCTCGAGCGCGCGCGCTTCGCTCTCAAGCGGAAACGTGACGTGGATCGAGGAGGCGGCGACCTGCGCGCGCAGGTCCGCCAGTCCCGCCACCAATGCGGCGTGCGCGGCCTGCGCGTCGTCGCCGGGCGCGACGAGGAGGCGGCGGCCCTGCGCAGGCGTGAAGGGCACGCTGATCTGCAGCTTGGGATAATAGCGCCCGCCCGCCCGCTCATAGGCGTCCGCCCATGCGTAGTCGAAGACATATTCGCCCATGGAATGGGATTTCACATAACAGGGCGCGCAGGCGACAAGCCGGCCTTTCGCATCCTCCACCAAAGCGTGAAGGGGCGCCCAGCCCGCGCGCGCGCTCGCGGAGCGCGAGGTCTCGAGCGCGTTGAGGAAGGCGTGGGCGATGAACGGATTGAATCGCTCGCGCCGGCTCGCGTCCTGCGCGGGAAGCGCGAGGTCCGGCGGATTGGCACAGGCGTCCCATTGTGCGGGATCGACCTCGGCGATGGCGCGCGCCACGCGGAACTTGAACTCGGGTTTCGACACGGCGCGTCCGTTTCGCCTTCGCTGGATGGGATCATGCTAGCGCGCAGGGCCCGCGCCGCAAGGGTTCAACCCGACATGACGGTTTCACATGGGGCCGGAGACGATGCGCGGCAGGCGACGGAAGACGGCGCCCACCGCCACGCCGATGACGGCGAGGGCGATCCCCACCACGATCAGCGCCGCAGGCGCGCCCACCGCCGCGATGGCGCCCGACCAGACGAGCGGGCCCGCGCTCTGGCCTAGAAAGAAGGAGAAGGCGTGCATGGCGAAAGCCGAGGAGCGGGCGGAGGGCTCGATCTCCGACACTTCCGTCTGCACGGAATTGTGCAGCATGAAGAAGCCGAGCCCCACGAGGGCGAAGACCAGCGTCTGCGCGCTCCAGTGCAGGCCCAGCGCATAGGCGCAAAAGCCCGCGCCCGCGACAAGACCGCCCGAGGTCATGAGCGCGGGGCGCGAGGCGATGCGCAGCAACAGCGGCACGAACAGCGAGAACATGAGCGCGCCCGCAGCCATGCCGGCGATGATGAAACCCGCCTCGCGCGCGCCGCCGCCGCCGCGCTCCTCAAGCTCCGGCGCGACGAAGGGCAGGAAGCCGAAGGTGAGCCCGCCCACGAGGAAGACCGATCCATAACAGGCCCATGCGCGCGGATTCCGGAAGATGCGCCCATACATGCGCAGGGCCGCGCGCGAACTGAACGGCTCCGCGGGCGCCTGGGTCTTTTCGCCGCGCAACAAAACGCTCGCCGCCGCCGCCACGCTCACCACGATCGCGAAACAGATCCAGGTGACGCCGCGCCAGCCGATCTCCTCGGCGACGATCCCGGCGAAGACGGCGCCCAGAATCTGGCCGCTGATCGCGGAGGCGACGAAACGGGCGATCGCAAGCTGGCGTCCGCGCGGATAGAGGTCGCCGATCATCGCCATCGCGACCGGCATGATGCCCGCGCCCGCGAGCCCCGTGAGCATGCGCGCGCCAAACAGGCTCGCGTAATTGGGCGCGAGCGCGCCCAGCGCCAGACTGACGGCGGACAGCCACAGGGCGGCCTTCAGCACGCGCTGCTTGCCGAAATGGTCGCCGATGGGGCCGAGAATGGGCTGCGCGCCCGCATAGGGCAGGGAGAGGGCGGAGGCGAGCAGGGCGGCGCTCGCCACAGGCACCGCAAGGTCGCGGGCGATCTCCACGGTGAGAGGATCAAGCGTGCGGCTCGCGACCGCGCTTGAGAAGCCGCACAGAAGAAAGACGAAAAACACCACTGGCCTGCGTCCGAGGTTTAAGCTTGCCGCGCATCCATGAGACACGCGGCGCGCCGCCTGCGATGACGACGCCATAACGCCTGAGCGGCGCGATTTTGCAATACGTTAGCGGATCAAGAGCCGGAGCGCGAGCCGCCGGGCGCGCGGGGGAGCGGCCGCAGGAGCGTGGAGGTCGCGGGGCGGGAGCAATAGAGAAAGCGACGAGAAGGCGGGGCAAGCGAGAGACCGCTCGCCCCGGAACTCATGTGGCCGGCCGGGCGGAAGGGCGCCGGCCGCGCCACTGGCGTTCATTTCGGCGGATTGACGTAATCCGCCCAGTTTTTGAACCAGAGCGCATGGAAAATGATCGGCCCGTTCATTTTGGTGTATTGAATGTGCTGATTTTCAAACTCGGACGACAACAACCCGATGGCGCATTGCGAGCGATCCTTGGCGGATGGCGAGCATTTGTTGTTGAGGCTGCTGGCGATGAGCGACCCGCCGCTGAACCCGCTGAAGCCCGCCGTGTTCGCGAACAGCGTGTAACCGTTCGGATCTATTTTCAAGATCTTCCCAAGGCTGAAATAGGGCTCGTTCTGATAGCGCGCCGGATAACCGCGCAGCATGACGGATATGCCCGCGGAGTCTTCCGGCGGAAAGATCAGCCCCAGCCATCCGGTGGTCTGCCCGACATGGCAGTCCAGCAAGACGAACGCATAATCCCTGGGCCTCTTGGCGTAGGCGGATGAGTTATAGGACTTCGCCACGTACGCGTTCTTGACCCCGCATTTCTGATAGGGATGGACGATGTTTTGCGACGCGAGCTTCTGATCTGCGCGCAGCTCCTGTTCTCCCAGATGAAGCCCGGGACTGAACCAGGCCTTGCTGAGATCGCGCCAGTCGTAATCGTATTCATCCACGACGCAATGCGCGGCGGTCATGATCATTGAGCGGCCGATCAGAAATCCGCTGCAACTGGCTTCGCCGACCTGGAACAGCCCATTCGCGCGTGAGGGAT
>Ga0315907_10006279_pt1 | contig 12650 bp, 8 predicted proteins | sample LakEriMetagenome_3_FD_203525 | JGI IMG/M metagenome (GOLD analysis project Ga0315907, IMG submission 203525) | Freshwater fungal communities from buoy surface, Lake Erie, Ohio, United States - Buoy 12 MA123 | ecosystem: Environmental > Aquatic > Freshwater > Lake > Lake biofilm | place: USA...
AACTAAAGAATCGGCATATTCTGGAAGACGTTTAAAATCATCTAAATATACATCGCCATAAGCATTGGTCAACTGTAATGCTGCTCCTAAAAACATACTGAACAAGAAGAACAAAGCTAATTTATAATTGGCAAACAATTTAAACGAACTCAATCCGATTAAATCAATAAATGATTTACTTTCTGTGGTTTTACCTTCTGGTGTACATTTAGGTAACGTAAAAGAATAAATTCCCAATGCTACAGCAGCAATGGCAGCAATGTAAAACTGGTTTTCGCTTGCTTTATTTCCTGTTAAATTGGTAATCCACATAGCAACAATAAACCCTACGGTTCCCCAAACACGAATGGGTGGAAAATCTTTTACGACATCTAAACCTCCTTTTTTCAATGCATTATATGCTACCGAATTAGACAAAGCGATAGTAGGCATATAAAAAATCATGGCTACTAATATGACCCAGAAAAAATCGGCTGGATTTGAAATTTGTGGTACATAAAACAAGGTTAATCCTCCTAAAATATGTAAAATTCCATACAATTTTTCTGCATTTATCCATCGGTCTGCTACAATGCCACATAGTGTTGGCATAAAAACAGATGCAATTCCCATGGTTGAGAATATAGCGCCAAATTGTGCTCCATCCCAGTTTTTTGTTCCAAACCAATAATTGGCAACCGTAATCAACCACGCTCCCCAAACAAAAAATTGGAAAAAGCTCATTATTGTTAATCTGAATTTTACATTCATAGTTTTATTTTTAATGGATTAAGATTCTTTTTTTGAGATTTGGTCTCTAATTTTAGCGGCTTTTTCATAGTCTTCGTTTTGCACCGCAATTTCTAATTGGTCGTATAATTCTTTAATGGAATAACCAGAATATGCATCAGCAGGAACAGTTACATCTTCTGCAGTGCTAAAAGTTTCGGGTTGTGATAATATGCCTTCTTGATCTTCCGCGTCTTCAGTTTCGTTTGGATTGATGTTTAAATATATTCCGGCTTTATCCAAAATGTTTTTATACGTAAAAATAGGAGCGTTAAAACGAATAGCCAATGCAATTGCATCTGAAGTTCGGGCGTCAATAATTTCTTCGATTTTATCGCGCTCACAAATAATACTAGAAAAAAATACACCGTCAACTAATTTGTGAATGATGACTTGTTTGACTACAATATCAAATCGGTCGGCAAAATTTTTAAACAAATCATGCGTAAGTGGACGTGGGGGTTTAATTTCCTTTTCTAAAGCTATAGCAATAGATTGAGCTTCAAAAGCACCAATCACAATGGGTAATTTTCGATCGCCATCTGCTTCGTTTAAAATTAAAGCATACGCTCCGTTTTGGGTTTGACTGTAGGAAATGCCTTTTATATTTAATTTTACAAGACTCATTTATGGGGTTGTAATTAATCTAATGATGTTAAATTTAGTTGTTAAGTTCTTTTTCGATGGAATTGAACCGCTTCAAAAATAAAAAAAAGAGCTATCTAAACAAAGATAACTCTAATTTTAATATAATATATTTTTGAACAACTAATTTATTACGAGTTGCTTGCTTTAAAGGCTTTTAGTTTTTCAATTAATTGAGGAACTACAGTAAATGCATCACCTACAACACCATAATCAGCTACTTTAAAGAAAGGAGCTTCCGGATCTGTGTTGATAACTACTTTTACTTTTGAAGAGTTGATACCCGCAATATGTTGAATGGCTCCAGAAATACCAACGGCAATATATAAGTTAGAAGCTACTGGTTTACCCGTTTGACCCACGTGTTCGCTGTGGGGTCTCCAACCAATGTCTGAAACTGGTTTAGAACAAGCGGTTGCAGCACCTAATACCGAAGCAAGCTCTTCAATCATTCCCCAATTTTCTGGACCTTTCATTCCACGACCTGCCGAAACCACAATTTCAGCATCGGCAATAGTTACTTTTCCAGAAACTTTTTCTACGCTTTCTACTTTTACTCCAAAATCAGCATCATTTAAAGTAGGTGTAAAAGCTTCTTCATTTAATGGCGCACTATGCTCAATTAATCCAAAAGAATTTTTTGCGATTCCTAAAACTTTTATTGGAGTTGAAATTTCTGTAAAGTTGAAAGCTTTGTTTGAAAACGCTGTTCTTTTAACTTGAAAAGGTGACGTACTTACTGGCAACTCAACTACATTTGATGCATAGCCAGCTTCTAGTGCCACAGCCACTAAAGGAGCTAGATAAATACTATCTGTTGAAGAAGAAACTAAAATTATTTGAGCGCCTTCTTTTTTAGCAGCTTGTACAATTACATCGGTGTAAGCTTTTGCGCTAAAGTTGTTTAATTTATCGTTTGATACGTTTAATACTTTATCTACTCCGTAAGCAGCTAAAGTGCTGTTGTCAGGATTATTAATGGTTACTGCTGTTACGCTAGTTCCCATTGATGCGGCTACTTTTTTAGCGTAAGAAGCTAATTCAAGAGCTACTTTTTTTATTTTACCGTCTGCTGATTCAGCATATATAAGTATAGACATGATTTTTATGATTTAAGATTAACGATTTTTGATTTATGAAGTTTTCAAAAATCTTAAATTACTTTTGCTTCGTTATGTAATAAATTGATTAATTCATCTAAATTATCTGGATTAATAAGTTTTACAGCAGATTTAGCAGCTGGTTTTTCAAACTTAATGGCTTTTGTAGCAACTGTATCTGCGGTTGGTTCAACAATTGTTAGTGCTTTAGTTCTTGCCATCATAATTCCTCTCATGTTAGGAATGCGTAAATCTTTTTCTTCAACTATTCCTTTTTGTCCACCTACAATTAATGGTAAGCTAGCAGAAATGATTTCTTTACCCCCATCAATTTCTCTGGTAACTTTTGCATCATTACCGTTTACATCAATTCCTACACAGGCATTAACAAAATTACAACCAATTAAACCAGCAAGCATTCCAGGAACCATTCCGCCATTGTAATCTAAAGATTCTTTTCCAGCGATAACTAAATCATAACCGCCGTTTTTAACTACAGCAGCTAATTGCTTTGCTACAAACATTCCATCGGTAGGATTTGCGTTGATTCTAATTGCTTCATCGGCTCCAATAGCTAAGGCTTTTCTTAATGTTGCTTCTGCATCGGCTCCACCAACATTTACAACGGTTACATTTGCACCTTGTTGTTCTTTAAACCAAATAGCGCGTGTTAAACCAAATTCATCATTAGGATTAATGACAAATTGCACTCCATTGGTATCAAACTCGCTGTCACCATTGGTAAAATTAATTTTTGAAGTAGTATCAGGTACGTGACTGATGCAAACTAATATTTTCATTTTATACTGTTTTAAGAGTTTTATTATACAGCCACGAAAATACAAAATAAAATCAAATAAAAAACTATGCACGCATAATAAATATGAATTTCTTACAAAAAGTCCATTTTTTCAAATTAAAATGCAATTTAACAACTTAAAATAGCTTGTTTTTAAATATATTGATAACTAAATCGATTTAGTAGAAAAAATATGATTTTTTTAGATAACGCTTAAGGATAATTTTATTTTTCCTATTTTTGCGAATCATAATTCAATTAGAAATTAATTTCATGAGAACGATACAATTTAGAGAAGCCATTTGTGAAGCGATGAGTGAAGAAATGCGTCGCGATGAATCCATATATTTAATGGGTGAAGAAGTAGCAGAATATAATGGTGCTTACAAAGCGTCAAAAGGAATGCTTGATGAATTTGGACCAAAACGTGTCATAGATACACCTATTGCTGAATTAGGATTTGCAGGAATTGCAGTAGGTTCTGCAATGAATGGAAATCGTCCTATTGTTGAATTCATGACGTTTAACTTTTCATTAGTAGGGATAGATCAAATAATCAATAACGCTGCAAAAATGCGTCAGATGTCAGCAGGTCAATTTCCTATGCCAATGGTATTTAGAGGTCCTACAGCTTCTGCGGGTCAATTAGGAGCTACACACTCTCAAGCTTTTGAAAATTGGTTTGCCAATACACCAGGCTTAAAAGTAGTTGTACCTTCAACCGTATATGATGCTAAAGGCTTGTTAAAAGCGGCTATTAGAGATAACGATCCAGTAATTTTCATGGAATCGGAACAAATGTATGGTGATAAAGGAGAAGTTCCAGAAGGGGAATATACAATTCCATTAGGCGTTGCTGATATCAAAAGAGAAGGAACCGATGTAACCATTGTTTCTTTTGGAAAAATAATTAAAGAAGCTCATTTAGCGGCTGAAGAATTAGCTAAAGAAGGCATTTCTTGTGAAATCATTGATTTAAGAACGGTTCGACCAATGGATTATGAAACCATTTTAACTTCTGTGAAAAAAACAAATAGATTAGTAGTTTTAGAAGAAGCATGGCCATTTGCTTCGGTTGCTTCTGAAATAACTTACATGGTTCAAGAAAAAGCATTTGACTTTTTAGATGCACCCGTGCAAAGAATTACAACTGCAGATACACCAGCGCCTTATTCACCTACACTTTTAAAGGAATGGTTGCCTAATGCACAAGATGTTATTAAAGCAGTTAAAAAAGTTACTTATAAATAGTAAAAAATCTCTTATATTTGAAACTTCATCAGTCCTTACACTGATGGAGTTTTTTGTTTTAATTATGGAAAAGAAAATCTTATTTTTTACTTTGTTTTTTACAGCAATTATTTTTGGTCAAACAAAAGTGGGCGGAAAGGTTGTCGATGAAATGAACGAACCAATAGCCTATGCAAATGTTGTATTAAAAGGCTCTAGAGATGGAGTTATAACAGACGATAATGGTAATTTTTATTTTGAATCGGCAGGGAATTACGATATTTTAATCGTTTCGTTTGTAGGTTATGACAAAGTAGAAATAAAATTGGTTCCTGGAATCAATAAAGATCTTAAAATAGTTTTAAAATCTGGAATCTCATTAAATCAAGTAACTGTTTATACCGGAAAAACTTCAAAAAAGAATAATCCAGCCTTAGATATTTTGAGGAAAATTTGGGAACGAAGAAGAAAAAACGGACTCAAAATGTTCAAACATTATCAATTTGATAAATATGAAAAAGTAGAGTTTGATTTAAACACAATAGATTCAGCTTTTATGAAAAGTAAAATTTTCAAAGGAATGGAATTTGTGTTCAAACAAATTGATACTTCAAAAATTTCCGGGAAAACATTTTTGCCCATTTTTATTAATGAAACGTTAAGTCAGGTGTATGGTAATAATGAAGCTAAGAAAACAAAAGAAATTACCACTGCAAATAAAAATTCTGGTTTAGGATCTGGAGATGGCGTAAACACTTTTATTAAAGATTTATATGCCGATTATGATATTTATGATAATTACTTAAAATTTTTCGATAAAGATTTTGTGAGTCCATTATCTCGCACAGGAATTAATGTGTACAATTATGTGCTTTCTGATAGTATGTATATTGATAATAAATGGTGCTATAATATTGTGTATTATCCGCGCCGAAAAAACGAATTAACTTTTAAAGGTGATTTTTGGGTAAATGATACAACATTTGCGGTAAAAAAAATAAATCTAGAAGCGAGCAAAAGTGCTAATATAAACTGGGTAAAAGAAATATATATTGAGCAAGAATTTGAAGTAATGAACGATTCAGTTTTTTTACTTACCCGAGATTATATGATGTCTGATTTTAGTTTTTCTAAGAAAGAAGAATCAAAAGGAGTTTACGGAAAGCGAACTACACTTTTTAAAAATCATCAATTTAATTTACCAAAAGAAGATAAGTTTTTTAAAGAGGAAGTCAATTTTTATGACAATTCGGTGTATAATAAATCTGATGAATTTTGGGCCGAAAATCGCTTTGAAAACCTTAATAAAAATGAGGCGGGTATCTATAAAATGTTAGACACTTTAAAGGAAGTACCTCGGTTTAAAAGAATTTATAGTTTAGCCACCATTTTAGGTAGTGGTTATATTGAAATTCCAAAATGGAAATTGGATTATGGTCCTATTTTTTCAAGTTTTGGATATAATGACGTAGAGGGAGAACGATTACGATTTGGCGGAAGAACTTACTTTGGTTCAAATGATACTTGGCGTATACAAGGGTATACCGCTTATGGATTTAGAGATAATCAATTCAAATATGGAATTTCTGGAAAATGGATGGTAGATAAGAAAAATCGCATCATTTTGTCAGCGGGTAACCGAAGAGATGTTGAGCAAATGGGTGTAAGTTTGACCACTTCAAATGATGTTTTAGGTAGAAGTTTTGCTTCCTCGGCTCTATTTGCTAGCGGGGTTAACAATCAATTAACCTCAGTTAATCTTACAACTATTGGTTTCGAAATTGAACCAGTCAAAAATCTAACTTTTCAAACCAATTTATCCTATCGCACCTTAAAATCGGCATCTGATCAGTTCAGCTTAGATTATTATACTGATGCCACCCAAATAACCACTAAAAGTGAAGTAAAACAATCGGAAATTAATTTGGTTACTGAGTTTACCCCAAAACGAAAAACTGTTGGTTATGGTGTTGAGCGATTAGATGTAGACAATAATTATGCTCGATTATTTTTAAGCTATAGCCAAGGATTAAAAGGAGTAATGAACAGTGATTTTGATTATCAAAAAGTTCAATTTTATTATAGACAACCAGTATTAATAGGTGGTTTCGGAAGATTATTTTCAACTTTTGAAACGGGTAAAATATTTGGCGAAGTGCCTTTAGGTTTAATGGGAGTAATTCCTGGTAATCAATCGTGGTTCGTAATTGAAAACACCTATAATTTACTTGACTACTATGATTTTGTAGCCGATGAATATGCCTCATTGCATTTTGAACACCATTTTAATGGAAGATTATTTTCTAGAATTCCTTACTTAAGAAAATTAAATTTACGAGAAATTATAGGAATTAAAGGTGTTTACGGTAGAGTTTCAAATGAAAATAAACTTTTAAATGCTTCGGGTCTAACATACACTGCCCCAGATGATATTTATTGGGAATACCATGCAGGTATTGGAAATATTTTTAAAGTACTACGTATCGATTGTGCTTGGCGTGGAAGTTATCTCGAAATGCCAAATGCCAGAAAATTTGCAGTTAGAGCTTCTTTTGGATTCTATTTTTAGTTCCGAATGTTTAACAGATTAATGATCAGTCAACATTTTAATCAACTCAACTCATTAAGCCTTTGATAGTTTGAATAACTAAAAATATTATTTTTTTGAGAAAAGGGCATCCAAGCTATATTTCCCCGGACCTGTAAAAAACAATCCTGCATAAATAATAAAATATAAAAATGCGGTGTTCATTTCCATTCCATTATCTCCTTTATTGATTATTGAAAATGGAAAAATTACGATAAAAATGTAAGCCATACAAAATAGTAAAGGCAATAAACTTAATCGTGTAAATAATCCAAAAATTAATAGCAGACTACAAAAAAATTCAGCAAAAATAGTTAAGGCTAAAGGGAATGCTCCTTTTAATCCTAAAAAACTGACATTATTTGCCCAAAAATCTGAAACTGCCATTTCTTGAAAATGGATTAATTTTTCATATCCATAAAAAGCCATTAATAAACCAATGATTAATCTAATTAGAAGTATTCCAAAATCTAAATTTATCGAGTTTGCGGAAAGTAATTTTAATTTCATAATTTAATTGTTTTGATTTGCTTCAATAATAAAGTAACGTTTTCTATTGTCAAACTTAACTTATTTAATTTTTATATCCAATTAATTTCAATTTTGACGAATAGAAATGGCCAAAATTCTTTGATTGAGGTATAAAACTATATAAATTTTGCAAATTTGTTTTTATAAAACAATACAAATTGTATATGTTCTTAAAAAATTGTTATTTTTGCATCCGATAAAATTAAGAACAAAAATAATTTTTTATGGAATCAATGATGATTTATGTGCCAATAGTTATGGCGTTAATTGGTCTAGCATTTATGGCTGCCAAAAGAGCATGGGTATTAAAACAAGATGCTGGAGACGGTAAAATGAAAGAAATTTCAGACTACATCTATGAAGGAGCATTAGCTTTCTTGAAAGCAGAATACAGATTATTAACTTTCTTCGTTATTGGAGCAAGTGTTGTTTTAGCAGGAATTTCCTATATTGTTCCAACGACACATATCTTAATTATAGTTGCATTTGTTTTTGGAGCTATTTTTTCTGCATTAGCAGGAAACATGGGGATGAAAATTGCAACAAAAACAAATGTTAGAACCACACAAGCGGCTCGTACAAGTTTACCACAGGCATTGAAAGTATCTTTTGGTGGCGGTACAGTTATGGGATTAGGTGTTGCTGGTTTAGCAGTTTTAGGTTTAACAACTTTCTTTATTGTTTTCTTCCATTTTTTTATGGGAGGAGTTTGGGGTGTTGACGGAACAGATAAAATGACTATTGTTCTAGAAACATTAGCTGGTTTTTCACTTGGAGCAGAATCTATTGCATTGTTTGCACGTGTTGGTGGTGGTATTTATACAAAAGCTGCAGACGTAGGTGCTGATTTAGTAGGAAAAGTAGAAGCAGGTATTCCAGAAGACGATCCACGTAATCCAGCGACGATTGCTGATAACGTAGGTGATAATGTAGGAGACGTTGCAGGTATGGGTGCCGATTTATTCGGATCTTATGTTGCAACTGTTTTAGCAGCTATGGTACTTGGAAACTATGTAATTAAAGACATGGGTGGTGACATCGTTAAAGAAGGTTTTGGTGGTATCGGTCCAATTTTATTACCAATGGCAATCGCTGGTTTCGGAATCTTATTCTCTATCATTGGAACAATGTTAGTAAAAATATCAAGTGACGATGCAAAAGAAGCACAAGTTCAAGGAGCTTTAAATAAAGGAAATTGGGTTTCAATTATATTGACGCTTATTTCGTGTTTCTTCTTAGTAAAATATATGTTACCTGAAGTAATGACAATGGAATTTTATGGTGAAGGATTGAAAGAAATTTCTTCAATGCGTGTTTTCTACGCAACTATTGTTGGATTAGTAGTAGGTGGAGTGATTTCATCAGTAACAGAATATTACACCGGATTAGGAACAAAACCAGTTTTGGCAATTGTTCAAAAATCATCAACTGGAGCAGGAACAAACGTAATCGCTGGTTTAGCAACAGGTATGATTTCAACTTTCCCTACGGTATTATTATTTGCTGCTGCTATTTGGTCTTCATACGCTTTTGCAGGATTCTATGGTGTAGCTTTAGCTGCTTCTGCAATGATGGCTACAACGGCTATGCAATTAGCAATTGATGCTTTCGGACCTATTTCTGACAATGCAGGAGGTATCGCAGAAATGAGCGAATTACCAAAAGAAGTGCGTACTCGTACAGATATTTTAGATTCAGTTGGTAACACAACTGCTGCAACAGGTAAAGGTTTTGCAATTGCTTCTGCAGCATTGACTTCATTAGCTTTATTTGCAGCTTATGTAACTTTTACTGGTATTGATGGTATTAATATTTTCAAAGCACCAGTATTAGCTATGTTATTCGTTGGTGGTATGATTCCAGTAGTATTCTCTGCATTAGCAATGAATTCTGTTGGAAAAGCGGCTATGGATATGGTATATGAAGTACGTCGTCAGTTCAAAGAAATTCCTGGGATTATGGAAGGAACTGGTAAACCAGAATATGGGAAATGTGTTGAAATTTCAACTAAAGCCGCTTTACGCGAAATGATGTTACCAGGAATTTTAACGATTGGTTTCCCAATTGCAATTGTACTTTTAGGAAAATTAGTTTATCCAGAAAATAATCAATTAATCGCTGAAATGTTAGGTGGTTATATGGCAGGAGTTACTGTTTCAGGTGTGCTTTGGGCTGTTTTCCAAAACAATGCAGGTGGTGCTTGGGATAATGCTAAAAAATCATTCGAAGCAGGAGTTGAAATCAATGGTGAAATGACGTACAAAGGTTCTGATGCGCATAAAGCGGCCGTAACTGGAGATACAGTTGGAGATCCATTTAAAGATACTTCGGGTCCTTCAATGAACATCTTAATTAAATTAACGTGTTTAATTGGATTGGTAATCGCACCTATATTAGGAGGTCATTCTGAAGGAACTAAAAAAGAGATGAAATACACAATTATTGAAATGAAAACTACATCTTCTACAAAAGTTGGAAAATGTGATATGTCAAAATGTGCTACAATGACTAAAGATGAATGTGCAAAAATGTGTGATTCTTTAGGTTGTTCTGCAGAAGAAAAAGAAATGTGTTTATCTCATTATGATGCAGATGGTAAATTTGTTGCTAAAGAAGGTGCAAAAGCATGTTGTGCAATGGATGCAGAAAAAGATGTTAAAGTTGAAATTAAAAATGTGAATGGAAAAGCTAAAGCAACTGTAACCACATCAAAAGATGGTAATGTTAATGTTCAAGTTTTTGAAGGTTCATTAAAAGATGTTAAGGCTAAAGTTGAAGCTTTAAAATAAAAGATTCTTTATAAAATTAGAAAACCGCACAGCAATGTGCGGTTTTTTTATTTATTTTTATAAAATAAATATGATCAATATGAAACTATACAAGTTATTTCTATTTATTTTTTTATCTACGATTTGTTTTGGACAATCTAATTTATCCATAATTCCTTTACCTCAAAAAATGGAATATCATTCGGGAAACTTTGTGTTAAGTTCAAAAACAGTTATTCAGTCTAAGAATACTTCTTCATTTGAGGCTTTATACCTTAAAGAAAATATTAAAAATCAAACCGGATTAGAGCTACAAATTCTTGCTCAAGCCCCAAAAGCTGTTTCTAAAATTAATTTAGTTTTTGATGTTGAAGGTCCCGTTGAAAGTAACTTAAGAGAAATATATAAATTAATGGTTACCAACCAATCAGTAACTATAAAAGCCGAATATAATCAAGGAATATTCTATGGCATTCAAACTTTTTTGCAATTAATTCCATCAAAAAATAAAGCGGAAATAAAAATACCTTGTTTAGAAATTAACGATCAACCTAAATTCAATTGGCGTGGCATGCATCTTGATGTTTGCAGACACTACTTTTCTATCACCTTCATCAAAAAATACATTGATTATTTAGCGCATTATAAAATGAATACCTTTCATTGGCATTTAACCGAAGATCAGGGTTGGCGCATTGAAATCAAAAAATATCCGAAACTAACAGAGGTTGGAGCATGGAGAAATGGTTCAATGGTTGGACGATATGATGACCAAAAATTTGATGACATAAAATATGGTGGCTTTTACACGCAAGAAGAAATTAAAGAAGTAGTCGCTTACGCATCACAACGACACATAACAATTATTCCAGAAATTGAAATGCCTGGACATTCACTTGCTGCGTTAGCTGCTTATCCAGAATTGTCTTGTACGGGCGGTCCATTTGAAGTAGGCAAAAAATGGGGCGTTTTCGATGATGTATATTGCCCTAAAGAAGAAGCTTTTACGTTTTTAGAAAATGTGCTTTCTGAAGTCATGGCTTTATTTCCATCCGAATACATTCATATTGGTGGTGATGAATGCCCAAAAACTAGATGGAAATCTTGTGCGAATTGTCAAAAATTGATTAAGGAAAAAGGATTAAAAGACGAACACGAATTACAAAGTTATTTTATCCAACGTATCGAAAAATTTGTAAATAGTAAAGGGCGAAAAATCATTGGTTGGGATGAAATTCTAGAAGGCGGATTAGCACCAAATGCAGCTGTTATGAGTTGGCGCGGAACTGAAGGCGGAATTGCAGCAGCCAAGCAAAAACATTTCGTAGTCATGTCACCGGGTTCACATTGTTACTTTGATCATTACCAAGGAAAACCTGAAAACGAACCGTTAGCCATTGGTGGATTTACATCTTTGGAAAAAGTATATAATTTTAATCCTATGCCAAAAGAACTTGATTTAGAAGAACAAAAATATATTTTAGGCGCTCAAGCTAATGTTTGGACGGAATACATTCTTACTCCAGAACAAGTTGAATATATGATTATGCCAAGAATGTCTGCGCTGGCTGAAGTTTTATGGGGAACCGCAAAACCAGAAAATTATCTTGATTTTAAAACTCGTTTACAAGCACAAGAAAATTGGCTAAAAAACAACAACATTAATTATAGAAAAACTTCTTTCACAGAATAAAATAACATGACTAATAGACGAAATTTTTTAAAGAAAACCGCTTTAGCCACGGCTGGATTGGCGCTTACAAGTTTCAAAAATACGACTGAAACGGCTGAAAATAAAATTGAATTAAATACGGTTCAAAAACCAATCGTGCTTTCCACTTGGCGATTCGGAATTGAAGCCAATGCCGCTGCTTGGGAAATTTTAAGCAAAAATGGTCGGGCTTTAGATGCAGTAGAGGCTGGCGTAAAGATTCCAGAAGGTGATCCAAATGAACGAAGCGTTGGTTATGGCGGTCGTCCTGACAGAGATGGAAAAGTAACCCTTGACGCTTGTATTATGGATGAATTTTCAAATATTGGTTCAGTCGCTTGTTTGGAACACATCAAACATCCAATTTCTGTAGCTCGTGCGGTTATGGAAAAAACACCTCACGTAATGTTAGTAGGAAAAGGAGCGTTACAATTTGCGCTTTCACAAGGCTTCAAAAAAGAGAATTTATTAGTTGAAGAATCTGAAAAAGAATGGAAAGAATGGTTAAAAA
>Ga0315907_10006281_pt1 | contig 12649 bp, 23 predicted proteins | sample LakEriMetagenome_3_FD_203525 | JGI IMG/M metagenome (GOLD analysis project Ga0315907, IMG submission 203525) | Freshwater fungal communities from buoy surface, Lake Erie, Ohio, United States - Buoy 12 MA123 | ecosystem: Environmental > Aquatic > Freshwater > Lake > Lake biofilm | place: USA...
GAATGAATACCTACAATTAACCAATCACCCATCTCTTTACATCTCTGTAGGTGTATTATTTCTTTTAATGTTATTGGATCAAAATAACCAGATGTTACTATTATTTTTTCTTTGGTTATCATGGTAGTAAATCGGGAAAAGCCTCCTTGACAAACTTATAGTCTAATCCTTTTACACCCAAATCTTTTTGAAAAATACCTAGCAGCACTTCAGCTTCTCTTGGTTCAATAGATTCTAGCATTTGAATTAGTAGTTCGTTGCGTCTTTTCTCAGAGAGTGTTTCTGCTGTATGATTGCCTTCTAGAAAGATATAAATTCTTCGTAGTTGTGCATTTAAGCTATCATGTGTTATGCCAGGCAATACATCAGTTGGTACTTTATAATTTTCCGGAATCTCTTTTATTTTCCATTTAAAATCTGGATGATAAGTCAATTTTAGAATATCAACTAAAGTTTGTGACAAGTTATCGCCAATTACTTGCATTCTTTCTTTTTTACTTTTGGCATTTTCAAATTCATCAAATATCTCATACATTGTTTTCATCAAAAATCCTCAATTACATCAATTAAATTTTTAAGTTTGTTGGCTATTAGATAATCTAGTAGTTTATTTTTAGGAGCCGGTTTGACTTCATCATAAGTATTTATAATTTTGTCTTTGATATCACCAGGTATGTTCCTCAAGTCAATCAATACCTGATTACGAGAAAAACCAATTTTCTCATTTTCATTATCCCAGTCACCATAGTTTTTTTCCATCAACTTTTCTAGTTTGCTTTTGGAAATTGTTGTTTGTCGCAAATCACGAACAAAACAATCCGATGGTGACAGAATATTGGGAATACCGTCACCTTTATCACCACGAATAATTTTTTCCTTTAGTTCCATCAATGGATTCTCGGAAACAATAAATTTCTTTTGTGAAGGGTTGTATTGCTTGACTGTATATTTGTTTGAAGGCGTATTGTACTGTTGTAGTTGCAGAAAATCACCATCACTAGAAATGATCAGGATATTTTGATGCATAATGTGTCGTGGCACAAGAGTACCGATAATATCATCAGCTTCTGCACCTTCAACATCAACAACTTTGTAAGGAAAGTAATCCTTTAGTTCTTGTTTGAATTTTGTCAACATATCAAAGATGAGGTGCCAGTCTAGATCAGACTTTTCTCTAGTTTTCTTGCGACCAGCTTTGTAGAAGGGAAACAACTCACGGCGCCAATATTTCCTGTTGTCACAACAGAGAACAATTTCATCATAATCGTTTCGGAAGTTTTTGACATGAGTCCTAATGATGTTTAGGATCATATGGCGAATTAAACTCTCTTCCAGTTTAACTCCTTTTTGACTGGCAATTTGTGCCATTAGACCGGCCAACAATACCTGATTTAGATCAACGAGAATCATAACAAACCTTAAAGAAATTACACTTCACCAATCTTATCACAATTTCTTAATGAAGTCAACACCTTTTCAACAAATTCTTTGGAGGTTGTTGTTTTTCTAGAAACCATTCCATACCAGTCTTGTTCTATTAAAGAGGAAACATACTCTCTAGGATCCGTCAGTATTGCATCAAAATGATCCAGATCACCTACAGCATCATTTTCTGATTTAAATAATACTACGTGCCATTCTGCACCCATTGGACTACCACCAACAGGTTCACCGGCGATTTTATGTTGACTCACTATTATATTAAGTGAGTTATTTCGACCTTCTTCGGGTATAAAACATAATGTATCATAATCTTTTATTGTTTCAAAAAATTTTAACATTGTAATCCTTTGATGTGTGATTTTCGCACTCTTACCATAATCCATGAATTGTAATACACATCACTCTCCAAAACACCATTGACAAATTGTTCTTTTGCTTCAAGATAACCACACTCACCTTTTGTTTTGCAAAGGTGTTTTATCTCTCTTTTAAAATTTTCTTTACCGTAAGTTGCAACGTCTTTTTTAAGTTCTTCATTAGAACCATAATAACTTTGCCAATCACTAAAAATTTTAAATCGTTTCTTTTTACCTTTAACTTGTTTTGTTTTTGAGGAGTAAAAGAACTTTTTACCAATATACTGTTTGCCAGTTATAGTGTTTGTGATTACGTAAACAAAACCATAATAATCATTAATCAAATCTTCGGTGAAGTCTTGATTATTATATAACCAATTTAATCCCATTCTTGATTGTCCGAATCGTCATCATCATCAAATTCAGTAATCTCTTCTATTAGTTCACCACAAAAGGGGCAAAATTCTGGATATTCTGATGATGTTAATTCTTCGACATATTCTATATCATAAGAAGATTCGCAATTGTGACATTCAGCTGTTATTGTTTTATTCATCTTTAACCTCTCTTTTTGGAAACAAAAAATTTGTTTGTGTTTCCGCATAGTATTTTGATATATTAACAAAATTATTTTTTAACATATAAGCGAACTCTGTTTGTGATTTTATAAAATCGTGACATGCTTTATTTAAAACTTCGTCTTTCACAATCTCATCGGTATAGTAACTTTTTGTGTCTTGAATTGTATCAATAAACAGTTTAGCCGTATCCCATTTTAATCCGAACATTTTGTTCCTTTTGTGAATTTTATGTTAATGTGCCCAAACATCTCCCCAGTTTCCTTGTAGAGCACCTTTTGCATAATCTGTTGCACGGTTCTCAAAGAAGTTTGTATGTGTTGGTGCATTAATCATTTCTTCAACCCACGGTAAAGGATTCTTCTTTACTTTCATAATGCCTTTTAGACCAAGACTAATCAATCGGCGGTCAGTAATGTATCTGATATATTTTTTAACATCAGCAGCATCTAAACCTTCCATGTTGCCTAAACTGAATGCTAAATCAATAAACTTGTCTTCAAGCTGAACCATTCTTTCAGCAATCGTATAGATTTTTGATTTCAGTTCATCATTCCACACTTCTTTGTTTTCTTCTATATATGTGCGGAACAATTTGATCATTGATTCTGCGTGTTGAGTTTCATCAACGATAGACCAAGTAACGATTTGACCCATGCCTTTCATCTTGCCTTGTCTTGGGAAATTCAACAACATGATGAATGAAGAGAACAACTGCATACCTTCCGTGAATGCGGAGAACACAGCAATGTGTGTTGCTGTTGATTCAACTGTTCCATTCTTTGAAGAGATATCCATAACATAATCATGTTTGTCTCTCATCTCTTGATATTCCAAGAATTGATTGTATGTTGTCTCTGGCAAACCAAGAGTTTCGATCAAATGACTGTATGCAGCAATGTGCAAAGCTTCGCGAGCAGCGAAACCAGATAACATCATGCGAATCTCAGGCTGAGGAAAATATGGAAGGTAGTTACGTACATATCCACCAGCAACATCAATGTCACCTTGTGTGAAGAATCTAAAAATGTGTGTTAAGAATTGCTTCTCTTCATTTGTTAATTTCTTTTTCCAATCATTTACATCTTCAGCCATTGGAACTTCTGTGTGTAACCAATGAGACTGTTCGTGTTTTAACCACGCATCATAAGCCCAAGGATAGTTGAACGGCTTGAAGTGATTTCGTTCATCCGTGAGTTTTGTTTCTAACTTCTTAATCATTTAACCACACCTCTAATTGTTCTTTTGTTTTTAAACCAACCATTCGTTTCATAATCGTTCCATCTTCAACTATAAGAAGTGTTGGAACTGATCTTATTCCATATTCGATTGCTGCATCGGAGTTTTCGTCGATATCAACAACATCAATAGGAATTTTTATATCCATACTCTCTAATGTTCTAGACATTTGTTTACATGGTTGACACCATGAAGCTGTAAATCTTATAATTTTTTTCATATTAACACCATGAAGTTTTGGCTTCACCATAATATTCTCTGGCGAAACCGTTTGTTATTAATAGGGTTCTTAAACTTTTGCCGTCTAGTAATACATCTCCCAATACACGACCACCGTACTTGTCCCAATCCATGAGAACAACTTGTCTCTTTTGGGACCTATTAATCGTATCTTTAGTGAATTGTGTTGCTGCTTGACCTCTTGCATCTTCTTGTGGGCATTTAGCTCTATGTCCTTTTTCTGGAGTATCGACTCCAAAGACTCTAATTGACAACTCTTTCTTAAGAGGGTCAGGCAGCCAGTTGGCTTGAAAGGCTACGGTGTCGCCATCGATGACTCTTGTGAGTAGTACATCGTATGTGACACCGGCCTTTTCTTTTTGTGCGAATGCAATTAACGGAACAAATAATAGTGTCAGTAATAGTTTTTTCATTTTATCCCTCGCAAGCTAAACATTCGTTACCTTGAGCAATAGCGTTCATGTCAAGTTCTTTAATAACTTCACGCTCAATTCTTTTCGAAACCTTATCGGCTTTGGCTAGTTTTTCGCTACGGCAGTAGTATAGAGTTTTCAGGCCTTTTTTCCATGCCAAGAAATGAATGGCATGTAGATATTTAATATTCACATCTGGGCGGAAGAACAGATTGAGTGATTGTGCCTGATCGATGAATACTTGTCTATCGGCTGCATGTTCAATTACCCAACGTTGATCGATTTCCATGGATGTTTTGAACACAGCCTTTTCGTTTTCATCCAACATACTTAGATGTTGACAAGAACCATCATTAGCAATAATTGACGACCATGCATCAGCATATTCTTCACCCGTCAATCTTGCGCGAAGCAAAGCGTCCAAATATCTGTTCTTATTTAAAAATGAGCCAGATAGAGTGTCCTGACGGTAAGCGTTAGCACGATAAGGCTCAATACTAGGGCTAGTATTTCCCATAATGATAGACGAAGAAGCATTTGGAGCAATAGCCATAAGATGACTGAAACGCTTGCCAGTGCCCACAGCATCGGGTGCTTCACCGCGTTCCAAACCGAGTTGAAGATTTGCTTCATCTAGTTTCTCCCTAACATGTTTGAAAATCTTATTATTTAATACTTTCGCCATTACACCTTCAAAGGCAACATTGTTCTTTTGTAGAAGAGCATGAAAACCGAGGGCACCAATACCGATAGAGCGTTCACGGCTAGCACTATATCTTGCGCGTGATATGCTGTCAGGAGCATTATCAATGAAGTGCTGAAGAACGTTATCGAGCATCTCCGCAACGTCCCGAAGAAATAGTTCGTTATCTTTCCAATCATCATAATACTCCAAGTTCAAAGAAGAGAGGCAACACACAGCTGTGCGTTCTTCATTAGTGGGAAGAATAATTTCAGAACAAAGGTTCGATTGATGTACCTTTAAACCTTTATCTTTTAACCATTGTGGCAGATGACGATTACTTGTGTCAATGTAATGAATGTATGGTTCGCCTGTGTGCATACGGAGTTCTAGAATCTGTTGCCACATATGTTTAGCGGAAACAACTTCACGAACTTCTTTTGTATTTGGGTCAATCAACTCCCAATCATCACTCGCCTGTGGATCCAACATGCAGTTTTCAATGACTTGCATGAATTTGTCCGAGATATTAATACCATGGTGTAGATTCAAACATCTTACGTTTGGATCACCCGTTGGTTTACGCATCTCTAAGAAGGGAATAATATCAGGATGACTAATATCAAGGTAAGCAGCATAACTTCCACGGCGAGTACGGCCTTGGCGATAAGCCAAACTCGATGCATCGTAAATCTTGAGGTGCGGCATAACGCCAGTAGATTTATCATCCGCCGAACGTATCCCGAAGCCGATACCAACACCACCGCCAAACATAGACAGCCAATTAGTTTCAGAAAGATTGTCAACTAGACCCTCCGCAGTATCTTCAATAAAGTTGAGAAAACATGAGATAGGTAAGCCACGCTTACTGCGCCCATAACTAAGAATAGGAGTACTATAAGATAACCAATGTTTACTGCTATACTCATATAGACGCTGAGCGTGAGCCACATCGGTTCCGAAAGCTTTGGATACGTATGCGAACCTGTGTTGTGGTGAGACTTCATCTTCTCGCATGTAAGATTCTTTAAGTCTTTTGATTCCAAGTTCGTCAAATAGTCCATCTCTTTCTAAATTGATACTAATGCCTAGATATTCTTCCATATATTACACCTTATTTTTCTAGTATTGTTTTAATGTCTGGTGGAGTCCAACCATCTGGTTTCAAAACTTTTCCATCTTCTCTCTTCAGGACTTTTCCGTTCGGAGAGATTTTTGCCAGATTACTCCTTGCAACTTCATTCCACACCTTTTGTTGTGGTAAATTTAGGGTGATCTCTAGGCCTTCAATCACCCATTTCAAATCCGCACACGCATCGGCAACTTCAACGATATCACGATTGGCATAAGCTGCCATCAATTCTTTGAATTCTTCAACAACAAGATCAAGATATAGTTCAGATTGATTACCAAAACCTCTTTCTTTCTGATCACATGCATCCATGAATGTTTTTACATCTTTACGGCTGTTCATTCACATACTCCTTGATCATTGGAAAAATCGGTTCAATTGCATCTGCACAGGCAAGAGCAACTTCTTGGTGTTCTTTTTGTGTTCCGTTTGCGCTGCGGAGTTGTATATAGTGAACCCAAGAACGCAGTGTTCCATTCATGTACATTCTTGATTTCGTAATACCTTCTGGCAAAACGGCACGAGCTTGTTCTTTTGCAATACCCTTATCTAATGCGAACTGATATGCATCACCGGCAACTCTAATAACTTCTTTCTGGTAATTTTCCCACCAAGTATGAAGTGCTAAATTATCAGTTTCGACACTATTCTGACGATTCTTCAAATCTTGCAATCTTGCTTGACGAGTTTCGAATCCGAGTTGCGAAGCATCTGCATAACGTTGTGAAAACTCTTGAAAAGAAAACGAACGATGGCGGAGAATCTGTCGTGCAATATCACGTGTAGTTTCAATTTCCAAACAAACGGAAACCATCTCCAACGGCGACCAGTGTTGGTTCTTAATCAGATAACGAACTAGTTTCTCCGATGTTTCGGTGTTGTTTTGGTTAGACGGATTCGAAACCCTGGCACAGTATGCGACCTGATCCAAAAGACTTCTCTTGGATGGTACATCTACTCCCATGATGTTTTCAAAAGGACCTTGCGAATAATTAATTAAAGTTACTTTCATTCATTTTCTCCATTATGTTTTCTTCCAATTTACGAATTCCATCTTTGCTCTCAAATTTACAAAGGTGTTTTTACTTATAATATCTTGAATTTCTTCTGGTGAAAAACCAGCCAAGACCATATCATTAATATCTTTTTCTTCAATCATTTCTGGCCAGATAACAACATTATAATGTTCTTCAATGGCCTTATCCATTTGCTTGTGCAGTTCTTTGTTTCTTGGTTCATTATCATAAACCAAAACTACTTTGCTTTTATCAATATGTTTCGCGGCAGCCGTCAAATTTGAGTCGGCTGTTGCAACTGCATTCTCTAGGAACAACGAATCAATCGGACCTTCAACAACATAAACATATTCTTCTTTGTTGATGTTATCTAGACCAAAGATTTTGTGATTTTCATCAGTCAATTTTACAGTTATGTATCTCAATTTGGATTCACCAAGAGCTCGACCTTGGAATGCTACCAAATTCTTTTCTTCATCATAAAATGGTATGACTAGTCGCGGATCTTCATCTTTCAATCCATCTTTTTCAATATTCAAGGATTCCACAAACTTTTTAAAGTCTTCGGCATAATAAAGATTTGAATACTTACTTTCGGGAATTTTCCTGTTGTTAACATACACTTTTGCATAATGTTCATCAGGCAAATCAGCAATACAAGGCAAATCCAATTTCTTTTTAAAAACTGGCTTTTCTCTTACTTCTTCAAAATCGGGTTTTGGGTAGTTTTGATTACCATCTTCGCCGTTCTTGTATCGTTCTAGTGCATATTCTTTAACTAGACTAGAATCAACCTTTTCCAGAAAATTGTAAAAGGAAGTGGATGCACCACAATTGTGGCATCGGTAAAAATAGTCGTTCTTTTTGCGGTAAACATAACCACGGGCTTTGGTTTTGTTTTTTGTGGAATCACCACAAAGAGGGCACCTGAAATTGTACAGATCAGGCTTCTTTGTGGTGAATTTTTGAAGCTTCGGGGAAACCCTCAGCAGAAAGGTTCTATCAATAAAAACAGACATAACGAAAAGAAAAAGTTTACAAGAAACTCTATTCTACATCAATCAAATAAAAAATGCAAGTAGTTTATCCAAATGACCAGAAAATATACCGGCAACGGCAACTCCACCAGCAACCATCCACATGGTTTTTTCTCGGATTTTTTCCAAGGCGCTAAGCTTTTTTGCCAGTTCGGCATGTTGGGAACAAGATGCGTCATACATCTCTTTTAGTTGACTTTTTAAATCTTCACGTGTTCTATCTAAACAATCGTGCATATCTTTCACATCAACTTTTATGTCGTCTATTTTTTCACTAAGATTTTCCACCTTAGTTTCGACAACACCCAATCTTTCTGTCGTAGTTGCCATTTTTATTTCTTTGGAGGAGTTGGAGGAACTTGTGTTCCCTCAAGTTTCTTATGTGCCTTCATTTCTTTACAATTTTGCTTCACGTTGCCCTTGGCATCTTTAACCGGCTTGCCTTCTTTGTCTTTAACATCAACGCAAACTTTTACCTTTTGTGGTTCTGATGCTTTTGGTGCTGGTGCCGCAGGTGTTGCGTAAGCGGACGAAATACTGAATAATAGTGCGAAAGAAATAAGTAAAGACTTCATTTTAATTTTCCCTTTGTTTTGATGCGAATTTTTCACTTGCTGTAAAACCTAATCCTGCAACTACGATGTACATCATTGATTCAAATGTATTTGGATCAATCTTTAATCCAAAAAACAAATCTGAAACGAATGCAACACCACATAATATAAATGCTAAAAATGTAACAACCCTTTTGCTGCTTACACAATCATTTATCCCATCGGAAAGCATGCTTCTTATATAGTTCATTTATAACTCTGGTTGTGGTGCCATTGGAGGCGCTGGTCTTCCACCGAAGCCTGTTGTTACTGATGGTGCAGGCATAGGCATTGGTGTGGGTGCATATGGTGAACCTGGCATCGGTGTGAAATTCATAGATGGTGCAGGTGCAGGTGTAGATATTGGTGTTGGAGGACGTTCCCATCCTTTATTGGCAGCATCTAGTGCAGCTCTCTGCGCTTCTTTATCATTGCCCGCCAACATTATACCAGACAGTGTTCCTGTCAAGAATGTTGCAATAGGAATAATCAGTTCAAAGAATTTCTGATCGATTGGTGAAATAGCATTCAATGGCTGAGTCACGAAAATGATGGAATAAAGAACAACAAAGACAATGCCAGTTAACGTTAAAGCTAAGCAAATGCCAATGAAAAACTTCAAACGAGCCATCAATTGGTCTTCTGTATACAATTCATTATTTTCCACAATTAGCTCCTTGATTCTGATTTACTGGTGTACACGCTTGAGGTGTTTGGGGTGCAGCACCCGGTGCTGGTGGAGGTCCAAGTCTTGGATCTCTCTGACCTTTAAATATATGTTCTGGGCAAGTTCTTGTTACATCACACTTTGGTAACTTGCAAAAGTCTTTTTCCCAATTGTCTGGATTTTGACATGGGTATCTGAATTTATCCCCACCAAAGAAAGCCAAAGCGACAGGTAACAATATTAACCCTGCGGCGACCATGAATAGTTTACGATCATTCATTCTAGACATTTCATACACCTAAAACGTGTAGTGCGTGTTCATAATGTTTAATACGATCATCTAGACCGATGGTTCCACCATTGATTCTCTTTGTCAGTGTGATGATATCACCCTTGTCTGCCCACTGATTCAGATTGTTTGTTTCCCAGAACCAACACGCAGACTGAGCAGCACCTTCAAATGTTGCCATGTATTCTGCACATTCTTCGACAGAGATACCTAACGAACCAGCAAAGAAAGTATAGTTGTCTTTACCTGTCAATTGAATCAGACCACGGCCACGATATCTGAATCCGTCACCAGAAGATTCATCACCATTACCCATGCGTGATGCATAGATGCGGTTTGCGATTGCTTCTTGTTTGTTTGGGCGAGAACAGTATTCGTTAGCCAGTTCGTCCGTTGGGAAATATTTACCAAAAAGTTTTCTTAGAGATTGTGGTCTATAGTTTAAGTTTTCTTGCAGTACCATGAAACCACCAGATTCGTGAGCGCATTGTGCAACGAATGCAGCAATACGTTGTGGTGTGTTTATTTGGTATTCTGGTAATAACTTAGACAGAGCACTGTGCCAATAATCAATATAAGGATTTTTTGGCAATAATTTTTTTAATTGATCTTTAGTCAGTTCCATTATTTTGCACTTTCATAAATCGTTTTTTGAATTTTATACCATTCAACAATACCATCATGTTTCACAGCACACTCATAATATGTTGAATAATTCTTTGCAATGACTCTACTAATATCACTCAACTTAGCATTTTCTGGCACTTTTTCTAATTGTGGGCAACTAACCAATAAAGTTTCTGGAATTTCTGGAAACTTAGCCTTTACAGGAACCGAAACAGTTGCACAGCCAGTTAATAAAATCGCTGATAAAATTACAAGATATTTCATTTTTTCTTCTCCGTTATCAACGTAGGAGGAGTTGCAGCATCATTTAAAACTTTAAAGAATTCTTTTGGTATTTCACATTCACCGCCAGGCAAGAATTTCGTATCGTATCTAACAACTTCTCTGTCAATATACTTAACTACTTCTTCACCCTTTTCTCTAATTATTTGTTGTTTAGTAACAACCTTCTCAACTATCTTTACATTCTCTTTTGCAGATTCGGCTTCAGCGGCAGCAATTTTTGCTTCTAGTTCTTTAACTCTGGCTTGCCACGCTTCTTCATTCGATATGGCGCCAGACATGTATGTACCAATAGCAACTAGAATGACCGAGATTACTTGTATTGGCGTTCTGTAGACATAAACAAATGGGATAAACTTCATTACAAAGGATGCAATGATGCCTAACAATCCCATGAAAAAGATTGCGTAAAATATCCAATCAGGCAACCACTTCAATATCCACATTTTATGCCTTTTGTTGTTTGCGCTTGAAGAATGACATTACTGGGTTTCTTTTCTTTGAAACACCAGGTTCACCGCCGGCGCCACCTGAGCCAGCAATGTTTCCTGTGCCGACTGCATTTGTTGGTGCAGCACTCATTGCATCTTCAGAAACTGACTTCCAACCACCACCCATCGATTTGTATTTCTTGGATGCCCAAGCATTTGCATATGCGGATGGATATACTGCAAACTTTGATTTTGCTGCAGCCTTGGCTCTAGCCCATTTTTCTGGGCTTGTTGGTTTATTCTTTTCTTGTATTTGTTGAACTTCTTCAGTCTTAACATTAATTGGTGCACCACGGCGTTCTGGATTTGGATCTTCTCTACGCTTACGTTGTGCTGCTGATGCACGACCAGCTTTACCCAAAGAATGTGCTTTGGCCTGTGGTAAACATTTTGGTTTGCCTTCGCCAGGTTCTCTTGCACAATCACCTTTGATATTACCCTTGGTGTCCATGCGTACCCATTTTTGTTTGAACCACTTTCTCAGGTCCTCTTGAATGGATATTTCTTCTTTTGTACAACTGCCGGGAGAATAAGGTGCTTTACCAGGAACAGGTTTGTGCCCTGGCCAGCATCTTCCCTTTTCGTCTATGTATTGTTTGAATGTTTTCATATTTTGAGTAATATCTCTGCGACATTTGTTTCTAACGGAATTTCAGCAACAAGAATATTCTTTCCTCTTATTCCGTACACAACATCAGGTGCAATGTCCAGATAAGCTAGAAAAGTTTTCAAAATATCATAATCGCGTTCATCAATCTTATAAAACAATATTCTTGCTGTCACTTTAGGACCAAAAACATTGTTTAATAAGATGATGTGATTTAAAATCAGACGTTCTTTAAGGGATTTTGTTATCTTATATCTTCTGAATAATCTTTTTAGATATTTTATTCTTTTGATATCTCCCTCAAATTCGGACAAAATGCAATGCGGCGAAACATATGCCTTCATCGCATACATTACAAAATTGTCTTCATTCAAATCATCAAACATCTTATAAAAAGGGGATGGCTCTCACCATCCCCAGTTTAATTACATGATTGTAATTACTGCGTTTGCAGATGTTGCAGATACGCCTTGGTCTGCGGCTGTAACAACTGCGCGGAACACATAAGCGTTCGCTGCGGCTGTCTTTGGATAGACAAGCAGTGTTGCTGTTGTTCCACCAACATAACCTGTATTGGTTGGTGTGCTGTTTGCAACGTTTGTCCAACCCAGAGCGCCTGTGTTGCTGTTGACTTGCCACTGATAAGACAGTGTTGCAGATGTATTGCCAACTAATGTTGGAGATACAGTGAATGTTGCAGAATTTGCATTCGATGTGTTTGCAACAACTGTGGCACCATCTGGACCTGTCAGTGTGATCGAAACGTTTGCATAAACCTGTGCATCACCATCAGGTGCCTTCATTTCACTCAAAGCAACAAGAACTTCTTGTTGAACACGTCCAGCGCGACCACCAGAACCGGTAGTTTTCAGTACCCAACCAGTGTGAATGTTGGCTACATCAGCTTCTTGTGCGTCAACACCAAACAGACCAATTGTTTCACCAGTGGTGTAAACA
>Ga0315907_10006283_pt1 | contig 12646 bp, 24 predicted proteins | sample LakEriMetagenome_3_FD_203525 | JGI IMG/M metagenome (GOLD analysis project Ga0315907, IMG submission 203525) | Freshwater fungal communities from buoy surface, Lake Erie, Ohio, United States - Buoy 12 MA123 | ecosystem: Environmental > Aquatic > Freshwater > Lake > Lake biofilm | place: USA...
CCTCGGTTGTCCACTACTCTGTACTCGTACAGGCCACCCAACAACTCGTTGAGGTGGTAGATTGTTCTGTCAAATTGTATCTTAGGCTCTATGTAGCCCACGTTTAGTCCAATGTTTAATTCCATTCTTTACTTCTCTTTTATAGTTATCGATTATGTATTGCGGTATCGGCTTCTCTGACCTCAACCAAGGGCTGTATATCTCGAACAGCACCTGCTCCCACGGCTCCTTCTTAGGCATGGCGGAAGATGATTTGAAATAGTACGTACAAAGCCATCCAATAGGCGAAGGTGTACGAGAATCGTTTGCTTAGTAGTGTCTTCATTACCTTAAATTTAAGTTTGTTAATTTGTTTAACTTGTCTAGCGCATCTGACTTGGCGTCGTCCTTTGCGTTGTACTCACTCTCTATAATCTTGTACTTGTTCTTAATCACCCAAGCAGAAGCTAATGCGTTTGACTCGTTGTCCTCGCACCCCCAACGGGTGATGTATGTGCCGTCCTTGTAGATGTAGAACTGAAATTGAATCGGGTAGTTCTTGTGAACCAACCCGTCCAACAATTCCAACTCGTACCTAACCTCGAAGCCGTCTAACGTGTGAAATGACTTGTCCTCGTACCTTACGAAGTTCATCTTACTCAATCCTTCTATAAAATTTTGTGTTCCCATCTTAGTTATATTTTAATTGTTGTACCAATCCTTTGACGTAGTATACATCTACGCTCATTGTTTCTTTGTCTTCAGGAGAGACAGCCCCATCGTAAAAGACATCCTTTCCGAATACTTTTTGTAGGTCATCATCACACATACATCCCTCGTCCTCCATAACTAGGCAAGCAAACGGCACGCCTATTGTTCTTGACAAGAATATAGAGTTGTTGTGAGTTCTTTGTGTCGTTTCTGTCTTTGAATAAAGCCAAACGTGTGTGAATTTTTTATCCGATAAACTTCTTAGATACTGCTCACGCGTTAATTTAATTGCCTCCATCTTAGTAAAGGTTTATGTCGTTGTTAATTACAAATAGTTCGTGAGTGTCGTTGCACTCGATTAGGATGTAGTTGGTCTCCTCAATCCATCCGATTAATGTGTACTCTCCCGTTAGGGTGTGGAAGACACCGCCACGGCCTATACTGGCCGTTTGGGTCTCTTGTAGGTGTAGTGTTTTCATAATTTTTTAAGTTGTTAAGTGAATAAAAAGATGAGTGTGACTCGTCTAGAATGACCCGTCTAGAATGACGGGTCTCTGTACTGCTCCATTACGCCAAAGATGATTGACACCTTGAACAACTCAGTGTACTCCTTGGTCACACCCTTGACCACCTTTAGCTTGGTGTCTCTCCCGTCGTACTCACCCTCAATCAGGTCGTCGTACGTCATGCCGTTCGGTAGGTGGTCGACCCAATTATAGCCGTGCTCCTTGTATAGTCTGTCGCTGAGTGCTTTGATTATCCTAACGCCCTTTGTCTGCTGACACCAACATCCCCTGCGTGCATCCCACACGATTGTCATCGTGTACCCGTTCGGGTTGGATTGGTACTCGTACTGCTCGTCCCCGTAGCCTGAGCCTACGAAGATGCTGTTCATCACACGAATCACACACGAGTTGCCGTCCTCGCTAACCTCAATCACCTCGTACGCCTCGCGGTCTGAGTAGTGCAGTATCGTTGCACCCTCGCCAACCTTTGGTGTGGTAGAGTTGTTACCCATCATCTGATTAAAGAATCCACCTGCTACTCCTATTTTTCTTGTCTGTCTTTTCATAATAATAAATTTTTAGTTGTTTGTTAATTAGTAAATCCTGCCACTCGTCTTATTCTATCGTGGGTTACCATTCCCCTAGCCATATCCTCGTAGAACGTGTCTGTCGACGTGCCCATCTCATCGAAGTGGTATCCGTTCTGTAGGAACTTGATGTAGTCTTCTCCCGACATCATCTCGTCCACGATGTCAACCACTAGGTCGTAGTAGTGGGCGTAACCCCAATTATCAAAGTAGTCGGGCGACATTATGTCGATGCATTGTTTTAGGTTTAGTGATACAGCAGCAATAATGAAGCCGCGGTCTTTGTTGATTCTTTCGTTAGTTGTCATAGTGTAAAGTTTTAAATTGTTATTAGTTTTTCTTAAAGTATTCCGAAAATAATTCCTCGTCGTATCTTTCTTCCCACTCCGTGTAGTAGTACTCCTCTAGCTCGTACGCCTCGTTCAGTATGAACTCATCCGATAGCTCGGATGAGTCGCTGTCTATACTTCTCAGGTGGGCTACTAGGTCGGTCTCGTACTTGAAGTACATCTCGCCATCTCTATACACGTAGCCCTCGTTCATTCCTTCGCCCGTCACCGAGCATCGTCTTGCAAATTTTTTCATCTTAGTTAAGTTTAAAGTATTCTAAAAATAATTCCTCCTCGTATCGGTCGTAGTCTCCATTTAAAAACCTGATGACCATCAGCACCTCGGTAGTGTTGTGGTTGTCTTTTAGGTGAGACTTGGTGTCCTCGTCTTGGCTAGCTAGCCACTCTCTCACTAGATTAATTAACGGGTGGTTGTAGTATCTTGGTAGCATAGTGTAAATGTTTAAGTTGTTAGTTATTTTTGTTCGTTGGTTAGTAAAGCGATATATAAATTTGCGTCTTTACCATTTAAGTATCTAAATTCTGATACCTCAATTTTACCATTATAAATTTTGTAAATCAATTCTACGCCATCATTAAATTTGGCGTTTGATTTCATTGAGCCTACATCTTCCCAATGTTTGCCTGTAATTTTAAGTGTTGTTTCCATAGTGTAAAGTTTTTAATTTAGTTGATGGGAGGGGACTCGAACCCCTCTTGTAACCATTCCATCTCTCTGTCGGTTTCTTGATTATTGCGATTTTACAAGGGCTATCCGTTACCCACACGCTGTAGTTGGTAGTATCTTACCTTATCGAACCTATTTGAACATAACCTAAGGGGCTTCCACCCAACGCATCTTCCTTTTTATCGGCATCCGCACTCGTTAGAGGTCTAGTCGTTATTTTATCGACTTTCCAACTACTCCCCATCATATGCTCCGTACTAGCAGGAAAGCTTCCACCTCGATACTAGTCGTGGTGGCTTTCAACTCTAGGAGGCTAAGCACTAGGGGAATCTCAGTATGTCAAGGAACGTGCTGTATCAGGTGATACATCTGCTTGATAATCAGCTAGTTAGAAGGAATCTAATAGGTAAGTCGCTGAAAATCAGTGGTCTAGCAGTCGGTGTAAGAACGGCGTCAATCATTTTGACAGGACAAACGTACGGCAGCTATCGTGAGCTCACAAAAATAATCGATGAAATGCATAAATAATCGATGAACTACACGTTTTGAATTAAATGTAGGATAAAATTCTTACAAAGTTCGCCTTTACACCCAATCTGTAGGTGCTCAAGCCTCTAGATATAGTATATATACGCGCGCGTAGGGGGTGAATGATGGGTTTTGTGGGATTTTGAAGGGTGGAGGGGTTATTACGGGTCTCTTAGCCCCTAAAAATTATTTTAAGGCCACGTGCTGAATCAAAATGACCTCCAATGTATCCCAATATCAAAAAATCGAGAACGTTTCTTAAATCAAAAATCCCTTATTTTACGCCACTTCCGAGCGTGAGTTTCTTCCTACAAAAAACGTTAACTCGTTGTAAACCAATTCATTAACTTTTCTTGACCCTCTGCGAGACGTTTGTAACTATCTGATAATCAGGCCCGTGACAGATTTTTTGGCTCGGTGACAGATTTTTTGGCTCGGTGACAGATTTTGTGACGATTTTTCGCTCGTAACTTATTGATTGTCAGCCCCGTGATAGATTGTGACGATTTTAACCCTCTATTACAGATTTAAAAAAAAAGTAAAATATAAAATTACATATATAGCAGTATAGGGGTACTTTTTCGTCACAATCGACACAGCACTCGCGAAGCCGCGCCACCAAAGGGATGAGGGCGTGACAAACTTTTTTATTTTTGTCACAAAAAAAGAAAAATCGACACAGCCCCCGTCAATGCTAGGAACTTTTGTCACAGCCCCTATTGACGGGACTTCCCAAGGGTTGTTTGGATTGGTGTATCTTAGTCGCTTACTCGGTCGCTTACTTAGTCGTTCACTTGGTCGCACATACATACATATATAATGTAGGAGAACGTGCCTCCTATGGGCTGTATCGTGTACCTATCGTGGTGCATCGTAGGACGTACATACTAGCTGTGGTAGGGGTGGCGGTGGTCAGCTACAAAAACGCCAAAAATTTGGGGCAAAGTGCCTGAAAATAGACCCCCCGTATCGATTTTAAAGTCGGTTTCCATTTTGGACTGGCCACGTGGATTCAATATATAACCCGCCACCCCAGCATATATAATTTTTTGTATATTTGCACCATGGAGATAGAGATCCGCAGCATAATACAGAACGGAATGATGGTTGGATTCTCATGCTATCCGCCAGACGATAGCTTCTCCTACAACGAGGTCAGTATATATTTATTAATCATAAGCGTCCACTTCAGGTGGTATTAAACAAGATGAGAAAACCATTAAACAACATCATGCCTTCGCAGCAGATGGGAATCACAGAGATTGCCAAGATGGCACACGAGAAGAAAAAAATGAAGAAGATCGAGATGATCGCGGACGGTATCGAGATGGCCAAGATGAGGGGAGAGATGCCTTCGATCATGGACAAGATTTTCGGTAAAAAGATGAAGAAGTAATGCCAGACAACACTCTACCAATAAAGAACGACGCCCTTCAGAAGTTGAACGAGAAGATGAGCGCGCTGAATGCTGGAGAGAAGTCATACATAACTCCTGACACCAGGGGTGGTGGTGACGTAGGCTTCACAACAAACAACAAGTTCAACCTGAGCGGAGGAGTGAACTTGAACCCAGAGTACTCTGGAGTTAGGGCTGGCGCGAGCTACAGCAAGGGACGCGTAAGCACAGACCTTGAGTACTCAAAGAAGCTTGGCGGATCGGACTCGTTCGACGCTGGTGCTAGCTACTCAGGTGACAAGGGATCTGCGTCAGTTCACTACTCAAAGAACGAGTACGGCAAGAGCTTGACGGCTAGCGGAGACTTGAACTTGGGGAGCTTAAACATCAGCGGACACTACGAGAAGTCGTCGGAGGGAGACACAAAGTCGGCATCGTTGAGGTACGGCAACAGGTCTGGCCTGTCTGCCAGCGCAGGAGTGTCGTCGTCAGACTACCAGAAGTCCGTTAGGGGGTCAGTCGGATACCGCAAGGGTGGACTGAGCGCGAACGTTGGTGGATCGTACGGGACCGAGAGTGGTCCGTCCGTAAGCGCAGGAGTTGGACTAACGTTCGGAAGAAAGAGAAGATAACAAAATAAATCAAATTAATTAAATCAAATAAAATGGACAACTACGGATACAGTCCCAAGGACCTTGTCTTTGACCAGGAGGGACGTAACAAATTAATCAACGGGATCGCCACGATCTCGAAGGCCGTGAAGAGCACGTTGGGGCCACTCGGCCAGACGGTGCTGATCGAGTCTCCTAATCATACCCATGGTATCACTGTGACAAAGGACGGTGTGACGGTCGCAAAGTCGATCTCATTATTGGATCCTGTTGAGAACCTAGCGGTTAAGATGGTTAGGGAGGCCGCTGACAGGACCGCGACTAGCTCTGGTGACGGAACGACCACGGCAACCGTTCTGACGGAGGCCATCGTGAACAACGGGATCGAGATGATAGGCGACAAGTACAACGCCACGGAGGTGCTGCGCCACATCAACACGGAGACGGACGGGATCATCCAGAGACTCACGAAGCGTTCGCGCAAGGTGAGTGGGAAGACACTGCTTGACGTCGCTACAATCTCTGCAAACAACGACAGACACATCGGCAAGATCATCTCGGATACTTATTCGAAGGTGGGCAAGACTGGGATCGTGACGATCGAGGACTCACAGACGTCGGAGACGTACACCGAGGTGACTAATGGGATCAAGATCGACCGTGGATGGACATCGAACTTATTTGTGAACAACCACAAGAAGGACGAGTGCATCATGGACGACGTGTACGTGCTTGTGACCGACAGCGAGATCAGCAGCATCATGTCGATAGAGAACATCTTGAAGCCTATCATCAACGGTGGTAAGAAGTTACTTATTATTGGAAGCTGCTCACAGAACGTGGTCAACACGCTTGCAGCCAACGTTGTGCAGAAGGGGTTGAAGTTCTGCAACATCGCACCGCCTCAGTTCGGATACAAGCGTTCGGAGTTGATGAACGACATCGCCTTGGCTGTTGGAGCCAAGTACTTCTCTGAGCAGACTGGGGACGACCTGAGTCTGATCGCGATGGAGCACCTAGGACACGCGAGTAAGATCGTGGTGGGTCGGGACAGCTCTGTGATCGTGAGGGAGAGCGTGGTGAGCGAGGAGGTGACACAGAGGGTTGCACAGCTGTGGGAGCAGCACGACAACGCTGTGAAGAAGGCGGACCGTGACTTCATCAAGAGCCGCATCGCGAGTCTTACTGGTGGGATCGGTGTGATCTACGTGGGAGGCAACTCGGACATCGAGCAGAAGGAGCTGAAGGACAGGGTGGACGACGCTGTGTGTGCTGTACGATCCGCTATCGAGGAGGGCATCCTTCCAGGTGGTGGGTTGGCACTGTTCAACGAGTCACTTGCGATAATTGAGGACGCGGACACGATGATCGAGGACATCGCACCAGAGCGATACATCGCGATGCACATCATCGCCAAGTCTATACAGGCACCGCTGCTACAGATCATCGAGAACGCAGGAGAGGACGGATACGACGTGATGGAGGACTGCCCACATGGACAGGGCTACGACGTGAAGGCTGGCGTGTACGGTGACATGTACGAGATGGGCATCATAGACCCACTGAAGGTGACGAAGAACGCGCTCAAGAACGCTGTCAGTGTGGCCACAACTATCCTGAGCACGAACGCAATCATAACCATAACACGAGCATAATGCAACCAATAAATAAATACCTAGTAATCAATCCAGTAGAGGAGCAGATAACCACAGCCTCTGGGCTGCTCATGACGTCATCAGACGCAGACGGTCTTAGATACAAGAAGGGCGTGGTGGTCAAGCCAGGCACGAACGTCGACTGCGTGAAGGAGGGCGACGTGATCTACTACGACAAGAACGCAGGCTTCACGATGATGCTTGACGGTGTGAGTTACACGATAATTATCGAGAGGGACGTAGTGGTAGTCCTCTAGAGGTACGGTACTTCTTGATGTGAGGCTGGTCGGAGAACTTTTCTTCTTCCAGCCTCCTTAGTTTACGCTTCTCCTCGTTGTTGCGGTTCATCGTCTTAATGATTCGCTTGTTCATGTTGTCTGAGTAGGACGCCTTGTTGCTGAAGATAGGGTTGTGGGCGGAGCTCTCTGAGATCGACTCCTGGTTGTTTAGCTTTCTGTAGATTGTGCTGACCATCTTCTTTCCCTTGAACGACAGCTCGTACATGGCCGCCTCGTGACCCACGCGGTCTCTCCACTTTATGATCCAACCCTGCTGCATCAGTCGAGAGAATCTCTTCTTGTCCCACGGGAATATGCACTCGTACTCCTTGAAGTCTGCCCGTGAGAACAGGCGTTCGGTGTACAGGAACAGCATCATGTCAAGGTCTGCAGTGTATATGTCGTACTTGCGGGTGGCCCAGTACTTTACGATGCGCCAGTACTTGAGGTAGTCGTCCTTTGGCTCTATCCTGTCGTAGTATTTTCTGATTTTAGTGGTAAAATTCATTTGATTTTAATTATTATCTTTGCAAAGATAAATAAAAATAACATGGTACCAAGCGGAACACGATTTGTTGGTTATGCAGAAGGCGTTAACCTAGAAGAAAAGAAGTCAAAAATTGTCAACTCTCAGAGTGCTGTCTACACGACTGACGACATTCGTGGTTACAAGGTGTACACAGCTCTTCTTACCCAGCAAGGTGAAAGCGAAACTGAGTACATTAGTAATGGATCTTTAACAGTGGGTCGTACTTATACGATAGTTGATGTGCCAGCGGATGGTTGCGACTTTACAAATGTAGGTGCTCCAAATAATGACTCTGGGACTTCGTTTGTTGCTACAGGCACAGAGCCTAATAAGTGGGGAACACCTAATGAAGGTGAAAACACGCTTTCTTACGATTTAGGTGCTCCAGTTGCAATAGTATTAGAAAATACTATTGGTAATATTTGGTTTAGTTATGAAGGATCTGGCATTTATATAATAAACAATCCTGAAGGTTGGAATATAACTAAAGTGTGGTATGGAACATCTGGTCTTGGTGAATCAGGAGCTCTTAATATTAACCCTGGAAGAGTTACAATGTCTTTTGAGACTGATTTAATTATTGTTTGTTACAATAATGATTACACCAGTGCGATTAATGGACAATTAATTAACACCCCAATAGAAATCAGAGTATACAACTAATAAATAAAACACATGCCACTAAAAAAGGGATCTAGCGCAAAGACAATAAGCGCAAACATAAGAGCAGAGATTAAGAGTGGTCGCCCACAGAAGCAGGCCATCGCAATAGCACTATCTAAGGCTGGAAAATCAAAGAAGAAGAAATGAGAAAGATAAAAGAGATGGCCAAGAAGTTTGAGTCTAAGAAGTCACTAGACGGGGCCATGAAGTATCTAAAGGGGAACACTGGTAACCTAAGCAATAAAAAATTAAAGATAAAGAAATAATGAACAGAGACTATCCACTAGCACCCACGTACTTTGGAGACAAGGACAAGAGAAGAGAGAGACTTGAGAAGAGAGAGGAGAAACTTGTGAGCAAAGGCAACCAAGCAGTTGACGAGGGAAGAGACAGAAAGGCAGACAGATTATTCAAGAGGGCTGCAAACGTACAGGATCGATTGAATAAGTAGACCATGAAGGACGCCTGCTACAAGAAAGTGAAGGCATCGTACGATGTGTTCCCGTCCGCAAGGGCCTCACAGGCCATAGCGAAGTGCAGGAAGTCATCTGGATCGGTTAGGAAGACATCTGATGGCTCGTCTCTGAAGAGATGGGAGAAGGAGAAGTGGACCGATACTAGGACTGGCAAGGCATGCGGTGCAGGAGGAAAGAACGAGTACTGCAGACCAAAGGTCAGAGTATCTTCTAAGACTCCGAAGACAATATCTGAGATCAGTAAGCCAAAGCTGGCAGCTAAGAAGGCAGAGAAGTCTAGGGTCGGTATGGGTAACAGGGTTTCAAGTATAAAACAAAGATAATATGCCAGGTCGCACAGCTAGATACTACCAGGAGAACCCAGAGGCTCGCAAGAAGAGGTTGAAGTACCAGAGCGAGTACAACAAGTCCGACGCTCAGGTTGCCAGACGTGTAGAGTTAAACCGTGAGAACAGGAAGAGGGGCACATACGGTGACAAGAACGGTATGGACTTATCACACACGAAGAGGGGCTACGTTATGAAGCGTGCGTCTATAAATAGAGGAGACACCGACGACATGCCTGGCGACAGACGTGCAAGAGGAAAGAAGAAATAATATGGCGGTAGACAAGAGCAAGATGAAGTGCAACTCACCAGTTGCCTCGACAAGACCAGGAAAGAAGAAGATGGTGAAGGCGTGCTCTAACGGGCAGGAGAAGTTGATACACTTCGGAGCCAAGGGGTACGGAAACAACTACTCAGCGGCAGCGCGTAAGAGCTTCAAGGCCAGACACAGCTGCGAGACTGCTACAGATAAACTAACGGCCAGGTACTGGGCGTGTAAGAACCTATGGGCTGGCCCTGGTGGATCGACAACGTCAAACCCTAGCAATCGAAAAGGAAAGTACTGATGAAGAGTAAGGGACTAGGAGATACGATAGATAAGATCACCACAGCCACTGGCATAAAGTCAGTCGTGAACGGAGTGGCTAAGGTCACAAAAAAAAGAGTGCGGATGCGCCAAGAGAAGAGAACAACTAAACAAAAGATACCCATATGCAAGCAAATAAGACACAGTACGGCAGAGCACTAGCGATTATTCCTAGCGACACCGTGCCAATTCCAAACATAGCGACAGAGGTCGTTAGAGCAACAACTACAGATGTAGTAGCTAATAGATTAGTGTGTGACACCGTTAACTTCTTTGATCTTAACGTAAATCAGATGTCTATACTTTACAACTTGACTCAGTTAACGTCTGCGTTTGTTGTATCTGTTAGAGACGAGAGCACACTAAACATCTCTGCCAATATTATGGCGTCTGGAGACGAGTTTGTGATCTACAACGAGGCAGACATCGCTGGTTGTGCACTTTACATTCCTGTGAAAGAGGCTCCAGGTACAGTTACAGTTAAGACTGTAGGTGGTGACGTCGTTACATTCTATAGATTATCGGCAGGAGACACAATCCTTCCAGTGAACGTGAGTATGGTTTTTGATAGCGTCTCTGGGCTTCAGTCAGGAGAACAGATACTAGGACTCTGGTAGTATGAAGAACCTTAAGACCACGATTGTAGGGGTTGTTTTAGCCGTTCTGACGGCCGTTCAGCCATTAGCTGAGGATGAGTTTGTTGCGAGCAGAGATATACTCCGATACGCAATAGCTGTCCTAATAGCTACACTTGGATATTTATCTAAGGACCACGACATGACTGATCTTAGATAAATTAAAGACATGAGCACATTAGAGAGCGAGAGACTGGACAGGATAGAGCAGCACCTAAAGTTATTGAAGGATGACTCGGACATTAGGTCGGCAGATATTAGAGAGATTAAGCAGGCACTGCTTGGCAACGCTCTGAACGACTACAAGGGTCTTGTATGGAAGATATCAGACATCGACAACCGATTAACTGATCTTGAAGACAAAGATGCTGAGTTGAAGGTATACGTAAAGCAGGCAAAGGTGATAGCTATTGCGTTCACCGCTGCACTTGTCACATTATTATTTAAAGCATTTAAGGCATGAAGCTACTACTTAAGAGGTTACACAGGACAGACGTATCTACAATCGGTGAGCTATACGTTGACGGAGTTTTTGAGTGCTACACGCTTGAGGACATTGAGCGTGAGGTTAAGGTAAAGTCTGAGACCGCAATTTCAAAGGGCACATACAAGGTCATGATTACAATGTCAAATCGTTTCAAGAGACAGATGCCTCTTCTGTTAAACGTTCCAAACTTTTCTGGTGTTCGCATACACGCTGGTAACACAAACCACGACACAGAGGGTTGTATATTGGTTGGTCAGACAAGATCAAAGGACTTCATAGGAAAGTCTCGTAAGGCTTACGACAAGTTATTCAAGAAGATGCAAAATGCTAAAGAGATAAGTATAGAGATATGCTAGGTATACAAAAATTCTGGAGAGAGATTATTATTGCGATACTTGTAGGATTGATTCTTGCGTTACTGAACAGTAACGGCAATCTAAGTACAGAGAACGCTAAACTTGAGGGGCTTGTGAGAGTCAACGAGAGCGTATCTGACCTATATATGTCACAGATTCAAGACAGGGACAAGAAGATTAAGGTATACCTAACAAGGATAGACAGCATGGACAGGGTGATCTCATCATCTGAGTCTAGGGTTGTATACATAAACAAGGAGAGAGACGGCAAGCTGTCGTCTGTGTCTAAGTACAGTGTGGCTCAGTCCGCTGAATACTTTAAGAGTAGATACAAAACACAGGACGTGAAGGTGAGCTCTGACTATCTGATGATAAAGGACACCGTATCTAAGATGTGCATCAGCGACCTTGTGTCTGGAGACTATGCAAGGTCTGAGTTGAAGATTACTAAGTCTGTGGTTGGTGACTTGAAGTTACAGTCAAGGATGAAGGACACCGTGATCAGTGAGCTTGATATGAACAGGAAGACACTTGAGCAGATTGTGAGTATAAAGGACTCAACAATATTGCTTAAGGATCAGATCATAGGTAACACGCAGAAGCAGTTAAAGAAGGAAAAGAGAAAGAAAACATTTTATAAGATAGCCACGATAGCCACAATGGCTGCTGGAGGGTATCTACTAGTTAGATAGATGACAAAGATATCAATATATAGTAAGGACGTAGACGTTAGGGGTAACGACAGGTGGATCGGTTCGGACGCACAGAATCAGAACAGAACCAAGAACTTTACACCAGACAATGTTGCAACATACTTCAACGAGAACCAGGTGATAGACCTAGGGGTTGAGCTTAGATACTTCTACGACACTCTAGATCCATTACAACAGAGGGTCTTTGGATCGATCACGTTCGAGACGGAGATAGGACCTCAGGTGAACTTCTCTGCGATATCAACGTTCATACTTAGTAAGTACACTATGGGTCACACAGACGTGAGTCAGTTCCTTGACTTTCTGATAGGATCAAACGTCTTACTGTCTAGAGCGAACAATATAAACATGTTCGGTTACTACAAGATCGACAACATAGAGCCTTACCTACCAGACCCAAACTTCTTCGTGGTTACACTTACGTTCGAGAATGGGAATGGGTTCATGAAGGAGGACGAGGACTACTTCATATCTCTTGTTCAGTTTGAGCAGACAATACCAGAGGTACCTACAAAGACTTCTGACCTTATAAACGACGGTGAGGATGGAGTACATCCGTTCATCACGGCCGAGGACGTTCCTACACCTACACTACAAAGTGTAACGG
>Ga0315907_10006286_pt1 | contig 12645 bp, 8 predicted proteins | sample LakEriMetagenome_3_FD_203525 | JGI IMG/M metagenome (GOLD analysis project Ga0315907, IMG submission 203525) | Freshwater fungal communities from buoy surface, Lake Erie, Ohio, United States - Buoy 12 MA123 | ecosystem: Environmental > Aquatic > Freshwater > Lake > Lake biofilm | place: USA...
CCCGTGATCGTCATCTGTCTTTGGACAAGCCGGAGAACTTTGAGTCGAGCTCAGGAATTGGCGTGCGAGGTCAGGTCGGAGGACGACAACTGGCCCTCGGCAACACGGCATTGATGGAGCAACTTGGCGTGGCTGTCAAGGCACTCGTATCACAGGCGGAGTCTTTGCGATCAGAGGGAGCAAGCGTGATGCACCTGGCCGTTGACGGGCAGCTGGCAGGTCTGTTGGCCGTATCTGATCCGATCAAGGCAAGCACGCCCGAGGCTCTGGCCACACTCAAAGCTGCCGGTCTGCGTATCGTCATGGCGACCGGTGACGGTTTGACCACTGCCCGCGCCGTTGGTGAACGACTTGGAATCGACGAGGTCCACGGTGAAGTCAAGCCTGCAGACAAATTAGCATTCGTGGATCAGCTGCAAAAGCAAGGACGTATCGTGGCAATGACAGGCGATGGCATCAATGACGCGCCAGCACTTGCCAAGGCCGACATCGGCTTCGCCATGGGTGCTGCTGGAACCCATACGGCGATGGAGGCCGCCGATGTTGTGGTCATGAACGACGACCTGCGGCGTCTGCCAGAAACGATACGACTCTCGAAGCGCACCCACGCCGTGCTTTGGCAGAACATCAGTCTTGCGCTAGGCATCAAGCTGGTCTTCTTACTTCTGGCCATCTTCGACAATGCCTCCATGTGGATGGCAGTGTTTGCGGATATGGGGGCAAGCTTGCTGGTGGTTTTCAATGGGCTACGGTTGCTTGGAAGGCAACAGAGCAAGTAGAAAAGATGTACAGGGAAGTCTATAGCTGCTACACTGTTGCCCATATGCGTAAATGGTTGGCAATCCTTTTGTTGGTGTTTATGCCGCTACAGCTTGGCTGGGCGGCTGCAGCCAGCTATTGCCAACACGAAACCGGTGCCGCAGCCAAGCACTTTGGTCACCATGACCATCAGCACAAGACTGCGGATGGCAAAGACGCATCTTCCGATCCAGCCAAGACCATCGGTGGTGATCCCGATTGCGCATCCTGTCACGCGGGATGTTTGTCGGCCTTGCCTGGGGCAGTCACGATTGCATCGCTGGCCGACTCATCTCTGGATACAGCAGATTACTGGGCTCGTCTCACGTCGCCCCCTTTTGAACGCCTTGAACGCCCTCAGTGGCGTGTCCTCGCCTGATCGGCGGGGAGCGCGTTCCTTCCCCTTCGTCATCACCAATGCACGGATACGCCTAGCGCGTGACCGTATCAAGCCGACCTCGCTCGGCTGACGTGACGACGAGCAGGCGATCATTTGGATCGCTCTCCGCCGATTCCCTCGTGTATTTGAATATCACTGGAGAATCGGATGTTGAAAAGTCATCACAATCACAAAAGACGGAAGTCAGTCTCCGTCCTCCGCACATCAAGAGTTGCGGCTGCTATGAGCTTGCTCGTAGCGCTCACTGCAGGGGCAGCTTTCGCCCAGGCGTTGCCAGCAGCACAAGACAATCATTCAGCCGTCAGAAGCGGCTTGCAGAGCGAAGCGGCAACGATCCTGACGCTGCAAAAGGCCATCGATTTAGCCCTGGACAGCAATCTAGACCTGGCTGTCGCAAGGCGGGAAATCGAGGCAACGCAAGGTCAGGTGATCCAGGGGCAAGCTCGCCCCAATCCCGAACTGGCGTACTCGCTGGAAGACCAGCGGGCAGCGACCCGCACACAAAGTGTGCAGATCAACCTGCCCGTCGAAATGGGTGGCAAGCGCGCGGCCCGTATCACGGCGGCAGAGCGAGGACGCGACATTGCGGTCGAAGAACTGAACTTGCGCCGCGTCGAAATTCGTGCCGCCGTGGTCGCTGCCTTCTTCGAGACTTTGGCGGCACAGGAACGCGCAGCATTGGCTCAAGCCAGTGTCGATCTGGCAAAACGCGCTACCGATGCTGTTGCCAAACGCGTGGCAGCGGGCAAGGTTTCTCCGGTCGAAGAAACCAAGGCACGGGTGGCCGAAGCAGGTGTGCGAGTCGAATTGGCACAGGCCCAGAGCGAGCAACGTAATGCTCGGGCACGCTTGGCCAGTTTGCTAGGGGCCAACCCACCGCGATTTACTCTCGTGTCGGGCAACGTGGAAGAGCTTCCGGCTGTCCCTTCGTTCGACAACGTCCAGCAGCGCCTGTCCGCTTCGCCAACGCTGCGCCGTATGCAGCTGGAGGTTGAGCGCCGCAGGTCGTTGGTCGATGTAGAGCGCAGCAAACGGATACCCGACGTCACTTTCAGCCTAGGGGTGAAACGCCCCAACGAACTGCAGCGCGATCAACTGCTGTTCGGTGTTTCCGTCCCCTTGCCGCTGTTTGATCGCAATCAGGGGAACTTGTTGGAAGCGCTGAAGCGCGAAGACAAGGCGCGGGACGAACTCCAAGCTTTGAACATGCGAGTCAGCACGGACGTATTGCAAGCCCGCGAGCGGCTGGAATCCATTCGTGGGGAAGTCGACGTCTTGCAACGGGATGTTTTACCTGGGGCCAAAAGTGCCTACGACGCGGCCACCGTCGGATTTGAAAACGGCAAGTTCAACTTCTTGGAAGTGCTGGACGCACAGCGCACCTACTTTGCCGCCAAGTCCCAATACCTCAAAGCATTGGCTGAGGCGCATCGCACGGCTGCGGACATTGACCGCGTGCTCGGCGAACCTGGCGCAAATGCTACCCAGCCAGCGAATAAGGAATAAACATGAAAATTGATACCAACAAACTGAATGTCAGCAAGAAGCATCTGATCGCCATCGCCGTGATCGTTGCGACGGGCGTTGTACTGGGCAGCGCCATTCTCGGCGTCACAGCAACCAAGACAGCCGAAGATGACGGTCACGGCAGCCACGTCGAAGGCAAGGCACACAGTGATGGTGAGCATCACGGTAAGGCCAGTGGAGACAAACACGATCACGACAAGGGTCATGCGGACGGCGAGCACCACGAGGCCCCGAGCAAGGGCCCACATGGCGGCAAGCTGTTCAAGGAGGGGGATTTCGGGCTGGAGGCTTTGCTGTCTGAGGACAGTGGTGAACCCCGTTTGCGCATCTGGCTATTCGATAAGGACAAGCCTCTACCCAGCGGTGCAGCCAAGGTCAGCGCCACCATCACGCGCTTGACCGGAGAGAAGCAGACTCTAAATTTCGCACGTGACAAGGACAGCCTGTTGAGCCGCGAGGTCGTGCCGGAGCCGCACGCGTTTGAGATAAGCATCGTTGCCCAGACCGACAACGAACCCTTCATGTTCGTGCTCAACCAAGAAGAGGGGAAGGTCGAACTCAGTGATGCGCAAATCAAAGCGGCATCCATCGGTATCGATACGGCTGGTGCGGCACGAATCAAGTCCGCCCTGCAATTGCCAGGGGAAATTCGCCTGAACGAAGACCGGACGTCGCACGTTGTGCCACGCATTGCGGGGGTGGTCGAGAGCGTGCAGGCCAGCTTGGGGCAAGCGGTCAGACGAGGCCAGGTTCTGGCTGTCATTGCGAGCCCGGCCGCGTCCGAGCAACGCAGTGAACTGCAAACCGCACAAAAGCGTCTGACCTTGGCCAAGACCACGTTCGAGCGTGAAAAACGACTCTGGGAGCAGAAAATTTCCGCAGAGCAAGACTATCTGCAAGCAGGGCAAGCGCTGCACGAGGCGGAAGTCGCTGTGGCCAACGCTCAACAGAAGCTATCCGCTTTGGGGCTGGCCCCGGGTTCGCAGGGGGGCCTTAACCGCTTTGAATTGCGTGCGCCCTTCGATGGCTTGGTGATTGAAAAACATCTCAGCCTCGGTGAAGCCGTCAAGGAAGACGCTGCCGTGTTCACCGTATCGGACCTGGGGCAAGTTTGGGCTGAAATCAACGTACCAGCCAAGGACTTGCCGTTGGTCAGAATCGGAGAAAAAGTGACCATCAAGGCAACTGCATTTGATGCCAGCGCTACAGGTGTCATCACCTTTGTTGGGTCGCTGATTGGCGAACAAACCCGTATGGCCAAAGCCCGAGTGGTCTTGGCCAACCCGAAAGGTGCTTGGCGTCCTGGGCTGTTCGTCAACGTGGAAGTGACCTCCTCTGAGGCTGACGTGCCCGTGACAGTGGCCAGTGATGCCATTCAGACCGTCGGCGATAAGCCAGTGGTGTTCCTAAAGGTGAATGGGGGATTCATTGCTCAGCCCGTGCAGTTGGGCCGCAGCGATGGCAAGCGCGTCGAGGTTTTGCAAGGGCTCAAAGCCGGGGCACCGTATGCGTCGACGGGCAGCTTTGTTGTGAAGTCAGAGCTTGGCAAAGCCTCTGCCGAACACACCCATTGATACCGGAGCGATGCACATGTTTGAAAAACTCATTCGCGCAGCCATCGAGCACCGATGGTTGGTGTTGCTGGCGGTCTTTGGTATGGCTGCCATCGGCGTGTTCAACTACCAAAAGCTACCTATCGATGCCGTCCCGGACATCACCAATGTCCAAGTGCAGATTAACACCCAAGCGCCGGGATATTCCCCTCTGGAAACCGAGCAGCGGGTGACTTACCCGATTGAAACCGTGATGGCGGGTCTTCCCAATCTGGAGCAGACCCGTTCCTTGTCACGCTACGGGCTGTCGCAAGTGACTGTGATATTCAAGGATGGCACCGACATTTACTTCGCGCGCCAGTTGGTCAATGAACGCATCCAGGAGGCACGCGACAAACTGCCTCCCGGAATCACTCCTGCGATGGGCCCCATATCTACAGGCCTAGGCGAGATTTACCTCTGGACAGTCGAGGCCAAGGATGGTGCGAAAAAACCTGATGGCCAGCCCTACACGGCCACCGATCTGCGCGAGATTCAGGACTGGATCATCAAGCCGCAGTTGCGCAATGTGCCCGGCGTGACGGAAATCAACTCGATTGGTGGTTTTGCCAAGGAATACCAAATCTCACCGATACCCGAGCGACTGGCCTCGCTGGGCGTCACCCTGCAGGACATTGTGACGGCCCTGGATCGCAACAACGGCAACGTGGGCGCGGGTTATATCGAAAAGCGCGGTGAGCAGTACCTGATTCGAGCCCCCGGGCAGGTCAAGACACTTGAGGACATCGGCAATGTCATCCTCAGCAGCGCGGGTGGTGTGCCGATTCGGGTTCGTGATGTGGCCGAGGTCGGCATCGGACGTGAGCTTCGCACCGGTGCTGCTACGGACAATGGCCGTGAAGTGGTGCTGGGCACCGTCTTCATGCTCATCGGCCAAAACAGTCGAACGGTTTCGCAAGCTGTCGACAAGAAGATGATCGAGATTAACCGCAGCCTGCCCGAGGGCGTACACGCGGTGACCGTCTACGACCGCACCGTCCTGGTGGATAAGGCCATCAACACGGTCAAGAAGAACTTGTTGGAAGGCGCGATCCTGGTGATCGTGATCCTGTTCCTGTTCCTCGGTAACATCCGCGCCGCCATCATCACGGCCACAGTGATTCCCTTATCGATGCTGTTCACCTTCACAGGAATGGTGAGCTACAAGGTCAGCGCCAATTTGATGAGCCTCGGGGCACTGGACTTCGGCATCATCATTGATGGCGCGGTGGTGATCGTAGAAAACTGTGTTCGCCGTCTTGCCCATGCGCAAGCTCACTACGGCAGGCCATTGACTCGGGCGGAACGTTTTCACGAGGTGTTCCTTGCATCCAAGGAATCACGTCGCCCGCTGCTGTTTGGTCAGTTGATCATCATGGTGGTGTACTTGCCAATCTTTGCCCTGACCGGCGTCGAAGGGAAGATGTTTCATCCGATGGCGTTCACGGTGGTGGCAGCGCTCGTGGGGGCCATGATCCTCTCAGTGACCTTCATTCCGGCCGCAGTTGCGCTATTCATTGGCAACCGTGTCAGCGAGAAGGAAAACTTCTTGATGGTGCAAGCCAAGCGCTGGTACGGCCCTTTGCTGGATCGCGTGATGGCGGCCAAGGCTGTGGTGTTGGCTACCGCCGCAGTGGCGGTGGTGTTGTGCGGGTTGATCGCAACCCGCATGGGCAGTGAGTTCGTGCCCAGCTTGAACGAAGGCGACTTCGCCATTCAAGCCTTGCGCATTCCTGGCACCAGTTTGTCGCAATCGGTGGCGATGCAGCAGCAACTTGAAGCAACGCTGAAGGCCAAGTTCCCCGAGATAGACCGCGTCTTCGCGCGCACAGGAACTGCGGAAATTGCCTCCGACCCCATGCCACCGAACATTTCTGACGGCTACATCATGCTCAAGCCAATGTCGGAATGGCCAGAGCCGCGCAAGTCCCGCGACGAGTTGCTGGCCGCCGTGCAGGAAGTCGTGGGCAAGATACCGGGTAACAACTACGAGTTCTCCCAGCCGATCCAACTTCGATTCAACGAACTCATCTCGGGGGTGCGAAGCGACGTGGCGGTGAAGATCTTCGGGGACGACATGGACGTCTTGAACAAGACAGCCGAAGAAGTCTCGTCCAAGTTGCAGAAAATCCCTGGTGCGTCAGAAGTGAAGGTGGAGCAAACCACAGGATTGCCAATGCTCACGGTCAACATTGATCGTCAGAAGGCCGCACGCTACGGATTAAACGTGGCTGATATTCAGGATACTGTGGCCACGGCCATCGGCGGGCGTGAGGCCGGTACGCTGTTTGAAGGTGACCGTCGATTCGACATCTTGGTGCGCTTGCCAGAATCCTTGCGCAACGACCTTGAGAGCATGAAGCGTTTGCCGATTCCTTTGCCACGCGGTTCGGGCGGCGTCGAAGGACGAACCAATTTCATCCAACTGGCCGAAGTGGCTAGCTTCGAGCTGGCACCGGGGCCCAATCAGGTTAGCCGCGAGAACGGCAAGCGTCGCATTGTGGTGAGTGCAAACGTGCGTGGCCGTGATGTCGGTTCCTTTGTGGCCGACGCGGAAGCTGCTTTGGCGCAGGTCAAAATTCCCGCAGGCTACTGGACGAGCTGGGGCGGTACTTTTGAGAACCTGCAGTCTGCCACTCAGCGTTTGCAAATCGTCGTCCCGGTGTCGCTGCTCTTGGTCTTCGTATTGCTGTTTGCGATGTTCGGCAATGTCAAGGACGGCTTGCTGGTCTTTACCGGTATTCCGTTTGCCTTGACTGGCGGCATTCTGGCTTTGTGGCTGCGCGACATCCCGATGTCGATTTCCGCAGCAGTAGGTTTCATCGCCTTATCAGGTGTGGCCGTGCTCAACGGACTCGTGATGATTTCCTACATCCGCAGTTTGCGAGAAGAGGGAACCCAATTGGACGCAGCCATCCGCGAGGGTGCGTTGACTCGTTTGCGTCCTGTATTGATGACAGCCTTGGTGGCGTCATTGGGCTTCATTCCAATGGCCATCGCCACGGGAACCGGCGCGGAGGTGCAGCGTCCTTTGGCCACCGTGGTGATTGGCGGCATCTTGTCTTCCACATTGCTCACGCTGCTCGTGCTCCCGATTTTGTATCGACTAGCCCATCGCCCAGATGAGGAATTGGAGGATGTCACCGCCGAACCGTTGCATCCACAGGCTACGTCCGCTTCGCAGAATTCATAAACCATTTATTTGATTTGATTCTTAACCTGTACTTTTGAAAGGAAAACTCATGAAATTGATTTCGACCACCTTCGCTTTGATGTTTATGGCATCGGGCAGCGTATTTGCCGCAGACAAACATGACCATGGTCATGAAGACAAGCCTCTCCATGGTGGCTTGGTCACGGAGATCAAGGATGTCGATTACGAACTCGTAGCTAAACCCGATGTGCTTCAGTTGTACGTGCGCGATCACGGGAAACCAGTTGATGTCAGCAAGGCAACAGCAAAAATTACATTGCTCTCAGGCAGCGACAAACAAGAGGTGGAACTGAAGCCATCGGCTGACAGGCTTGAAGCCAAGGGCAGTTTTAAGGTCACGCCTGGAACGAAGGTTGTCGCGCAGGTGAACCTTGCAAGCAAGGCAACGACGGCACGATTTGTTCTGAAATGAATTTAGGGCCGAGAACCGTCTTCTCGGCCTTTCTTCGCTGCGCTCTTGAAAGGCGACCATGAAAACGTTTATCAAAGGCATTTTTCTATCAGCAGCAATACTTGCTTTGGCTGGCTGTGCGACGCCGGTTGATCGCTATGCTGAGAAGCCCTACTGTCACACAGACCGTGGCAGAAACGCTTACTGCACCAAGGACAATGCACCGAGTCTTAGCAAAGACGAGGAGGCAAAGCAGTTTCCCTCTTATCCTAGCGCACTCACCGTATATGTTGTTCGCTACTGGGGTGACGGACACCATCCCTTGGACGTATTAATCGATGGTGCGACGTTGATGGAAACCGTCCCAAATTCCATGATTCGGTTGCGACTAAAGCCGGGAAGCCATCGAATTTCCTTTGCGGTGGCCGGGAAATCCTATGACCGAATAATCAATGGGGCTGCGGGGGACGTAAAACTTCTCGGTGTCACTGGTACTGATTGGTCTTGGGGAAGTTCTTCCCATGCGTGGGCTGACGATTCTGATGACCAAGTCAAGCGGCAAGCACGCCGATCTCGCTTGATCAAAGACGTTTCGCTTCTGTGACCAGTTCGGCCAAATCGTCAAATCCACGCCCTCAAGGCCAAAATGTTATCATTTGGTTCTGAAAGCGGACGCGGGTTCGGTTCCGTGTTCCACCACCATCAAACTAATGCGCCTGCCCCGAAAGGGGTGGGCGTTTTAGTTTGTTGAGCGACTCAGCGCGGGGATCTAACCCGCCGGGCGCGGGGCGACCGCGGGGTGGCGGCGAGCACCGTTCGTCGCCGCGGGCGCGCGCCGGGCCTGCAAGCCCGGCGCCGGGAAAATCCCGCCGGCTCCACCAATCCACTGGGCCCAGAGTCATCTCTGGTCCATTTTTTCTAGGGTATTCCCGGAAGGGAGCGGCGGGTTGACTGTTGACCAACAACAGGCGACCCCTAGGATTCATGCGGGTTTCCGGGCGGTGAGTGCAGGTCGAGGACTGCCCTGCACTGAGCAATCGAACGACTTGGCGCAATCGGATAGTCGATTGGCGCCGGCGGCGAGAGCCAGGCGCGCAGGCTCTTCCTAGAGTGACGGTCAAAGGAGATCCACCGTCATGAAGAAGACCCTCTTGATCACAGGCGCATCCAGCGGCATCGGCAAGGCGGCCGCCCGGCGCTTCCAGGCCGAAGGCTGGAACGTCGTCGCCACCATGCGCTCCCCCGACCGCGAGACCGAACTCACCGCGCTGGACGGCGTTCTGGTGACGCGGCTGGACGTGCTGGATGTGGCGTCGATCACCGCGGCGGTCGACGCAGGCCTGCAGCGTTTCGGTCGCATCGATGCCCTGCTGAACAACGCCGGCTACGGCGCCTACGGGCCGCTGGAGGCCACACCGCTGGACAAGGTGCGTCGGCAGTTTGACGTGAACGTCATGGGCGTACTCGCCACCACGCAGGCGGTGCTGCCGCACTTGCGTCGGCAACGCAGCGGCGTCATCGTCAACGTCTCTTCCATCGGCGGCAAGATCACCTTTCCGCTGGGTACCCTGTACCACGGCACCAAGTTCGCGGTGGAAGGGCTGTCCGAGGCCTTGCACTACGAGCTGCTGCCCCTAGGCATCCGGGTGCGCATCGTCGAGCCTGGCATGGTCAAGACCGACTTTGCCGGCCGCTCCTTCGATTTCAGCAACGACCCCGCGCTGGCTGAATACCAGCCGCTGGTGGGCGCCTTCATGTCGGCGCTGGGCCCAATGGCGGCGAATGCCTCCCACCCAGATCGGGTCGCCGACGTCATCTTCCGCGCTGCCACCGATGAGCACGATCGACTACGCTACGAGGCTGGGCCCGATGCCGAACAGATGCTCGGCGCCCGACGGGCGTCCGATGACGTCACCTTCATCGGCGGCATGAGGGCGCAATTCGGGCTCCACGGCCCGGGCTGACCCAGGACCTGATCTCGCTACATGCGCTCAAACACCTACGCCCTGGACTCCACATGGCGCCTGCTGATCAAGGACGTGGGCGTCTCGGCGGCTGACGTACTGCGCCGGGCGGGCTTGCCTGAGGACCTGCTGGCCCAGCCCGATGTCCGTCTGGATGCCGCGGCCTTTCACCGCTTCTGGACGGCATTGGGCGAGGAGTTGGCTGACCCGCTGTTTCCGCTGCGGGTCTGCCAGGCGGTGCGCAGCGAAGCCTTCTCGCCGGCCCTGTTCGCCGCCCTGTGCAGCCCGAACTACCTCGTGGCCGTGCAGCGTATTGCCCGCTACAAGGCGCTGGTGGCGCCCATGCACCTCAGGGTGTCGGACGATGCCGAGGGGATGACGCTTGATCTGGAGTGGCCTGACACGGCCCACCAGCCCCCGTCATCCCTGGCTGTGACCGAGCTGCTGTTCTTCGTGACCCTGGCGCGGATGGGCACGCGTGAACCGATGCGCCCGCTCTGGCTCAGCACCCCTGAGCCACCTGGCCCTGCCGCGGCCTATTCGGAATTCTTGGGCGTGGTCATCCGCCCCGGGCCCCGCCACCAGATCGGCTTTTCTCATGAAGATGCTCGACGTCCATTCCTGACCACCAACGAGAGCCTGTGGGTGTCCTTCGAGCCCAGTCTGCGCGCGCGCCTGGCGCAGCTGGATGCCGCAGTGACGGTAGGGCACCGGGTGCGTGCGGCGCTGCTGGAGGCGCTGCCCAGCGGGCAGGGCGACATGGGCGCCGTGTCCCGAAAACTGATGATGAGCCGCCGCACCTTGCAGCGCCATCTGGATGCCGAGGGGCTGAGCTTCGCAAGGCTTCTCCGGGAAACCAGGCAGGCGCTGGCCCAGCACTACCTCGGCAACACCCGGCTTCCCGCCGCCGAGATCGCCTTCCTGCTCGGGTTTGAAGAACCCAACTCCTTCTACCGGGCGTTTCGCCGATGGACGGGCCAGACGCCAGATGCGACCCGACAGCAAGGCCTGTTGGCTGCAGACCGTTCAGCTTCAACCACCAGGAAACATCCATGACTTCCACTGCACCATCCATACTTGAGCTTCTAAAGGCCATTGACCTGTACTTCCAGGGCGAGAAGATCGAGGCGCTGGTGTTCATCCTGCCGATCGGCCTGCTCAGTCTGGTCTTTAGCGCCTGGTTGTTCACCGATGGGCCGAGCGGCTTCGCCCGCGGTGTGGCGATTCCTTTCCTGCTCATGGGCCTGTTGATGACCACAGTTGGGGGCGTGGTGGGTTATCGAACCCCGGGCCAGGTGGCGCAACTTCAGCAGGGCTTTCAGACGGACCCGCAGGCTGCCCTGGCCGTGGAGGCGCAACGGATGCAAAAGGTCAACGCGGCCTGGAGCAAGTACCTGGCGCTGTGGGCGCTCATGGGCGTTCTGGGTCTGGGCCTGCGATTTGCGACGGGCGGCGACTTCAGTCAGGGGCTGGGCATCGCGCTGGTGCTGTTTGCAGGCGTCGGACTGATGGTCGATGGGTTTGCCGAAAGGCGTGCTCATGCCTATGAATCGGCCCTGCAGGGCGTACCAGCGTCAAGCTCCGAGGGTGCGCGTCCGGCTAGGCAATGAGAGGAAGCCCCGTCGCCGCAATCAGCGTGCTTCCACGGCTTCCGGAAAGGCCCATTTGCCGGACAGGACTTCGCTTCGTGGTCGATACATCCGCACCGTGTAGTTCCAGCCCGGCATGATCCGCAGATAGTTCGCTGCGCTCGGATCGCCACCGAAACGAATGGTCACCGTCCCGTCCGGGTCTCGCCTGCCCGTGACACTGTTGACCGAGATCGCGGTTTCGGGCGCTTCGTAAAAGCCCTTCTCGTTGTAGACCGTCACCGACCAGAATCCGTCGACCGGCACATTCCCCACACTGAGTACGTAGGGCGTCGTGCCGTCGTTCTTACTCACTTGGCTCGCGACGTACGTCGCGTCTTCTAACGGGTTGCCTCCCCAGCCAGCAGCGGTGCCGATCAGGTGTCGCACGGGATCGACCTTTTCCCAAGGTCCAAACATCGCACGGTTGTCGCCCGCGTAGGGCATCAGGCTCGCGATGGCGGCGCTCATTTTTGCGCGCTGCTCCGCGTCCCAGTCGGGGGCCTCAAACTTCCCTGGCCTCGCCTGCTCGATACGCACGGCATTCTGCGCGGCATGCGCCGCCTTCACGTCGGCCGAATCGTTCGGGTCCATGAACGTGCGGATCACAACGAGCACGTAGCGCGTACCAAGCTTCTCCCGGGTCAGCGTGTAGCGCCCCGGCGCATACGCGACGAGCGGCGCGTAGTGGTCCTGGTTGACGACAAGTATCGACTGGAAGCGTCTGCCGACGTCCGGTTTGACGATCGTGACCGGCGTGGACAGGTCGAACACCCCGAAGGTGTAGGGCGTGTCGCGGTTCATCCGGATGACGGTCTGCTGGTCGACCGCAACCGGTTCGCGATCGCTGCAGAGCTTGCCGAAGCACCCCTTCGCGACAAAGCCGCTGAAGTAATGGTCTGACTCGGCGCGCTTGAAGTTCTCAAGCGTGACGGACTGTGCAGCGAGGAGTGGCCCTGCGCCGAGACCAATCGTGATGGCGGACGCGCACAGCGCGATCCGATGGCGGTTCCATGTAGCGGGGATGTTTGGGCGCACGGTTGATCCTAAGTTCGCAGCATGATGGTTCACGCTTTCCTCTGGATCGATATCGTTGATGAAGTACGCAGCTCCGTAATGATCTGACTCAAC
>Ga0315907_10006287_pt1 | contig 12643 bp, 16 predicted proteins | sample LakEriMetagenome_3_FD_203525 | JGI IMG/M metagenome (GOLD analysis project Ga0315907, IMG submission 203525) | Freshwater fungal communities from buoy surface, Lake Erie, Ohio, United States - Buoy 12 MA123 | ecosystem: Environmental > Aquatic > Freshwater > Lake > Lake biofilm | place: USA...
CGTGCCTTGGCTGGTGAGCGTCCTTCTGCTCCTGAATACACTCAGTTGCCAGAGTCAAAAGAAAACAAGTTTGTAAAAGCCGCAAACAAAATTCAAAAGTCACAAGAAGACCGGCGCAACATGGAGGCCACTACGAGTCGTGGGATGCCCGCCGTTGATAAAAGCGTTCCCTCGGCATCGTCACTTAAATATCAAGCTCCATCTGCTGAAGCGGTGGCAAGTTCTGAGAACCGCAAAAAAAATTACGGTATGTTTGACGCAATAAAGGACTACTACGCAAGCCCATCCTCAAAGGAAGGCGTTATGCGTAATCTTTCAAACACAGCGGCGGCTTTAACTCCAATGACTGGCGGAGCTTCAAAGGTTGCCACTGAGTTTGCAATGGGCAGAAATGCGGCAAAAGCTTCGCAAGGCGAAGGCAAGTTGAGTGCCGCAGGTCAGCGTTTAAAGAACATGGAAGAAGTGCGTAATGTGGCTATGCCCGGCAGAAAAGAAGCTGTAACGAATCCTATGGCTTGGGCTGGTGGGCCGAAAATGATGGAGAAAGTTTCCGCTCAAGAGGCTCAGGTTGTCCGTGCCGCTCAAGCCGCCGCCAAGAAGAAAGCCGCTCAAGACAAGAGGGATGCCAAAGACCCCTTAATGAATGCAAGACCGGGCGCAGACAAGGCAAAGCCAGCATCTAAAACGTCCAAGGCAAAGCCAAAATCCAAGTACGAGACAGACGAGGCAATGGATATTTCTTTTGGCTACAAAAAAGGCGGCTCAGTGAAAAAGTTTGCCAAAGGCGGTTCTGTAAGTTCAGCGTCCAGTCGTGCAGATGGTTGTGCTATTCGTGGCAAGACCAAAGGCATGATCTCCAAGATGAAGTCTGGCGGTATGTACGGAGGCAAAGGTGCTTGCTAGTCGTGGAATGGGGGCAATAGCCCCCTCCAAGATGCCTGTAGCCAAGCGTAAAGCTCGGCGGGATGACACTGCGTTTAAACAGTTCAAAGAGGGTGGAGGTGTAAACGCCGCAGGTAATTACACCAAGCCCAGCTTGCGCAAACGGATTGTTTCTCAAGTCAAGGCGGCGGCAACCCAAGGCACTGGGGCTGGTCAATGGTCAGCCCGTAAAGCACAGCTTGTTGCCAAGAAGTACAAAGCCGCTGGCGGGGGATACAAAGATTGAAAGCGCCACAAAAGTCTTTGAAAGACTGGGGCGACCAGAAATGGCGAACCAAGTCAGGAAAGCCTTCGTCAAAAACAGGCGAACGCTATCTGCCAGAGGCGGCAATCAAATCATTGTCAGCGTCAGAGTATGCCGCTACAACCCGTGCAAAGAGGGCGGGAAAGAAGGCGGGGAAACAATTTGTTGCCCAGCCAAAGAGTATTGCAAAGAAAACAGCGGGATTTAGATAATGTCTACCACCAGCGGATCAGCATCGTTTAATCTTGACCTCGTCAATTTGATTGAAGAGGCGTATGAGCGTTGCGGTCAGGAAATGAAGACTGGCTATGACATGAGGACAGCTAGACGGTCGTTAAACATTATGACCATTGAGTGGGCAAACCGTGGCATCAACCTTTGGACAATTGAGCAAGGCTTCATACCCATTGTCACTGGACAGGCTTGCTACCCCATCCCCGTGGACACAATTGACCTCTTGGACACGGTAACCCGTACCGGAAACGGTACACCTCAACAGTCTGACATCAACATCACCCGCATCAGCGAATCGACCTACATGACGATTCCAAACAAGCTGGCGCAGGGCAGACCCATTCAGGTGTGGATCAACCGCCAATCAGGGCAGTCCAACGCCACCACAGCCACTTTAAACGGCACAATCTCTGCAACCGACACCACCATCACGGTAAACAACATTTACGAGTTGACGACCAATGGCTTTGTGTTGATTGACAACGAAACCATCTACTACCAATCTGTGGATGGGAATCAACTCATCAACTGCGCTCGTGGTCAAAACGGAACAACTGCCGCATCTCATTTGAGCGGGGCAAGCTTGACGGTTCAAAACCTACCAAACATCAATGTCTACCCAACAGGTGACGGCGGTGGCCCGTATATTTTTGCGTACTACCGCTTGCGCCGCATTCAAGATTCTGGCACTTCTGGTCAGGTGTACCAAGACATTCCATTTCGATTCATTCCCTGCATGGTGGCTGGCTTGGCCTTCTACCTGTCGCAAAAGATTCCTCAAGCCATGAATGTTCGTGACTTCTTGAAGAGTGAGTACGAGGAGCAGTGGTATCTTGCTTCGACAGAAGACCGAGACAAAGCTTCAGACAGATACGTTCCAAGGAATTTGTTCTATGCCTAATCCGTTTGCCTCTGGCAAGTATTCCATTGCGGAATGCGACCGTTGTGGTCAGCGGTATATGTTGAAACAGTTGAAGAAACTGACGATCAAAACCAAGATTGCAAATATCTTGGTTTGCCCAGAATGCTGGGAGCCGGATCAGCCTCAGTTGCAATTGGGTATGTATCCAGTAAACGACCCGCAAGGTGTCCGCAACCCAAGGCCAGACCTAAGCTACTACTCGTCAGGTTTAAACGGCTTGCAAGTCATTCCCGGCAACGGGACTGAGCAGTTGGCTGGCGGAAGTCCAGATGGTGGTAGCAGAGTTTTTCAGTGGGGCTGGAATCCTATTGGAGGGGCTAGGGCAAATGACAATGGGTTAACTCCCAATGATTTGATTGCCACAGCAAGTTTAAACAGCGTTACAGTACAGGTATAAGGAGAAACATCATGGCTGGATTTGACGGAGTTGCCAAAAAAGGCAAAACAGTCGGTAAACAACTTGGGATTGACGGCCCAAAGGTTCCTTCAATGGTGGGCGGCAAAGCCAAACACGGCGTTTCTGGCAAAGCCATGAAGGCTGTTGGTCGGAATATGGCTCGTGTAATGAACCAGAAGCGTTCTGGTCGTGGGGGCTGATATGGGATTCAGCAAAAAAATGATGGGCAAAGAGGTTGGCGATGCATCTGTGTATGCGCCTCCTCACACCATGAAAGGGAAGAGCATGAACATAAATCAGAAAAGCAAAGCCACAGACCCAAACACATTGTCTGCTGACAAGGTAAGCCCCCGTACCAGCGCCATGCGTGTGAGCTTGGGAAACCCCAATGCTGATGACATCAAGACCAGCGGCATTGAAGTCCGTGGTAGCGGTGCGGCAACCAAAGGTCGTATGGCTCGTGGGCCAATGGCGTAAGGGATAACCCGATGAACTACAGTCAGTTGGTCACTGCGATCAAAGGTTACACGGAGAACTCGTTCCCCGATACCTTGGGCATGACCTCGACCACTCAGGTCAACACATTCATCAGAAATGCAGAGATTCGCATCTACAACACGGTGCAGATGCCTCAGTTCAAAAAGAATGTGGAAGGCTCGCTTACCTCTGGTAAGCACTACCTGAGTGTGCCGCCTGATTTTCTGGCTGTTTATTCATTGGCAGTCTTTACTACCCCTGCGCTCGGCGTGATGAGTCCACAGCACTTCTTGTTACCCAAGGACGTAAGTTTTATTCGTGAGACTTATCCAGACCCGGCGTATGGCGCAGAGCCGCAGTATTACGCTTTGTTCGGCACTGACTCAAGCGCACCATTCAACAGCCCATTCAACCTTTCGCTGATTGTTGGCCCAAGCCCAGATGCGGACTACAAGGTTGAATTGCATTACTACTACTACCCAGAATCCATCACTACAGCATCTACTGGAACCTCTTGGCTCGGAGAAAATTTCGAGAGCGTTCTCATGTACGGATCACTCTTAGAGGCGTATACTTTTATGAAGGGTGAACCAGATGTAATTGCCCAGTATCAGAAACGATACGATGAAGCTTTGGCACAACTTAAGCGTCTGGGTGATGGCATGGATCGAAAAGATGCGTACCGCAACGGTCAAGCAAACAACCCAGTTAATTAACGGAGATTTTTATGGCAATCACTCAGTGCATCCCAACAAGCTTCAAAGTAGATATTTTGAGCGCCCAACAAAACTTCAGCTCTTTGAGTGGCGGCCCAAATGTGTACTACATGGCTTTGTATTTATCAACAGCAAGTCTTGGTACTGGCACAACAGCTTACACAAGTGCAGGTGAAGTTCCACCCGGAACGCCCGGATACACGGCAGGTGGACAGGCGCTATCAATTTCAACCCCGCCAACATCAGGCGGCACAACAGCCTTTATCTCGTTTTCAAACGTGACATGGGCGGCATCAACCATCACTGCTCGTGGCGCAATGATCTACAACTTCACTGCGGCTGGCAAGAATGCTGTGGCAATCTTTGACTTTGGCAGTGACAAGACTTCATCTTCAAGCGCATTCACAATCGTCTTTCCAACTGCCGATGCATCAAATGCCGTTCTTCGCATTGCCTAATAGGAGTGCCACATGGCTTTAATTCTTAATGATCGAGTATCAGAAACCACCGTAACCACTGGTACGGGTTCTTTTACTCTTGCCGGGGCTTTAACTGACTTTCAGTCGTTTAATTCTGGCATTGGTGTTGGCAACACAACCTACTATTCTTGTGTCAACCCAAACACAGGCGAATGGGAAGTTGGTATTGGCACGTTAAGCGGAACAACAACCCTTGTACGCACAACCATTCTTGACAACTACCTTGGCACTACAGCCGCAGTCAGTTTTACTGCCGGTACAAAATTAATTTTCTGTACTTACCCTGCGTCAAGGTCTGTCAACTTGGATGCCACTGGTGTATTGGCGTTGTACACCCAAGGTGCGGCGGCTGGCTCTGGAACTATTCTTCCGCAGTCAATTGCTCAGTTCTTGACCAATTTAAACAACTACACGCAATTTAGTTTGCAGAATTTAAATGCCGGAACATTGGCATCTGCCGACTTTGTGATCACCGCAGACAACGGTAATGACACCACCAATTACTCTGACATGGGTGTTGCCAGTAGCGGTCACAATGACCCAACCCACAGCGTGGTTCTTCCCAATGACGGTTACTACTACATCAATGGTGGCAACTTAATTATTGGTACGCAGACTGCCGCCAAGATCATCAAGTTCATTCAGGGTGGAACGCTCATTGCCAATGAGGTTGCCCGCTTTGCTCCAACCACAAATAATTTGTTGGTCGGTACAACGGTTGACACAACCTCAAAGATCAGGGCGAACGGTATTGTTGAGTCGATGACTGGCGGATTTAGATTCCCAGACAGTTCGGTTCAAACATCCGCCGCCTCCGCACCTAGAGCAATCACAGGCGGTTTAAACATTGGCTTGCAGACGTTGCCAACAATTGTGACGGCCTCCTTGTCCACTGCAAACGGTCAGTTCCAAGTTACCTACACAACAGCAACACCTCACTGCCTAGAAGCAATGCAGGTTGTAAAAATTGAGAATGCCAGCCCTTCGTCATACAACGGCTCATTTGCAATTCAATACATCAGCGCAACTCAGTTTGCTGTGACGTACGCAACCACTCCGGGTGTTTATGCTGGCTCCGCCACAGCCGTTGCTCACTACCCAGTGAACAGCCAATCATTCACATTTGCAGACGCTTTGGCAACAACCTCAAGCGTTATCAGTATTGCCCCAAGTGCATCTACCGCAAACAGTGCGCTTGGTGGCGATGAGTTGGAGATGGATGGCCTCAGTGTTGCCGGAAGTTGTACAACTAACGGGACGATCAACGTCTATGTTTACTCAAACGGGCCAATCGCTGGCATCCGAAATTTCAACTACACACTTTCTTAAAAGGAAAAATCATGGCAATTATTCAAACGGCGGCGGCATCTTCTGGTTCAGCAGTTGTCGATCCTACATTCCAAGCAGTTCGCTTCACTCAACGGCCTCCTGAAATTTTAGGCTCGTATCAATACGCAATTACCTCTGGCTCATTGACCGGGGTTGCCGCTGGCGCTTTGGTTTTTTCATTCCGCTTTAACCCAGCAGTCACAACCAATTTGTGCATGATTCGCCGAGTTGAACTTAATTTTGCAACCATCACTGCATTTGGTGCGGCTCAATCCTTGCAATACTCAATGCAGATTGCTCGTGCATTCACTGCTGTTGACTCTGGCGGTACATCTGGTGCGTTTACACAAGCCAACACCGGCAAGATGCGTACAGCAATGCCAACATCGCAGATGTCCTTAACTGGATCAAACATCCAGATTGCAACTGCTGGCGCAATGACTGCCGGTACTCGCACTTTGGATACTCAACCAATTTCTTTTGTCGCTGGCACTTCAAGCGCAATTGGTGCAACGCTAACACTTGCTCCCATCTACAACCATGTCCCCGGAGACTATCCTTTGATTTTGGGCTATCAGGAGGGCTTCATCATTAACAACGTCCAGACAATGGGTGCAACTGGCGTTATCAACTTGACGGTCAGTGTTGAGTGGATGGAGTTGTCTGCCACATCTGGCAACGTGATCGCCTTCTAATCAAACGAGGGGCTTGCCCCCTCGCCTTTTAAAAGGAAGACCATGTTTGGTTACGCCAGTTTTGCGGAAGTACCGTTTGCGTCATTTGGCAATGCAACGGAGAAGTCGTTCGTCTTCATCACAGGCGTATCAGCCGCCGCAATTCTTGGCCCTCTTTCTCTTGGCGCAAATGGACTTCAAGCAACGGCGCTGGTCAACAGCGTCATTGTTGCAATCCCAGTAAACGTCAACATTACCGGACTTTCGGCAACCGCTTTTGTGGGGGATGGCACGGCAACGGCAGGGGGCTTTGCGTTGGTCTGGGCCTTGGTAGATACAACTCAACATCCTTAAAGAGCGCCCATGACTACATACACGCAAAACCTTGGCATCAACCTCATAGGCACTGGTGAAGAAACCAATACTTGGGGCAGTATCACCAACGGCAATTTTTATTATGGCTTTGAGCAAGCCATCGTTGGCAGGGCTACAGTCACATTTGCTGATGCCGACATAACCCTGACCAAGAATGATGATGTCACATCCAACCAGACTTTCCGTGATTTGTATTTGTATTGCGTTGGCACAAATACGGCGGTAAGAACGCTGAACTTGCCAGCGGGAATTTTTAAAAACTACATCATTGAAAACAATACCAGCGGCAGTTTTAACTTGATTGTTCAGGTTACTGGCGGCGTGGGAACAAATCTTGTTGTCCCGTTTGGCAAGAGAGTTGTGGTGTATTTAAACGGCGCAGATGTTCTCCAGCAAGAGAACTACAAGCCAAATGGAATGACCTTGGGAGTGCCATTGGCTTTGGCTGATGGTGGTACAGGCACAACCACTGCCGCAGGTGTCAGGGCGGTTCTTGGGCTTGGTACAGGGGCGACAACCAATGTTGGCTCAATGGCTACCCAGAACTCCAACAACGTGGCAATCACAGGCGGCACAATCACTGGTATTACCGCCCTTGACACTGGAAGTGGTGGCACTGGCCTGTCGGCATATTTGGCTGGTGATTTGCTGTATTACACCTCTGGCAATACCCTGACAAGGCTTGCAATTGGGGCAAATAAAAGGATTCTGACTTCTTCTGGAAGCGCCCCTCAATGGGTTACCACGCTGGATACATCTCAGGGCGGCACAGGTATTTCTTCATACACCGCAGGTGATATTACATATTTCACTGGCGGAACATCTCTGACAAGGCTACCTCTCGGTATTGCCAACTCTGTGTTGACATCAAATGGGACAACTCCGCAATGGACATCTGTTTTGCCAATTGCATCTGGCGGAACAGGACTCACAACAGTTGGAGCCGCTGGCACTGCCTTTGTGTCAAATGGAACTGTTGCTGGATGGGTAACTCAGTATGTGTCTGTAAGTTTAATTATTGATGGCGGCGGCACAGCCATCCTCACTGGAATCAAGGGCGACCTGACAATTCCATTCAACTGTGTAATTGACCAATGGACACTGCTTGCAGACCAATCTGGCTCGATTGTGGTGGATGTTTGGAAGGATTCATATGCCAACTACCCACCAACGGTTTTGGATTCAATTACCAGCGCCTCACCACCAACAATATCATCCGCCACCAAAGCTCAAAGCTCTACCCTTACAAGCTGGACACCGGGCATCTCCGCAGGGGACACATTGAGATTTAATGTAAATTCAAACAGCGGCATTACCCGTGTCACTCTTTCTTTGCGTGTTTACAGAACATAAGGACTGTAAATAATGGCAACATATTATTGGTATAACGGCTCAGGCACTTGGGATAATTCTAGCGTTGCAAATTGGTCAACCAGCGCAACTAACCCTCGCTCTGCCGCTCCTGCTTCTGCGGCTCCCACATCTGTTGACGATGTGGTGTTTGATAATTTATCTGGTACTGGAACAATCAGTATTAATCTTCCTAGCTGTAATAATATTACAACTACCTCCGTAAGCTCAAGTCTTCTTTTTTCTTCTATTGCTGGGTCTACTTTTTATATAGATATTTATGGAAACACGGCTATTAATGCTGGCGCAACTACAAGTTCGGGTAATTTTGCTTATTTAATTTTTCGTGCAACAACAGCAGGAAAAACAATAACAGCTCCTTCAACATTTGCAATTTCTGACCTTCTGTTTGACGGCCCTGGTAGCGGATATTCAGTTAACTCAAACATACCAAATGCAAATTTGTTTATTTCTAACGGCACTGTTACCCTTGGTGCGGCACAAACAGCTTTAGGTAATGTTACGGTTGGCACTACTCTTATAACGGGCGCTTTCACGCACACTGTATACACTGTTTCTGTTGACAATGGTAGCGTATTAAATTTAACAAATACTACACTTAATCTTGTTGGCTTTACTGTAAGTTTTAGCGCTCTTGGCACTTCTACGGTCACAACCACCAATTCAACAATTAATTGCGGATCAGCCGCCTCCACCTTTACCGCAGATTTTTCTGGAGGAGGGCTTACATATAATGTTGTAAATATGGCGGCTACGCAGATGCGTCTGCTTGGGAATAGACAAAATACATTTTCAACTTTAACCGCAACCGGTTCAGCTAATATAGACTCTTATTTTAGCTCTGTAGCCGACCATACAATTACAAATTCTTTGACCATTCAAGGAAATTCAATTGCTCCATACAGGCTTTTTGTGCGTCCAGAAGGACGATCTCCCACTCCGTTTGCCCCCACCCCTCTCATCTTTAACCTTTCTGGGGCTGGCGCAAAAACACTTAAATGGGCTGATTTTCAAGATGTAACTATGAACATCACGGGCGGCGCAGGATTGTCAATTACTTCAGTCGGTGATTGCCTTGGTAATACAGGTATTACCTTTACAACAGCAGTGACACGTTTTGCCGTGTCGGGCGGTGTTTCAAAAAATTTCTCAAGCACCACTTTATGGTCAGCAAGCTCTGGAGGAGCAACAGGCGCAACAGTTCCATTGCCCCAAGATGCGGTTATCTTTGATTCAAATGCAAATGCAGAAGTTGTTTTTGATATGCCAAGAATTGGCAAAGATGTAACATTCAATACTGGCGTGGGATTTTCTGCAAATATATTTGGTATTTCGTATGCTTATATTTTTGGAACCCCAAACTCAGAAGCCCTTAATAAGTTGGCTTCTGTTTATCTTGAATCAAGATCATCAATTTTAGTTCCATCTTGTTCTGTTTCATCCTTAACCTTAAATGGCAACGGCGGTATTTACACTTTATCAGGGCCAATCACAACAAGTAGTGGACTTGGGCTAATAAATGGGTCTTTTTATTCTTCTGGATATTCCGTAACAGTAGCAACCATAAATCAAACCGTTGGGACTTCAGCGGCATCTTGGTACGCCTCAACAAGTAATATAACAATAACATTTAATTTTGTATTTTTAACTTTTGGCACTACAAGCTTTACGTCCTCAACCATCACTCTTTTGGGCGGAAGTGGAACCTCGAGTATTGCGGCCTCTGGAATAGCCTTGGGAACGGTAATTATTTCATCCAACAGCGCAAATCAAGTCACATTAGATATTACTGGCTCCTTTAGTATTTTAAAACTTGTTAATTCTGGAACCGCAAGAAAATATTTTTCTTTTCAATCTGGTGGCACATGGACAATTGGCACACTTGAAATAAGCGGAACCTCATCTTCTCCTGTTTTATTTACCTCGTATTTTTTAAGTTCTGGTTCATCTGTTGCAACAATTAACTTAACAAACAGCGTTACAACAAGTTTCGTTGCATTTTGCAATATAACAAAAACAGGCGCTGGCACACTAACTGCCACTGGCGTTGCAAATCTTGGCAGGAACACTGGAATAACTTTTCCATCAACTCTTTTTGGAATAGCTTATGGCGGGTCGGTTGGCTCTTCTACCCCCGGATCATTTACCGTGCCGTCAAATTTTTCTGGCTCTAGTATGTTGGTGGCTTATGGCGGTGGTGGCGGCGGAGCAAAAAGAAGCGCCACCACGGGTTCTGCCGGTGGCGGCGGCGCTGGGGCGCTTGCTGTTCTTTCAAACCCCTCGGTAAGTGCCGGGCAAATAATTTATTTTCAAATTGGTGCTGGAGGTGCTGGCGGTGTAGGGGCGAGCGGCGGAAGTGGCGGAAACGCCACGGAGTCTTGGATGAATATATCCAGCAACACATCGCCACCAAGCTCTGCTTCGGGTGTTTTTGCCGCAGGTGGTTCTGGCGCTTTTTTGGCCTCAACAACAGGCGCTAATGGCGGCGGTTTTACCGTTGGAACATTTGGCGCAACAGGCGGTAATGGCGGCAGTGGGACTGGCGTAACTACCGCAGGTTCTGGTGGCGGAGGTAGCGCCCCAAGAATGTTTACAGCAATAACCACTGGATATGCTGGGCGTACTGGTGCTTCTGGCAATAGTGGAGGAGGTGGTGGCGGCGGCTATGGCGGCATTGGCGGTCTTGCATCCACAACCACAGGCGGGCTAGGCGGTTTAAACTCACTAGGCGCACAAGCAAGCGGAGGCACTGCTGGTAATCCCGGAAGCAATGGGACAAGTGGCGGCGGCGGTGGTGGCGGCGGCGGAGCTACAACAGGAACTGCTGGTGCTGGCGGTACTAGCTTCTTTTCCCCTGACTTTGTTGTTACAGAATTTGGCGGAGTCCCAGTAAGCTCAACAATTGGCCCATCGGGTGGTGGCGGTGGCGGCGGCACTGCGACAAGTACGGGAACTGGTGGGGCTGGCGGAAGCGCCCTTTATGGCGCAGGTGGCGGCGGTGGTGGTCGTGGCGGCACAGTTGCAAACAATGGCTCTGGCGGCAATGGAGGCCCGGGTTTTGTTTTGTTTGTTTACACGGTGTCTACAACAACCCCCAAGTCTCAAGGATCAATCATTGGATAAGAAGACAAAATGAAAAAATCAGTTTTTACCCACGAAAAAGACGGCGTAGTTGAGCCAACACACGAGATTGAAATCTTGTGTAAACACTGCGGCTACGACTTGGATGAGGCGGAGCTTGAGGCTGACACTTGCTCAGACTGCGGCAAGCCTTTGGAATTGAAGCAAAGCGTTGCAATCACAGTCACATCCATGCCGCTGTTTAGCGAAACCATGTGAGTTGATTCATTGATCCAATCAGTCTCCTCTTTGCCGCAAATGCTTGTGTCGCCGCCATCAAGGAAGGTTGCGAGCTATACAAGCAAGCTAAGACATCTTTCATGGAGGTCAAGGCCACGGTTGACGAGGCCATTGACATTGGAAAAGAAGTCTATGGATTTTGGTCAAAGATTTTTGCTTTCTTTGGTGCGAAGCCAAAATCTAGATCAACGCCGAAGCCTGTGGCGAAAAAGAAGGAGAAGCTCGTTGCCATTGATGAAACCCAAGTCATGGTCGATATTGTCAAACATCTCACCGAGCTATTCCGGCTCCAAGAGCAGTTAGCCGCACACAATCGGGAGGAAGAAGAAAAATCCAGAAACGTCTATGAGCCTGATCAAAATCAAATGGAAGCCGCCTTAAAGCGGGTGATGGCGATGGATCAGATGGCGGCACTGGAAGTGGAGGTCAGGGAGACGATGGTTTACCGCAGTCCGCCAGAAATGGGGGCGTTGTATTCCAAGGTGTTTGAAATGCGGGACATCATCGCCGCTGAACAAGAAGCCGCAAGGCTGGCGCAAGAACAGCGGGAGCGAAGATTGAAATGGCAACGACACCAAAGGGAAAGAAGCCAAAACCTGCGAGCGGGAGCCGCCGTCCTGACCTTGATCCTTATCGCATACCTGTGGACATGGCTCCTGTGGCTGAAACAACTGAGGAGCTTGTGATGGGAATGGTGGGCTGGGTAGTAGCGGTTTTGTTGGTAGCCCTCATGTTGCCGTTGTTGGCGTTTATGTATCTGGACATACTGGAGGCAAAAAACGATGCCAAACAGCAGTTGGAAAAGGTAGAAAAGCTCAGACGAGAAATTGAGAGGAGAAATCGGGACAGTCCAAAAGAATTTGAGGACAACCCCATTTTTGACCGGAGGAAGAAGCATGAGTAAGCAACTTGAAAAAGATTCAACCTACAACGAATTCGACACCGACCATGACGGCGTGGTGACGGACACGGAGTTGGCTCGCTCTGAGCGCATGATGATGATTGAGAACATGGACAAGATGGCTGACCAGCAAAGGATCATGGCATGGGCGGCTTTGGTTGCGCCGCCTGTACTCATTGCATATCTTGCATCTGAGTTGGTTGATTTGAGCAAAGTCAATGC
>Ga0315907_10006289_pt1 | contig 12637 bp, 9 predicted proteins | sample LakEriMetagenome_3_FD_203525 | JGI IMG/M metagenome (GOLD analysis project Ga0315907, IMG submission 203525) | Freshwater fungal communities from buoy surface, Lake Erie, Ohio, United States - Buoy 12 MA123 | ecosystem: Environmental > Aquatic > Freshwater > Lake > Lake biofilm | place: USA...
ATCTTTGATCGCACTTTTGGTTGGCAGTGCTGCTATGCTTGGCGCGATCGCCGATATCATCGTTAAACAAGTTACGAGTAAGCAAGCGATTGTGAACGTTACGCCCTTAAACCACCAAGATCTTCGAGAGACAAGATCTATTTTCTGGTTTGTTAGATTGCTGGTTCTTTCTAAATTACGATTTAAATTAAGATTTAACATTGCACTCAAAACTAAATTAGCCACTTAAAAATGCTATTGCATTTGGTTGCACAGTTAAGCAAACTTAATTTGATTTCATGCAGTCCTATCTTTAAAAATTCATTATGACGGACGCAAGTATCGATCTAGATCTGACAGAAGAGCAACATCCAAGGCGTGAGGCTGATAAATCAGATCTATCAGCACTAAAAAGCGATCGTCTATTTAGATCGATTATGGAAAATGTTGCCGATTTAATTGCAGTGATCGATGCTAAAGGTTATCGGATCTACAATAGCCCCTCCTATCAGAGAGTCTTGGGCTATACATCGGCAGAACTTAAAGGTACATGGGCTTACGATAAGATTCATCCCGATGATCAAGCGCAAGTATTAAAGGCGGCGGCAGAAACCTTAAAAACAGGTGTGGGGAAATCTTTAGAATATCGGATGCAGCATAAAGACGGAAGTTGGCGAATTTTAGAATCATCAGGCAGTGTGATGCGCGATGGACAGGGTAATGTCCAAAATATTGTGATTGTTGCCCATGATATTAGCGATCGCAAAAAGGAGCAGTGGGAACGCCGTCGCGCCGAAAGGGAACTAGAGCGATCACGTCAAAGTTATAAAGATCTGGTCAGACGAGAGGAAATGTTAAACCGTCGCCTTACTAGCCAGATTCGCAATTCCCTTGATCTAGATACGATCCTTGCTACAGCCGTCAATGAAATACAGGATCTATTGCTGATCGATCTATGCAATTTCTTTTGGCATGTGCCCAATACTAATCCGCCAGAGTTTCAGCTTGTACATTTTGCGGCTAGTCATAACTTTCTTGATGCTGGTACCAGTTATCCTCTGTCGCAATTGGCTCAATTTGGTCAGCGTTTGCTTAGTCAAGAAATTATTCAGATTCAGTCGATTTACACTAATCCAGAACTGGATAATATCAGTCGGATGCTTCTTGCTGAAAGAGGATTTACTTCGCAATTACTTGTACCGATCAAAACCCGATCGCAAAAATTAGGGGTGATTGTTGCCGCGCATTGTCACGGTAGTCGTCCTTGGGACGCGGATGAGGTTGAACTATTGCAAGCAGTGGCGAACCAATTAGCGATCGCGATCGATCAAGCCGAGCTATTTGACTCTGCGCAGACTAATGCAGCCAAGGCCCAAGCTCAAGCCATACTGATCGAAAAAGCCCTTGCTGATTTGCAAAAAACCCAGAGCCAACTGATTCAGACCGAAAAAATGTCGAGTCTTGGTCAATTAGTAGCAGGGGTTGCCCATGAGATTAATAATCCTGTGAACTTTATCTATGGCAATCTCAACCATGCCAACCGTTCTGTCCAAAATCTGCTAGATGCGATCGCTCTTTATCAAACAAATTATCCAGAACCAGTCCCCGAAATCGCCAAATTTCTCAATGAGATCGATCTGGAATTTCTCCAAGAAGATCTGCCGAAAATGCTGACATCAATGAAAATTGGAGCTGACCGCATTCGGCAAATAGTCTTGTCTTTACGAAATTTTTCGCGCACTGACCAAGAAGGAAGAAAACCCTTTAATATCCATGAAGGCTTGGATAGTACGTTACTGATTTTGCAAAATCGCCTTAAAGCTTATGGCGATCGCCCTGCGATTAATCTGACTAAGCGCTATGGCAATATCCCGATTGTCAATGTTTATGCGGGGCAACTTAATCAGGTGTTTATGAACATTTTAAGCAATGCCATTGATGCGATTGATGAAAGTATTGCAAATCGTGATCATGCTACTGATATTGCCCAGACCCTAGCAAGTGAAATTTCGATCATTACTGAGTTGAAGCCGCCCACAACTGAAAATCATCAGCTAATAGTGGTGATCCGCATTGCCGATAATGGGCGTGGTATTCCTGAAGATATTCTCAAAAAACTTTTTGATCCTTTCTTTACAACGAAGCCTGTGGGCAAAGGCACAGGATTGGGGCTATCAATTAGTTATCAAATTGTGGTAGAGAAGCATCAAGGGCGATTGGAATGCTTTTCTAAAGTCGGCGTAGGGACAGAGTTTAGGATCGAAATCCCCGTATAAGTATCTAAGAAATATAAAACCCAAAAAACCGTATCCCCCTTTGCAAGGCTACCGTGTACACACAAGTCGGACTTACCCCCTTTAATTCCCCCTTGCAAAGGGGGAAGACCAGAAATCTTGTTCCCTCCCCTTTGCAAGGGGAGGGTTAGGGAGGGGTAAATTTTATATAAAATCATATAACATATTCTTAGTAGTCAAAACCTTTAACAAAGTGGACTAAACATAGATTTTGCAACAGTTCCCATTTAATTTTAATGATTTACCAACACCTGCCTATTTAGTGGGTGGATGGGTACGCGATCGCATATTAAATCGTCAAGGTAAATATCTTGATCTAGATTTTGTTTTGCCAGAGAAAGCTGTTGAAATAGCTAATGCGATCGCCCGTAAGTATAAAGCAGGATTTGTGGTTTTAGACGCAGAGCGTCAAATTGCGCGGGTTGTTTTTAAAAATGGAACGGCGGATTTTGCCCAGCAAATGGGTGATAGTTTAGAAGCAGATTTAGGGCGGCGCGACTTTTGTATGAATGCGATCGCTTTAGAATGCCATGAACTAAATGAAACTGATTTTGTGCCTTTGGCTCAAAATCAGTTTATAGATCCGTTTAATGGAATTGAAGATTTACAAGCTCGTCGAATTAGGATGGTTGCGCCTGAGAATTTAGCGGATGATCCTTTGCGGATTTTGCGGGGATATCGACAGGCGACTCAGTTAGGCTTTGAGATTGAAAGTTTAACTCGACAGGTTTTGATTAAACTTGCGCCCAAGTTAAAGGCTATGGCTGCTGAACGGGTGCGGACAGAACTAGGTTATTTGCTATCAATCGAGAATGGTAGTCAAGGAATGATGGCTGCCATCGACGATCGCATTTTAGAAGATTGGTTGCCAAGTCAATATTTGAATCTAGAACGATTTGCCAAAATTGAGAATGTGATTTCTACCTTAATAGCTAAATCCCCGAATCTAGAATCATTTTTTAATAAGCAGTTATCAGGCGATCGCTATACTCTGGTGATTATCAAATTAGCTGCATTGACCAATAGCGCGACAGCTTTGGAATCGCTAGGGCTAAGCCGTGCTGAACAACGCTGGCTCGTCGGGATTTTGCGTTATCTGCCTCAATTTATCAAGATTTTAGATCAAGCTTCACTCAAAGAGCAATATAAATTTTTTCAGTCTACTTTAGAGTTTTTTCCTGCGATCGCAGCTTTGGCTATAGCTAGTGATTGTGAATTAGAAGAGATCTCGCCTTGGCTAGAACGCTGGCTTGATCCTCAAGATGCGATCGCCTATCCTGTAGCGTTAATTACTGGCGATGATTTGCGAAAAGATTTGGGAATTGCGCCTAGTCCGAAAATAGGTGAACTATTAGAGATGGTGAAAATTGCTCAAGTCGAAGGCAAAATTTCATCAAGACAAGATGCGATCGAGTTTGTTATAGCCCTACACTCAAATGAGATACTCAAAGCTAAAACCCCGTAAAACGGGTAATATCGATCAAATAACTATCAGAATTAATATCCAACACATCAGACTTAGAAAAAGGACATGAGCTAGGAAAAGTTGCTAAGGGTAATTGAGTCTCAACAGAAGCAGCTTGACAAGCTGAGGCATAACACTCATCAAAGACATCATCAAAATAACGCTTCAGGCTAGGGCTATTTTTAAAAGCCTTATTTAACCTTCGAGAATGCTCAATAATCGTATAAGCCCAACTAGGAGAACGCTTTTGACATTGATAATTCCATTTAATCAAATGTTGCAGAACTCGAATTAAATTACTTTCGATCGCATCTTTCTCTCTCCGACTCATACCTTCGATTTCTTCCAGCAGATTCTCAATATCTAATCGGTCTAATTTACCTTCTTTGATTAGAAAAGCCGTCTCCTCTAACCAAAGGTTAAAATCAGTTTCGTAAAGCGTTTTTACAGCAATCATCTTAGCAATCTCAATCTAAAAAACTCTGCTCTTAATCAAATTATATCACCTGAATAAAAGTATGTGCTGCAACTAGATCTTAACTAATTCTGAACCATTGATAGATTTACGGACGTGGATTTGAGTGGGCAATCTCTCGGCTAACGATTGAATATGGGTGATTACACCAATGAGCCGATCCTGTTGGCGCAGGGATTCGAGGATTTGGGTGACAGATTCGAGCGTTTCGCTATCGAGCGTGCCAAAGCCTTCATCTAAGAAGAGACTACCAAGTTCTATTCCCATTGACAACTTTTCTGATAAGGCTAGTGCCATTGAGAGCGAAGCCGCAAAGGTTTCGCCACCTGAAAGCGTGCGAATACGCCGTTTTTCACCGCCATTCCAGTTGTCAGACACCCAATAGTCACCACTTTCGATTTGGAGAATATAACGATCTTCAGAAAGCTGTTGCAATAAAACTGAGGCACGGTTAGCAAGTTCCTGTTGCAGACTATCGAGAATATATTCTTGGAACTTGTTGGATTGCAAATCTTGAGAGAGAGTATGATAAATCTGCTCTTGAGACTGTAGAGAAATTTTTCTTTCTTCTAAATCTTGTGATTCCTGCCGCCTTTGCCGTGCTTGCTCTAGCCATGCCTTAATTGAAGCGCGATTTTCACTAGCTAGTTGGAGATCCTGTTCTATTTGTTGCAAATCAGCGCGAAGATTGGCGATCGCAATTTCATCGGTATGTTGATATGCGATCGCCTCCGCAAACATTTGCCGACGAGTAGTTAAGTCCTGTTCTTGGCGCTGATAGGTTTCGATTTCTTTTTGCCATGACTCCATTTGCGATCGCGTAGTTTGAGCAGTCAGAAATGCTGATTCAGTAAAGTTGATAGATTGTAGTTCGTCGTGCCAGTTTGTCTCTTGTTGAGTGCATTCAGCAATTGCGATATTATGATTGTCTTGAGCTTTTGTGGCAGCTTCTTCTCGTTTCACAAAGGTTTCACGAGCTTTTTGGTAGGATTTTTCGATAGATTGGAGGCGATCACTTAGTTCAGATTTTGCTTGCAAAATACTTTGACGCAATGATTCATAACTTTTGCCTACGGTAATTTCTTGCAACCGCTGTGATACTTCTTGTAGCTGGGACTGACGATGGACTTTCTCTTGTTCGGCTTTTTGAAATTCTGTTTGAGCTAATTGTAGATTTTCTTGATTGATATTTAGCTTGCTTTCAGCATTTTGACATGCGCTCGCAATTTCTTTTTGCTCGTTAATCAGTTTTTGATAGGCTAATTCTTGTCTCTCTAATTCTTGGCGTTCGCGGAGAATATCTGCGGCTGTCCATGCAGTTTTGAGAATGCGATCAATCTGTTCTTGGAATTTTGCAACCTCAGTCTCTAACTCTGCAATTTCCTGAGTTTGGATTTGCAGTTGTAGTTGCGATGTCTCCAAATTCGCCTCAAGTTTTGCCTTGTCCTCACGCAGTTTTGCTAACTGTCTCTCGTTGGCATCTCGCTGTTTCTTGAGAGTATCTGTATCGATTAGTTCTATTTTGGGAAGCTCTGGCAATCCCTCTATAACATAAAGATTATTGCAAACGGGGCAGTTGTCACCATCATGAAGCTCAGCACGCAAAGCATTAACATGGCTACTTTGTAGGGCTTGTAAGTTTGAAGCTTCTGCATTATTTAGGGCTATACTTGCGATTTGAAATTCATTTTCAGCCTTCGCGATCGCCTGTTTAGATTTCTCTAATTGCTGCGTGAGGTTACTGCTTTCCGTTTGTAATTGCTTAGATTTTTGCTTTAGCTTCACAAGCCCATCTTGCAACATTTGCTGCTGAGCAAGCTGCTCGGCAACTTGGCGCAGACTTTCGAGACGCTGAGGATCATTATGGGAATTAGTGATCGCAGTTGCAATTTTTTGTAATTGCTGAGTTGCATTTTGCAATTCTAGTTCAGCTTGTTTTGTTGCTTTTGTCGCTTTTTCAAGCTGCTGCGATCGCTCTAGCGTATTCTTGTTAGCACGTTCTAGCTCTGCCTCGCATTGCTGTTGTTGTGTATGCAGAGCTTCCGCTAGAGCAAGACTACGTTCTTGGGATTCTATATGTCTTTGAGCTTCAATTTGGTCGGTGCGAGATTGCTCAAAAATTTGTTGTTGCTCATTTAGGTCAAGCTTGGCTATTTCTAACTGTTTATTGGCAGTTGTCAGATCGGCGATCGCATTTTCTACGCGCTTGCGAGTAGTTTGCAAAATTGTCCAAGTTCCCACAATCGAGTTAGCTAACTGAGCATTACGAAATTGAAATTCTAAAGCTTGGATTTTTGATGCATCTTGCTGAAGTTGCTTCAGTTTTACTGAAAGTTGGCTATATTGCTGAATTTGAGCAAACAATCTTTCCTCTGCTTCTAATAGCTTACGGCTATTTTTCGCTTTGATATCCAATTCAGGAATCGCAACCTCAAGGTTTTCTGATTCTGTTTGTTGAGCATTGACCTCTTCAATAGTTGGCGCTTGCATTCCTTCAAGAACTTTATCTAAGCCTTCACGCTCAGCTTTAAAACGACTAGTGCGATCGCTTGCTTCTTTCCGCATTTGCTCAAATATTTGAAATCCTGCCAACTGCCGCAAAATCTCGCGCCGTTTACCTGCCTCACCCTTGAGGAATTCATCAAATTGTCCCTGTGGCAAAATGATCACACGGGTAAACGTCTCAAAGTCCATGCCAATGATGTCTTCTACCTTTTGTGCGCGATCGCATCTTTCCCATTCTCCATCAATCAATTGATCAAGCAGAAATTTTTTCTCATCGGTTTTGCCCCGACTGCGCCAAGTTCGCAGGACACGATATTCCGTTTGTCGCATCACAAACCGAAATTCCACTTTTAGCTGGGTCGCGCCTTGGCTAACTAATTCCTTTGATGAATTGGGTTTATTTGCCACTTTGTCATACAGCGCAAAAGTAATCGCATCTAATAGCGAAGTTTTCCCAGCACCCGTTGCGCCTGTAATCGCAAACAAGTCAAGGCTCGTAAAATCTAGCACTTGCCGACTGCGAAAACTTGTAAATCCTTCGACAATTAATTCAAGGGGGCGCATGGTGTTTGTATGAATTTTAAGGCTAGGCTGCGAGAAGCTCTATTAACTCTTCGGGTTGTGACCAGTAGGCAATGTCAGATAGGTCTTCAAGGATACTCATGTTGTCAGGAGTCCAGACATCTACTGTGTCATCGAATAATGAAATAAATCGCAGAGGTTCAATGCCAGTTTTAAGATGGTTGAGGTCATACCAAGATGCGAGGACGTTGTTAACGCGACTGTTTGCGCTAGCGCGACTACCTGTACTTAAAACGTAGATGAGTGAACTGCGTTTTGGGTGTCTAGCGTGAAAGTCTACTTTGCGCGATCGCCCAGATCTACCAATATATTTTTCACCTTGATCGAAGGGGATTTTGTTTGTTTCGAGGAGTTCGGAGACTTCGCTTTGAATCGATTCAAAAGCTCTGGTTTTTTGAGTAAACCAAATATCAGAAACTCGTAAGGCTGCCTGAGCAATGCGTGTTATATCTGCGCCAAGGCTACTGTTAACTGATGTTCGGGTTAGTAGCATTCCGCGATAAAGCTCAATATTGTGAGTTTGGCAAATATCTTGAAGGATTGCATCTTGTCTATTGGAGCGATACTGCGATGTTGTTTGCATTTTTAGCCAACGCAGGGTTTCACCAAAATCTGTAAGGGTATAGGTGTTTTGACGTTCCTTGAGGAAAATATCTATATAGTCGCCATCGGGATATAGATATGGTGTGCGAATTCGGACAGCATCGTTGACTAGCGAGCATTCATATAGCTCGTTCATCTGGTTGGTTATTTTTTCACAGATGCTAGTCATTACAGAAATAGGTCTAGTTGTAAATGTGGGGGCTGATGTAAGCTCCCATTATGAATGATTTTAGACTCTAAACAAAATTGTTGCCAGACTGCTACAGGATTTGTAACTAAAGCGGTGATATCTGAGGGTACATAGGCAAATTTGTCACGATACCCATACCGCCATCGATGTTTATGTTTTTCGCCAACTCTTTCGCCATCTGGGTTTTTATGATCGCTACCCATGTCTAGGGCATATATTCTGCCAACAGCTTTGTAAATGATGACGTAACCTAATTTTTCTGATAGTTGGTTATAGCTGCCTCTTGCCACGATGGGATAGCCATTATCTGAAATAATTTGGCACTGAAATTCAACAAAGGGTGAATGATCTTCGTCTTCGCGCCATGAGATATCACCTTCGATCCGCTTAGTTTCGTCAGCAATAATTTCCTCAAATTCATCTTGAGTTAGCATTTATATCCTCATCTAGAAATTTTTCTAATCTGTTGTCAGACTATTTATTATCTCAAACTCATCTTTAGTTAATGGCATTACTGAGAGTCTTGGCTGTTTAACTAAGCCAATATTTGCTAATTCGGGAGTTTTTTTTATCTGGCTTAAGGTTATTGGTTTCTCAAAGGTTTCTACTGGCTCAAAGGTAACGCTTAACCATTTTGGATCATCGGTAGTTGGGTCTTGATGGGCGATCGCAATTACTTTCATTTTACCCATGATGCTATTTCCTTCTTGGCTATGGTAAAACAAGACTTGATCGTTTAGTTGCATGGCTTTGAGGTTATTCCGTGCTTGGGGATTGCGGACGGAATAGATTTCAAATTTGCCATGTAATAAGATTTTTTGCCAACTGTAGCGGAAGGGTGCGAATTTTACTAGCCAGTAGTTCATATTAAATTCTGAACACGGATTTTATGGATTACACAGAATTAGAACACGGATTAGGCAGATTACGCGGATTGCACAGATTAAGTTATTTGCGACAGTAATAGACAATTAAAATCAGTGAAATCAGTGTAATCCATCTAATCCGTGTTCAGACTTTTATCAGCGTATTAATCTTTTAAATTCTAGGCTTTTACCGCCGAAGTTAATTAATAGTCCGACTTCGAGTTTGTAGACTTTGAGGTAGTTTAGGGCTTGGGCAAAGTGGACATCTTCTAGTTGTTTTGTGGCTTTTAGCTCGACTAATATTTTATCTTCGACTACAAAATCAGCGCGGCGTGTACCGATTGGTTCGGGTAGGTTTTTGTAATAGATTTGTTGTTCGATTTCTCTGGCAAATGTTAAGCCTGCTTGATGAAATTCGTAGGCTAATGCTCTTTGATAGATTACTTCTTGAAAGCCGTTACCGAGAAATTTATGAACTTCAAAGGACGCGCCGATGATTTTCTGGGTGATGTCTTGGTGTTTGAAGGTCATAATTAAATGCTGAACACGGATTTGACGGATTACGCTGATTTCACTGATTTTAATCTACTCTAATCCAAAAAATCCGCGCAACCTGTGTAATCCGCTTAATCCGTGTTCAAATAGTGGGGTTAATATAAATTCAGAACGCGGATTTTATGGATTACGCTGATTTCACTGATTTTAATCTAATCTAATCCAAAAAATCCGCGCAATCTGTGTAATCCGTGTTCAAAGAGTGGGGGTAATATAAATTCAGAACGCGGATTTGACGGATTACGCTGATTTCACTGATTTTAATCTACTCTAATCCAAAAAATCCGCGCAACCTGTGTAATCCGCTTAATCCGTGTTCAAATAGTGGGGGTTAAGTTTCCGCAGATTAGCCTTCTGAGCTTGAGATAATTTTGGATATCTACGCGCATACCAATTCTCAACTTCGGCAATGTCTTCGGCGTTAAGTCCATAGGCTTCATAGACTAATCTATCTATTTCTATCTGTTCGTGACTGGCATAATCGTAATAAGGATCAATTTTTTGATGATTAAGAATAGACTCTACTTTTTCTTTGATTTCTGAGCAAGATCCTAAGAAAAGTAATGCCTTTAAGTCTTCTACTCCAAATTCAACAGTATGATTGGAAAAATTTTTATTAAAATATTTGAATAACTTAGAATTAAAAATACCTAACCATTCTAGCTGTTCAAATCCATTTCTCAAAAAAATGCGTGACGCTTTATTTAAAAATATAAGACCAGCAGGAGTTCTAAAAGTAGGCGCATATTGACCTGTCGTAGAAAAAGAAATCTGATTTTTTAACTCTAAAAATCTAAACTCCTTATTAGCTAAATCAGAATGTGCCTCAGCATTCATAGCTGAAACACTATTGATAGACCAGTCAATAAAAATACTCGTTGGCTTTTGAAAATAGCAGGGTAGAAGTCCCGAATTAGTATCAGAATTTTGTCCCATTTCAAAAGAAACTAAATATTTATCTCCGTTAATTCCTTTTTCCTTATAATTTTTAGGTATTTTTAAAGCATCTTCATCAGATATGACATTTTTAATATTTGGAGATTCATGTAAATATTTAGAATTGTTTCCCGTTTTAATTCCTGATGTAATCTTAAACAAACCATCATTTTTCCAAGTTTTATTTTTACCACTACCAGTGTAGTTTTCACCCACTTTAAAAAACAGTTTATTGCTAATCTCAAATACTGTATTTGGATAGTTTTCTAGCTTTTTAAGTGTTGGATGTGAATCATCTTGAAAAGCAAACAACTTAGGACTAGCCACAAAAAACGGCAAATTATTATTAGTCCGAATCAAACCCTGCGGATAATAATAAATCCCATACTCCTCATTACTCACACATTCCTTCACCACCCCAAAATCAACCCCTCGCGCCATCCCCAACAACTCCACAAACCGACTATAACTATCATGAACACTCACATTAGTCATATCCACCATCTGACAAACATGATCCCGATTAAAAGACCTTGAAGTATTCCGTTCACAAATAATAATCGCCGTATTTACAGTCGCCTTAAACGTATCAGGATGCACCCGAATCATCTTATGAATGTAGTTATCCATCATCTGACGGCGCAAAGCATGATGACTCTTGATCGTCATGAAAGTATCACTGACAATGTAAGCCAAAACCCCACCATCCCTTAACGGCGTTTGCTTATTATTACTAGCCAAAAACCTCGCAATAAAAGCACCATAGGGATCTTTACTATCTATTCCCAAATCCTTACGCACATCATCACTAATCTTCGTACCACCATAGGGCGGATTGCCAATCACACAATCAAAACCCTGCCCCTCAAGCTCAGGATAGAAAAACTCAAGATTAAAAAATGGAGCCGCCACCGTTGCATGTGTAAACCAATGGCGCAATAATTCCTTATTCTGCCCTGCGATATGTTTACCCATAATCTCCGTACTAAAAGACGGAAAAGCACCATCTAAAACCGTCACAATGTCATCAGTTACCGATCGCTTCTCCTCAATCGACAAATCAGGCTTGTAATACTTGAGCCTCGCGATTTTTAGTTTAGCGATCGCATCAGGCGAAAACAAATCTGGCTGAATATTTTTGAGACTATTCGCACAAATAATCTTCGTCTCAATATTTGGCATCGGCGTAATCCCCTTCTCGACCTTTTGATCGATTAGCAAAGAGATAAAAAAGCGCAACTTCGTAATCTGTACCGCCAAAGGCTGAATATCAATGCCATAGATACTGTCACGAATAATCCCTAACTTACGGCTGTAATCATCTAAATGTTGCTTCAGGGTTTTCTCAAATTCATCGCGATAATTCACATCCACAGGTTGCAATTTGAGCTTTAACCACTTATCATTTTCAGGATCGACCAACTTCAAAATATCAACCAACCGATGCAATACACCCATCGGGAAAGCACCCGAACCACAGGCAGGGTCAAGCACTTTAAAGCGATCAATGCCGTTGACAACACTTTCACAAAAAGTATCATCTGCATTATCTAGGGTATTCTCATAGACTAACTTTTTTAGGGTTTCCGCATTTTCGGGAGTAGTATGTTTTTTCAAATAGATAAACAAACTCTCATTCACCATTTCCTGAATCACCTTACGCGGCGTGTAATAGCTCCCTGTCTGCTTACGGATACTCTTGATCGTATTCTCTTCCAAGTTTGGATCGAGTTCTGCCAATAGATTCTCAAACACCAAACCCAATAACTCAGGATCTAGCGCAATATCTTCATCATAGGGCGTATTCTCTTCCAAAGTGAACTTATAGGACTTGAAAATACCATTCAAACCCTTATGGTAAACCTTGCTAACTTCAAGCTTTTTAGCCTTACCCTTAGCCACACTTTCCTCTGTCTCAATCCCATAAAACAGAAAATTAGGCACAGACATCACCGTATCTTCAATACTTTCCTTCGCATTATCTTCATCCAACTTGTCAAAAATTCCACCATTTAAATATGGAATCTCCGTAAACCATTCAACCCGAAAATCAGAATGTAAATACTTAGTCCATTTAAAATCTTTGAGCGATTTTTTATCCTTTTGATTCAGTGAATTGAAAAAGATATTTTGCAAAACCCCCCGATAGTAACTATTTGACTCTAAAAAATTCTCCTCCTCAAAGTC
>Ga0315907_10006292_pt1 | contig 12635 bp, 11 predicted proteins | sample LakEriMetagenome_3_FD_203525 | JGI IMG/M metagenome (GOLD analysis project Ga0315907, IMG submission 203525) | Freshwater fungal communities from buoy surface, Lake Erie, Ohio, United States - Buoy 12 MA123 | ecosystem: Environmental > Aquatic > Freshwater > Lake > Lake biofilm | place: USA...
GCGCTGCTGCTGAGCCGCCAGAACCTGCCCTACCTGCCCAAGGCGGGCCTGGACGAGATCGGCAAGGGCGCCTACGTGCTGGCCGAGCCGGCCGAGGTGGGCCTGAAGAAGAAGGCGCAGGCCGTGATCATCGCCACCGGCAGCGAGGTGCAGCTGGCCCTGCACGCGCAGGCGCAGCTCGCTCAATCGGGCATTGCCGTGCGCGTGGTCAGCATGCCCAGCACCACGGTGTTCGATCGTCAGGCCACGGCCTACAAGGCCAGCGTGCTGCCGCCCAAGCTGCCGCGCATCGCGGTGGAGGCCGGCGTGACCGACGGCTGGTGGAAGTACGGCTGCGCCGCGGTGGTCGGCCTGGACACCTACGGCGAGAGCGCCCCGGCGGGCGTGCTCTTCAAGCATTTCGGCTTCACCGCGGACAACGTGGCCGCGGTGGTGCGCAAGGTTTTGTCATCCAAGTGAGGAGAGTGTTTCCATGACCATCAAGATCGGCATCAACGGCTTCGGCCGCATCGGGCGCATGGTGTTCCGCGCCGCGGTTCAGAACTTCGGCCAGGGCATCCAGATCGTGGGCATCAACGACCTGCTGGAGCCCGACTACCTGGCTTACATGCTCAAGTACGACAGCGTGCACGGCCGTTTCAAGGGTGAGGTCTCGGTGGACGGCAACACGCTGGTCGTCAACGGCCAGCGCATCCGCCTGACGGCCGTGAAGAACCCGGCCGAACTGAAGTGGGACGAGCTGGGTGCCGACGTGGTGGTGGAGGCCACGGGCCTGTTCCTCACCAAGGAGACCGCCGAAGCCCACCTGAAAGCGGGCGCGAAGAAGGTGATCATGAGCGCGCCCTCCAAGGACGACACGCCCATGTTCGTCTATGGCGTCAACGACAAGACCTACGCCGGCCAGGCCATCATCAGCAACGCCAGCTGCACCACCAACTGCCTGGCGCCCGTGGCCAAGGTGCTGAACGACACCTTCGGCATCAAGCGCGGCCTGATGACCACCGTGCACGCCGCCACCGCGACGCAAAAGACCGTGGACGGCCCCAGCAACAAGGACTGGCGCGGCGGCCGCGGCATCCTGGAGAACATCATTCCCTCCAGCACCGGCGCGGCCAAGGCCGTGGGCGTGGTGATCCCCGAGCTGAACAAGAAGCTCACGGGCATGGCCTTCCGCGTGCCCACCAGCGATGTGTCGGTGGTGGACCTGACGGTGGAACTGGTCAAGGAAGCCTCTTACGAGGACATCTGCAAGGCCATGAAGGCGGCTTCCGAAGGCGCCATGAAGGGCGTGCTGGGCTACACCGAAGACAAGGTGGTGGCTACCGACTTCCGTGGAGAGGTCTGCACCAGCGTGTTTGACGCTGAAGCCGGCATCGCCCTGGACAAGACCTTCGTCAAGGTGGTGGCCTGGTATGACAACGAGTGGGGCTACTCCAACAAGGTGCTGGAGATGGCGCGCGTCATCGCGGCCTGATCCGTACAAAAAGCCACGCGCGTTCACCGGCGGATACACGCCCGCCCCAGGCGGTCGCCTAGACTTCAGGGATGAAGATCCTTGCTGCGCTGCTTGCCGCCTGCGTTGCGGTGCTCGGCACGTCACTGCCGGCGTTAGCCAACCCTTCCGATGCCGCTGGCGCCCCCACGGCCCGCGTCATCGTGGGGTACCGCGATGGGGCGGCGCTGGCCAACGCCCACCCCTGGCGCAAGGGCGCCCCGGCCAAAGATGTGCGCGCCACGTCTCAACGCCGTGCCGATGCCCTGGCGCGCAGAGCCGGATTCGCGCTCACCACAGGCCGTGTCATCGGGCATCGTGCCCAGGTGGTGATGGCGCGCGGTGTGGACTCGGCCTCCCTGGCGCGCCGCCTGGCGGCACACCCCGACGTGGCTTACGCCGTGGTGGACCAGCGCCGGTACACCACGGCGGCGCCTACCGATCCACTCTTCAGCGCCGGCCCGGCCGTGAATCTGCAGACGCAGACCGGTGGCCCCGTGGTGGGCCAGTGGTACCTGCGCGAGCCCACCGACCTGTTCCGCTCTGCCACCAACGCCCAGGCCGCCTGGGCCCGCTCCACAGGCAGCGGGGTGGTGGTGGCTGTTCTGGACACGGGTGTGCTGGCCAACCACGTGGACCTGGCTGGGCAGTTGCTGTCCGGCTACGACTTCGTGCAGGACGCCAGCTACTCGAACGACGGCGATGGACGGGACGGCGACGCGTCCGATCCGGGCGACTGGATCACTGCGGCCGAGGACGCCAGTGGCCCGTACAGAAACTGTGGGCAGCAGGACAGTTCCTGGCATGGCACCCATGTGGCCGGCATCGTCGCTGCAGCGACGAACAATGGCATCGGGATGGCTGGATTGGCCCACGGTGCCAAGGTGCTGCCCGTGCGCGTCCTCGGCAAGTGCGGTGGCTTTGACTCCGACATCATGGCCGGCATGCTGTGGGCAGCGGGCATTGACTCGGCGGGCCTGCCCGGCAACACCACGCCGGCCAAGGTACTCAACCTGAGTCTTGGCGGAGGGGGCACATGTAACGAGCTCTACCAACGCACGATTGCTGATGTGACGGATCGGGGCGCGGTGGTGGTGGTTGCTGCCGGAAACAGCACGGGCCGAGGTGTGAGTGCCCCAGCCAACTGTCCTGGCGTCATTGCTGTCGCGGGCCTGCGCCACGCCGGCAGCAAGGTAGGCTTTTCGGACCTTGGGCCAGAGATCGCCATCGCCGCGCCCGGTGGTAACTGCGTGAACATCCAGGCTGGCCAGCCTTGCCTCTACCCGATCCTCACCACTTCCAACAGCGGCCTGCGCGGCCCGGCGGCCGGCGGATCCAAGTACACGGACAGCTTTGACATCTCGGTGGGAACCAGTTTTGCCACGCCCATGGTTGCTGCCACTGCTGCGCTGATCCTGTCTGCCAGGCCCGACCTGTTGCCGGCGCAGGTGAAGGCCGCTCTGCAGTCTGGTGCGAGGCCTTTCCCTACCAGCGGGGCCGATAACGGTGCCAACGACCTGACCCCTGTGGGACTGTGCCAACCTCCCTCAACTCAGGAGCAGTTGCAGTGCTATTGCACCACTGGCCTGTGCGGCGCCGGCATGCTGGATGCCGACCGGGCGCTGGCGGCTGCTGAGGCTTTGCCCCGCACCGCCCCGCCTGTCACCCCTTCCGCGCCCGACAGCGGCGGTGGCGGCGGCGCCCTGTCTTGGCCGTGGCTGCTGGCCCTGCTCATGGCCACGGCGGCGCTGTCAGCGCGGCCGCGCCGGCGCCCCGCGGGCCGCGGCTGAATCTGCCGGCAGCGCGCCCGCGTTCGAACCCGGCAAGGTCTGCACCACGCCCGAGGCGGAAGCGCCCGTGGCCACCCCGGCTGCAGCGGATGCCGCGGCTTCAGCCGCAGCGATCTGCGCCAGCGCAGCCGACGCCGCCTTCGGCGACAGCACCACGATGGACTCGGGCCGTACCTGCTGCCGCAGGCGTTCAGGTTCGCGCTGCGCGGCCCCCGGGGGCGGAAGCACCCCGCCCAAGCCGCCCTGCGTCCAGATGTAGAAGCCCAGATTGGCCACGATCAGCACCACGGCCAGCCAACGGATCATGCGCATGCGGCAGCTCCGTGCCTCAGGCGGATGCTGACCTCGCCGCCCACCACGCTGCGCACGGTGCCGTCAGGCGCCTGCACCTGCAAGGCGCCCGCATCGTCCACCCCTTGCGCCATGCCCTCGGGCAGGTCTTGCAGCGTGGTGGAGACCGCCTGCCCGCGCAGCAGGTCACGCCGGGCGAACGCGTGCGCCACACCGGCGAAGCCCGAGTGCTCGAACTGGCGCACCGCCCGCAGCAGTGGCAGCGCCACGCGGGCCAGGGCTTGCGCCGCCTGGGCCTGCGGCTCGATCTCCTGAAGCCAGGCCACGCCGCTGGAGGCCTTCTCCACGGCCGCTGCTGATTGCGGGCCGATGTTCAGGCCCACGCCAATGACGCAGATACGTGGCGGGGAGCGTGGCCCCTGCAGGGGTCGGTCGCCCTCCAGAGGCGCTGAAGGCACCTGCGCACCGGCCTCCACGGCCTGCGGGTTGACTTCCCAGGCGGTGGCGGTCTCGATCAACACGCCGCCCAGCTTGCGCCCGCTGCCTGCGGCCTGTGCATCGCGCAGCCACAGGTCGTTCGGCCACTTCAGCAGGATGCGCGGCGCAGCGTCTTCAGAGCCCGAAGACGGGCCGCGGGCTGGGTCCAGCGCGTCTGCCAGCGCCACGCCCACGGCCAATGACAAGCCGGACCAGTCCTGCGGCGCCAGGCTCAGGCCCAGGGAGAAGGTCAGCGATGACCCGGGCTGGGCGTGCCAGGCGCGGCCCTGCCGGCCCCGGCCCTGGGTCTGTTCCTGCGCCACGAGCAGGCAGCTGGTCCAGGTGGGGCGCTGGTCGCCGCCTGCACTGGCGGGCGCAGGTACAGACGCAGGTACAGACGCAGACACCGAAGCAGGCACCGAAGCAGGCACCGACGAGGCGGCCCGAGCTGCGGCGACCCGCTCCAGCAGCGCCGTGTTCGTGGACGCGAGGGACTCCACCACCTCCAGCGTCAAGCCCGGCTCCACCCTCTGCAGGTCTTGCTGCAGGGCCTGCAGACCCCAGCTTTCACGCAGCTCGTCGGTCATGCGAAGCGTCCGGCGGTGGTGCGCTCAGCCCGGGCGAGGGTCACCGCTTGGGCGAGAGCATGGTGCGCCGGCAGTTCGGGCTGCCGCAGCGGCACTCGTACTCCTTCTTCAGCTTGGGCGTGTAGCGCTCGTCGATGACCAGGCCGTAGTCGTAGAACAACTCCTCGCCCGGCATCAGGTCGCGCAGTGCCTTGATGAAGATGCGGCCGTCCACCTCGTCGGCCTTGCAGTTGGGGTCGCAGGCATGGTTGATCCAGCGCGAGGCATTGCCGCCGTACTTGGCGTCGATGACATGCTGCTCGTCGATGTGGAAATAGAAGGTGTGGTGCGGGTCGCGGGGGTCGTGCGGGTGCCGGCGCAAGGCCTCTTTCCAGCTGATGACCTCGCCGGTGTATTCGATCAGGGTCTCGCCTTCCGGGATGGGCCGCAGCGCGTAGACCCCCCTGCCATGCACGCCGCTGCGGCGCACCTGGATTCTTCGGCCCTTCAGGCCATCGGCTTGCGTGGTCTTCGGCATTCGTTACATTGAACTCATGGGTGCGCGCGCATGCATGTACGTGGGCGCGCGTGAGGAACACGGATTGTAGGGACCGGGGTCTGGGTGCGCTGCGCCTGGGTCGATCGCCCCAAGAAGGAACGATGAGCAAGGCCATCATCATTGCGGAGAAGCCCAGCGTCGCGCAGGACATCGTGCGCGCGCTGACGCCTGTGGCGGGCAAGTTCGAGAAGCACGCCGAGCATTTCGAGAACGAGCGCTATGTGGTCACCTCGGCCGTGGGCCACCTGGTGGAGATCAAGGCGCCCGAGGAGTTCGACGTCAAGCGCGGCAAGTGGAGCTTCGCCCACCTGCCCGTGGTGCCGCCGCACTTCGACCTGGCGCCCATCGACAAGGCCAAGACCCGGCTGAACGCGGTGGTGAAGCTGTGCAAGCGCAAGGACGTCACCGAGATGATCAACGCCTGCGACGCAGGGCGTGAGGGCGAGCTGATCTTCCGCCTCATCGAGCAGTACGCGGCAGGCGCCAAGGGCACGCTGAACAAGCCGGTCAAGCGGCTGTGGCTGCAAAGCATGACGCCGCAGGCCATCCGCGACGGTTTTGCCAAGCTGCGCAGCGACGAGCAGATGCGCGGTCTGGCCGACGCTGCGCGCAGCCGCTCCGAGGCCGATTGGCTGGTGGGCATCAACGGCACGCGGGCCTTCACGGCCTTCAACTCCCGCGACGGCGGCTTCTTCCTCACCACCGTCGGCCGGGTGCAGACGCCCACGCTGTCCATCGTGGTGGAGCGCGAGGAAAAGATCCGCAAGCACGTGGCGCGCGACTACTGGGAGGTGCGCGCCACCTTCGACGCGCAGGCCGGCACCTACGAAGGCAAGTGGTTCGATCCGAAGTGGAAGAAGAACCCCGACGATCCCGAGGCCCGGTCCGACCGGCTGTGGACCGCCGCCGACGCCCAGGCCATCGCGAAGGCCTGCCAGGGCGAGCCCGCCAGCGTGAGCGAGGAGTCCAAGCCCACCACGCAGGCCAGCCCGCTGCTGTACGACCTGACCACGCTGCAGCGCGAGGCCAACTCGCGCTTCGGCTTCTCGGCCAAGACCACGCTGTCGCTGGCCCAGGCGCTGTACGAGAAGCACAAGGTACTGACCTACCCGCGGACCGATTCGCGCGCGCTGCCCGAGGACTACCTGGCCACCGTGCGCAACACCTTCGAGATGCTGGCCGACAGCCCGCTGCCCGGGCCGCTGCGTGAGTTGTCCATGCACGCCCGCAAGGCGCTGAACGACGGCTACGTCAAGCCCAGCAAGCGCATCTTCGACAACGCCAAGGTGTCGGACCACTTCGCCATCATCCCCACGCTGGAGGCGCCCAAGTCGCTCACCGAGATCGAGGCCAAGCTCTACGACCTGGTGGTCAAGCGCTTCCTCGCCGTGTTCTACCCCTCGGCGGAGTTCATGGTGACGACCCGCATCTCCACGGTCAAGGCGGCCGGGGCGGAGCACCGTTTCCAGACCAACGGCAAGGTGCTGGTGAACCCGGGCTGGCTGGCGGTGTACGGCAAGGAGGCGCAGGATGAGGACGCCAACCTGGTGGCCGTGCAGCCCGGCGAGGTGGTGCGCACCGAGAGCCTGGACGTCAAGGCCTTGCAGACCCGCCCTCCCGCGCGCTACACCGAGGCCACGCTGCTGTCGGCCATGGAAGGCGCGGGCAAGCTGATCGAGGACGAGGAGTTGCGCGAGGCCATGGCCGAGAAGGGCCTGGGCACCCCGGCCACCCGCGCGGCCATCATCGAAGGGCTGATCGCCGAAAAGTACATGCTGCGCGATGGCCGCGACATGGTGCCCACCGCCAAGGCCTTCCAGCTCATGACGCTGCTGCGCGGCCTGGGCGTGGAAGACCTCACCAAGCCTGAGCTCACCGGCAACTGGGAGCACCAGCTCGCCGAGATGGAGCACGGCCGCCTGAAGCGCGACGCCTTCATGGCCGAGATCGCCAAGATGGCCGAGCGCATCGTGAAGAAGGCCAAGGAGTACGACCGCGACACCATCCCGGGTGACTACGCCACGCTGAAGACGCCTTGCCCCAACTGTGGCGGCGTGGTCAAGGAGAACTACCGCCGCTTCACCTGCACCGGGTCCGCGGGCGGCGAGGGCGAGGGCTGCGGTTTTTCCATCACCAAGATCCCGGCCGGCCGGGCCTTCGAGACGGCCGAGGCCGACGCCTTCCTGCGGGATCGTCAGATCGGCCCGCTGGAGGGCTTCCGCTCCAAGGCGGGATGGCCCTTCACGGCCGAGATGAAACTGGTGCACGACCCCGAGATTTCCAACTGGAAGCTCGAGTTCGACTTTGGCGACGATGCCAAGCAGGCCGAGGGCGACGGCGAGCCCGTGGACTTCTCGGCCCAGGCCTCCCTGGGCGCCTGCCCCAAGTGCCAGGGCCGGGTCTACGACCACGGCAGCTCCTATGTCTGCGAGCACAGCGTGGGGGCGCACGTCACCTGCGACTTCAAGAGCGGCAAGATCATCCTTCAGCAGCCCGTGCCGCCCGAGGAGATGACACGCCTGCTGGCCACGGGCAAGACGGCCTTGCTGGAGAACTTCGTCTCCAACAAGACGCGGCGCAAGTTCAAGGCCTTCCTCGCCTACGACCGCAAAGAAGGCAAGGTGGTCTTCGAATTCGAGCCCCGAGCCGCCAAGTTCCCGCCCAAGGCGGCGGCGAAGAAGGCGCCCGCCAAGAAGACGGCTGGCTGACCATGGTGGTGGTGGCCACAGGGGCCTCTGCGGCCTTTTCGGCCGCTGACGGCGCGGCCTGGCTGCAGCACCAGGTTCAAGCCCTTCGGTTCTGCGCATGACCCAGGCCCTGTTCTTCAAGCTGCTTGCGATCTTCGCCACCGTGGCGGTGGGGTGGGTGGCGGCACGCCTGGGGTGGATGGGCGGTGCGGGGCCAGGTGCCGGGCTGGATGAGCCGCCCAGCGCCCGCTCCTCGGCCCCCTACTCGCTGGCCGTCGCCAACCGGGTGCTGTCCGATATCGCGTTCACGGTCTTCGTGCCGGCGCTGCTGTTCCGCACCATGGCCCGCATGGACTTTGCCACCATGCCCTGGGCTACCCTGGTGGCCTATTTCGCGCCCGTGCTGGTGTACCTGCTGCTGTTCATGGCCTGGCAACGCCGTTTCCGCGCCGCCGGCCGGTCAGGCGCGGCCATGGCCACGATGGGGGTGGCGGCCACCTATGGAAACTCGGTGCAGATGGGCATTCCCATGGCCTCGGCCCTGTTCGGGGAAGCGGGGCTGGGCCTGCATCTGGCGCTGGTGAGTCTGCACGGGCTGGTGGTGCTGACGCTGTTGACGGCCCTGGCCGAAGTGGGCGTTGCACGCACCGGCGGGGCATCTTCGCTGGGGGCCACTGTCAAGGCGGCTGCACGCGGGGCGGTACTGCACCCGGTGACGCTGCCCATCCTGCTGGGCCTGGTCTGGAACGTCACCGGCCTGGGGCTGCATTCGGTGGTCGACGCCCTGTTGTCCTTGCTGGCCACCGCCGTGGCGCCGGTGTGCCTGTTTCTCATCGGCTCCAGCCTGGCGCAGTACGGGCTGCGTGGGCGGGTCAAGGGCGCGCTGGGCATCAGCCTGCTCAAGCTGCTGGTGCTGCCCACGGTGGTGCTGCTGTGCGCCCACTTCGTCTTTGGCCTGGTCGGCCTGCCGCTGGCCGTGCTGGTGATGATGGCCGCGGCGCCGGTGGGCAGCAACGCGCTGATCTTCGCCCAACGCTACCGCACCCAGGAGGCCGAAGCCACGGCGGCCATCGTGCTGTCCACCGTGGCCTTTGTCTTCACATCCTCGATGTGGGTGGCGGTGCTGGCGCTGCTGGGGTGGTGAACCACGGGTGATGCGCTGGTGATGCCCGGTCCGCCCGCATCGGCGCACATGGGCCGACAATCCCGGGCATGAACGCGATCGACATCCCCGCCTACATGGCGCACCTGGGCGTGCAGGCCCGCGCCGCCTCCACCGCGATGGCTGCGGCCTCCACCGCGGCCAAGGACCACGCCCTGCGGGCCCTGGCCCGGCGCCTGCGCGAGGCCGTGCCCGAGTTGCAACGCGACAACACGCAGGACCTGGACGCCGCCCGCGCCGCCGGCCTGGCCGAGCCGATGGTGGACCGCCTCAAGCTCACCCCGGGCGTGATCGACACCGTGGCCCAGGGCTGCGAGCAACTGGCCGCGATGCCCGACCCTGTGGGTGAAATCACCGAGGTCAAGCGCCGCCCCAGCGGCATCAGCGTGGGGCGCATGCGCGTGCCGCTGGGTGTGTTCGGCATGATTTACGAGAGCCGGCCCAACGTCACCATCGAGGCGGCCTCGCTGGCGATCAAGAGCGGCAACGCCTGCATCCTGCGCGGCGGCTCCGAGGCCCTGCGTTCCAACCTGGCGTTGTGGCGCTGCGTGCAGGCCGCGCTGGCCGAAGCCGGCCTGCCGCCCGCGGCCGTGCAGCTCGTGGAGACCACCGACCGCGCCGCCGTGGGCCGCCTGATCGCCATGCCGGAATCGGTGGACGTGATCATCCCGCGCGGCGGCAAGAGCCTGATCGAGCGCATCAGCGCCGAGGCCCGCGTGCCCGTCATCAAGCACCTGGATGGCAACTGCCACGTCTACGTGGACGCCGAGGTCGACCTGGAGCTGGCGGTGACCGTCACCGACAACGCCAAGACCCAGAAGTACAGCCCTTGCAATGCGGCGGAGTCCCTGCTGGTGCACGAGCGCCAGGCCGCAGCCTTCCTCCCGCGCATCGGGGCTGTCTTCGCGGCCAAGGGCGTGCAGATGCGCGGCTGCCCGGCCTCACGGGCGGTGTTGCAGTCCGTGCCCGGCGCCCATCTGGCGGACGCCACCGAGGCCGACTGGTCCGAGGAGTACCTGGCCTCCATCATCAGCGTGAAGGTGGTGGCCGGCCTGGACGAGGCCATCGCCCACATCAACCGCTACGGGTCGCACCACACCGACGCCATCCTCACCACGAACCATCCGAACGCGATGCGCTTCCTGCGCGAGGTGGATTCGGCCAGCGTGATGGTGAATGCCAGCACGCGCTTTGCCGATGGATTCGAGTACGGCCTGGGCGCCGAGATCGGCATCAGCACCGACAAGTTCCATGCCCGCGGCCCGGTGGGCCTGGAGGGCCTGACCTCGATGAAGTGGGTGGTGCTGGGGCAGGGCGAGATCAGGACCTGAGCGCCCGGGCCGAGGCGCCGGTCAGGCGGTTTCTTCGGCCGTCTCGGCCATGTCCATGGCAATCTGGGTGCACACCGAGCGGCACACCGCCACCGCCTGCTGGTTCTCGATGCGGTAGTAGATCTGGGTGGCGTCGCGCCGCTTGCCCAGCACGCCCGCGCGGTACAGCGTGGACAGATGCTGGCTCATGTTGGGCTGGGTCGTCGGGATTTCCGCCAACAACTGCGAGACATTCTTCTCGCCGTGGCACAGCGAGCTCAGGATGCGCAGACGGATCGGCGTGGACAGCAAGCCAAACAGCTCAGCGGCGGTGGTGAAGACCGCTTCTGACTCGTCTTGCGGGGTGTCTTTCATGCGTACGCTCACTGGCTGCAAAGAATATCAGTGACTGATGATGCACGAAATCAGCCGGCTTTGCAGGAACTCACTTCCGGGGAGCCGGGAACCGGTAGTGGTCCCGCTGCAGCACGGCGGCCACGGCCGTGACCTCTTCGGGGAACATGCCCAGGTTCAGCTCGGTGCTGCACAGGTCCACCATGCCGCGCAGTGCGCCGGGGGTGTTGATGCGCCCTGCAGGCCGGTAGATCGCCGAGCCGTCGCCGCCCACCTTGCGGATGTGGCAGGCGCTGCAGGCGTGTTCCTTGATCAGCTTCTCGCCCAGGGGAAGATCCGCATCCTTGAAGATATCGGGCCCCTGCGCTGTCGCGCCCAGCGGCAACACGCATGCGCCCGCCAGCAGCGCCATGACAGCCAGGACAGGCAAGCCGTTTCGACGTGTCATGTGGGTTCCTTTTCTGCTGAAGGGTTCAGAGGGCGTTCAGCCACTGCATCACATCTTCCTCGAACATCTCGCCCGGGATCTCCTGGCCCAGGCGGCCCTGACGGTCCACCGTGAGGGTCAGCGGAATCACCTTGCGGCTTGACAGGGCCGCAGCCATCGGGCCCTGATCCATCGTCACCTGGAAGCCGTAACCGTAGCGCGCCAGGTAGGCTTTGACGGCGCCGGCGTCCTTGTCGCGCGCGACCGTGAGGATTTCCAGCGGGCGGCCAGCGGCCGCGCGCCGCAGCTTTTCGATGTGGGCGTTGTGTCGCAGGCAGAACGGGCAGGTGGTGGACCAGAACACGACGATCACCGTCTTGCCCTGGGCCTGGGCCGGGCCCCAGCGGGTGCCGTCCAGCAGCGTCACTTCAGGCCAGTTGACGACGCGTCCAGCCGGTTTCGCGCCCTGCGCAAGGGCAGCCGGTGCCGCGCCACACAGTGCCCCCAGGCACAAGGCGCTCAGCATCCGCCGCCGGGCGGGCGCCCGCGGGGCCTTCACTTGGCTTGCTCCATCAGCAAGTAGGTGTTGTAAGCGTTCATGCGGTTGGCCACGCTGAACAGCGGCAGTTTCTCGAAACGAGACCAGTCGGTGCGCGCATAGGCCTCATCGAAGGGGTCCAGGTTGCGGGCGGCTTCCCCCATCGTACGCCGCAGGTGCAGCAGGTAGTCACGCGTGAGCTCCAGGTCTGCCCGCACGCTGCCCGACACCGGGCCGTGGCCGGGCACCACCAGCTGGGCGTCGAAGCCCAGCAAGGTGTCCAGGGCCTGGATCCAGTGCGCGCTGTCGGCCTGGCCCACGAAGGGGATGCGCCCGCGAAAGACCAGGTCACCGGCAAACAGCACGCGCCGCTGCGGCAGCCACACCACCAGGTCCTCAGGGGTGTGGGAAGGGCCCACGGGGCGCAGTTCCAGCACCGTGTCGCCCACCCGCAGCGTGGTGGGGCCGTCGAGCCACTGGTCGGCAGGCACCAGGCGCGTGGCTTCGTCCACCCAGGGGAACAGTTCCTCGCGGCTGGCGGCCAGGCGTTGCTGTGCCGTGTCCGAATGCAGGTACAGCAGGGCCTGCCGGTGCGCGATCACCCGCGCTCCGGCGTCCTTGAAGACCTGCAGGCCGTAGATGTGGTCGGCGTGGTAATGGGTGACGATGACGTGGGTCACCGGCAGGGGCGTGATGCGCGCGATCTCGGCACGCAGTTCGCGGGCCAGTTCGGGCGAGCCCAAGGCGTCGATGACCACCACCCCGGCCGAGGTCACGACGAAGCCCGCATTGGAGATGAAGTTGCGGTTGGCCGAAGACCCCAGTGCCGACAGTCCTTGCACCATGCCGACATCCGGAAACACCAGGGTGGCCAGGGGTCGGCTCGACTCACGCCCCGGGGCCTGTGCGTACGCAGACCCGCTCGCCCCTGAAAGCAGGCCCGACATCAGGGCAAACACCCAGAGAAACCGATGCAACATCA
>Ga0315907_10006293_pt1 | contig 12635 bp, 9 predicted proteins | sample LakEriMetagenome_3_FD_203525 | JGI IMG/M metagenome (GOLD analysis project Ga0315907, IMG submission 203525) | Freshwater fungal communities from buoy surface, Lake Erie, Ohio, United States - Buoy 12 MA123 | ecosystem: Environmental > Aquatic > Freshwater > Lake > Lake biofilm | place: USA...
GGCCCCAAAGCACAAATCGAAAAGCTTAAATCGGGGGTCGACCTTATTGTCGCAACTCCCGGTCGCTTTTTAGAGCTATATGCCAAAGGTGAAATTCCAGTCAAAAAAATAAAACACATCGTACTCGACGAATGCGACCGAATGATGGATATGGGTTTCTGGCCACAGCTTCGTGAGGTGCAAGAGAAAATGCCCCAGAAAAAACAACAGCTTCTTTTCTCTGCAACCTTCCCTGAAAAAGTCGAGCGGCTTGCCGACAACTTCCTGCTATTCCCAACACGCATTGAAGTAACCCCGCAGGCAACACCGGCTTCCACCGTAAAGCAGGTGTTATATGAAGCTGACAACTTCCGATCGAAGCTTTCCCTGCTGGAGTTTCTGCTTCGCGATGAAAGCATGCGCAGAGTCATGGTCTTTGTGAGCACCAAGGAATTTGCTTCCAACATCTTCAAATATTTCGAGCGCAAACCCATTGGTGAAATGCGTTTGCTTCACTCCAACAAAGGACAGAACGCACGCATGAATGCCATTGATGATTTCAAAAGTGGCGATGTGCGATTGCTCATCAGCACAGATGTAAGCGCACGAGGCATCGATGTATTCGAAGTTTCACACGTGATCAACTTCAACATTCCTACCCATTATGAAGACTATGTTCATCGCATAGGCCGCACCGGGCGCGCATTCAAAACAGGGGTAGCCATCAGCTTTATGGATCAATCAGAAGCGTATCACATCCGTAAAATACAGCAGCTCATCAAGCAAACAATTACCCGAATTCCCATGCCCGAAGGCGCTGAACAATTCGAAACTCCCAAACCGGAGTTTCAATTGCAGATGCGCGAAATTGACCGTCAGAAACGCCTGGAAAATCCTGATTTCAAAGGCGCATTTCATGAAAAGAAATTCAAACCCGCGACAGAACAGAAGAAGAAAAAAAGCCCCGCTAAAAAATCTGCTCCCGGAAGTAAACCCGGACGCAAGGGAAAAACGTTCAAAACGACGTATAAGAAAAAATAATGATCAAAAGCTCTAATAAAAACGCCTCAATTCTTGGGCTTGCGCATCGAATTGGCTTCTGGGAAGGCATCTCTTACCTACTCCTGCTATTCGTTGCTATGCCGCTGAAATACGTCTTGAACTATCCCGAAGCTGTGCGATGGATCGGAACTCTGCATGGCTTTCTTTTCGTTGGATTTATGGCAATACTATTTTACTGCCTTCTAACGAAGGCACTTTCGTTAAAAGCCGTCATCCAGGCATTCTTGTTATCCCTCATTCCTTTCGGGACTTTCTATCTATCGTTTGATAAATCTGTTAATTGAACAGAGATTATACACTCTTCAATGAACAATAGCGTCGTATTTTGCACGTTGGCTTCCATCTATTATAACGATAGCCAACAAAACACGACACTATGGAAAAAGACAGCAGAATAGCGCGCAAATTCAAACAACGCAGTTGGAACGAAATACGATCGAACGATTCCTGGTCGATCTTTAAAATCATGGGCGAATTCGTAGAAGGCTACGACCGCATGGGGCAAATTGGACCATGTGTTTCCATCTTCGGTTCAGCCCGAACAAAACCTGACAATCCATACTACCAGACCGCTCGCGACATTGCCTACAAACTCACTCAAAAAGGATATGGCGTAATAACCGGCGGCGGTCCGGGTATAATGGAAGCAGCGAACAAAGGCGCTAAGGAAGGCGAAGGAACATCCGTTGGTCTTAACATCGTACTCCCTTTCGAACAGCACGGAAATGAATTTGTGGACCACGACAAAAGCATCAATTTTGATTACTTCTTTGTGCGCAAAGTCATGTTCGTTAAATACAGTCAAGGATTCATCGTTATGCCCGGAGGCTTCGGAACTCTTGACGAATTCTTCGAGGCGATTACGCTTATTCAAACCGACAAAATCGGTCGCTTCCCCATCATCCTCGTGGGAAAATCTTTCTGGGGGGGCCTAGTAGAATGGGTCAAGTCCACTTTACTCGAGTCCGCTAAGAATATTTCGCCTGACGACATGTACTTGTTTTGCTTGGTAGACACCGCGCAGGAAGCCGTTGATGAAATCGATAAATTCTATTCGGAATACTTGCTGAAGCCCAATTTCTAAAGCGAAAACCTTTTCTACTATCAACCGTAGAAAATGGAATGAACTTGAATATGAACCCTATTCGAACACTCCTACTCATAGCAGCCGTGCTGTCCATATGCACGGGCTGGATGCTGCGTTCGAACAGCGCAGTGCCTTCCGCTAAACTTCCTGCTATTTATGTGGAATCGAATTACAATTTCATTCGATACGATAAGAACGTACTTCATATTGAAAATCCACAAGAGCGCTGGAACAATCTCTTCGATCGATTCGAAAAGCTTGCCTTTGAAGGTGATGGGAAAATATCCATTGTGCATATTGGGGGATCTCATGTGCAAGGCGGATATCTTACGGATCGCCTGCGCTCCAACTTCGCATCGATTGTAGCTAACGCAGCCGGGGAACGCGGTTTTGTTTTCCCCTATGAAATGGCCAAGACCAATAGCCCTAAAACCATCAAATGCAAATGGTCCGGCAACTGGACCGGTTGCCGCAACAGTGTAAGCGGATCCGATTGTCTCTGGGGACTATCCGGTATCAACGCAACATGCGACGATGCTCGCGCATCTGTAAGCATTTCTTCTTCACGCTCCGATAGCACTCTTTATTCATTCAATAAAGTCCGCATTTATTATCACTCAAGTAAAAACGTTGAGCTTCGCCCGGATACCAGTATCACCATCACAAGTTCCTACACGGACACACTTGCTGGATATACGGAATATGCTTTCACGCCTGCGATGAACACGCTGAATTTCGGCTACGAAATCGTTGACTCGTTGCCAGGATTTTTCGCACTCCAAGGTGTCTATTTGGGCGAATCCCCTAACGGAATAACCTACAACGCCATCGGTGTGAATGGTGCAAGCACACGAAGCTATTTGAAATGCGAACGATTCGAAGAGCACCTTCAAACTCTTCACCCCGACCTGGCTATTTTCGGTATTGGCATCAACGATGCGAATGTTCCATCGGGTGATTTCGATGCCGCTCAATACGAGGCACGGTATGACTCGCTCATCAGTCATTTCCGTTACGCAAACCCAAATGCATGCATCTTGTTTGTAACCAACAACGATACATACTATCAAAAAAGATATCCGAACAAGAATGCGATTGCCGTTCAGCAGGTCATGTACAAGCTAGCTAAAAAGTATGACGGTGCCGTTTTCGACTTATTTGAAATCATGGGAGGCTTGGGTTCAATCAACAGCTGGGAAAACGCTAATCTGGCAGCTTCAGACCGCATTCACCTCAGTAAAAAAGGATATGAACTCCAAGCCGATTTGATGGCCGTCGCTTTCCAAAAAGCGCTTGGCGATTACCTCGATAAAAAATACAACTAACCCTGCATGAGCTCGTTTATCGCAATTCTTTCACCGGCAAAACTGATTGACGACCAAACACACTATCCTACTATTTCATGCACCGATGCTGCGTTTGCGCAAGAAGCCGCTGAACTCGTTGCTAAACTGAAAAAATTATCGCCTGATAAGCTGGGCAATTTAATGGAAATGAGCTCAGCACTTGCTTCGGAAACACACGCTCGATTTCAACAATGGCATCTGCCCTTTACACATCAAAATGCTCATCCGGCAATGCTCATGTTTAAGGGAGAAGTTTACCGCGGTCTTCAAGCACAAGAACTCAATCCGAAACAACTTAATTACGCTCAAAAACACATTCGCATATTGAGCGGATTATATGGCATTGTGAGACCACTCGATTTAATAATGCCATATAGGCTCATGATGGGCACTCCATTCGCCGTAGACAAGAAGACCCCGAATCTTTATGCGTATTGGAAGAACACTATCACGTCAAATCTGCTTGCTGATTTAGGTAAAAAAGGTTGCATCATTAACCTGGCCTCTCAGGAATACTTCAAAAGCATTGATACCACCATGCTTAACAACCGTATTATCGAATGTGAGTTCAAAGAGAAAAGGAATAACAAGTTTGTTACCGTAAACACCTACTCTAAACTTGCGCGCGGTAAAATGGCCCGATTCATTATTGATCATGAACTCAAAAATGCGGATGACATCCGTGGCTTTAATACCGACGCCTATTCCTACAACGAAAGCCTCTCTAGCGTGGATCATTTCGTGTTTACCAGATAGTTATTTTTAACGAGTGGTTTAAATGAATCTTCGTTTCTTTACGCCCTCATTTCAATAACTATTCTATGAAAAAATTTATTCTAGCATCCATTGCATTGGTTGCAGCATTTCAATTAAACGCCCAAGGCTTTAAAACCCGCAAGGACAGCGTTTCATATGCACTTGGTGTAACCATGGCGGAAACCCTCAAGAAAAGCGGTATAAGTGATTACAACGAAGACCTAGTCAAAAAGGCTATTTCTGAACACCTCGCCGGTAAAGGCGCTTTCGATGCGATGACAGCCGATAAAATTTACAAGGAAGAGAGCAAGAAAGTCGCTGATAAAAAGGCTTTGGAAAACAAAAAGGCCGGAGAAGCTTTTCTTGCGGAAAACAAGAAAAACAAACTCGTTCAAAGCACACCATCAGGCTTGCAATACAAAAACACGCTAGAAGGAACAGGTGCTCAACCCGATGGCAATGACAAGGTAACTGTTCATTATCACGGAACGCTAATCGATGGAACCGTATTCGACAGTTCAGTGCAACGCGGAACACCAGCTACTTTCGGACTTAACCAGGTAATTCCGGGTTGGACCGAAGGCTTACAATACATGAAAGAAGGAGGCAAAACCACGTTCTATATTCCATCAGATTTGGCATATGGATCTCGTAGTCAAAACAAAATTCCGGGCAATTCTACTCTCATTTTTGAAGTAGAACTAATCAAGGTAGAACCCGTTGAAGGAACCGGGAACCCGAAACCGGGAACTCCTGCTCCTGCAGCTCCCACGAAGAAATAAAAACATACTTCAGGATTTAAAAGGCTGCCCAGGCAGCCTTTTTTCTTTGTAACAAAAATGACTTTGCGGACCATAACACTCGTTTTGCTTTGCATCTCAATCTGACAATTGTCAAACAATAGACACCACAATCAGTTATTACATTTGACCCATATTCTACGCTATGAAAATCGAACAAATCTATACGGGCTGTCTTGCTCAAGGCGCATATTACATTACCAGCAACGGAGAGGCAGCCATAATTGATCCCTTGAGGGAAATACAACCATACTTGGACCGTGCGGAAAGAGATGGCGTGAAGATTAAATACATTTTCGAAACACACTTCCACGCAGATTTCGTATCAGGCCATATCGACTTGAGCAAAGCAACAGGTGCTCCCATTGTTTACGGACCAACCGCTGCCCCTGAATTTGAAGCTATCGTAGCTTCAGATGGCCAAGAGTTTTCTGTCGGAAACATAAAAATAAAAGTGCTACACACTCCCGGACATACCATGGAAAGCAGTGTATATCTGCTGAAAGATGAATCAGGAAAAGACCACTGCATCTTCTCGGGCGACACCCTTTTTCTCGGTGATGTAGGCCGCCCCGATTTGGCTCAGAAAGCAGCACACATGACACAAGAAGAGTTGGCCGGAATGCTCTACGAAAGTCTGACGAATAAAATTTTGCCGCTCGCAGACGATGTAATCGTATATCCTGCTCACGGCGCAGGAAGCGCATGTGGTAAAAACATGATGAAGGAAACCGTAGATGATTTGGGTAATCAGAAAAAAATCAACTACGCGTTGAATCAACCGAGCAAAGAAAGTTTCATACAAGCGGTTACCGATGGACTCACCGCTCCACCCGCCTACTTCCCTATGAATGTTGCAATGAACAAGCAGGGCTACACGTCATTCAACGAGGTAATGAGCAACGGCATGAAAGCACTCACTCCCGATGAGTTTGAAACGGTTGCAGAAGCATCAGACGCACTGATATTGGACACTCGAAGCGCTGCCGAATTCCACAATGGCTTCGTTCCGAACTCCATCAACATTGGCCTCAATGGTGACTTCGCTCCTTGGGTAGGTTCCATGATTGTGGACGTCACACAAAAGCTTCTTCTGGTAACAGATTCCGGCAAAGAGCAGGAAGCTATCACGCGTTTGAGTCGCGTCGGATTTGACCAAGTTCTCGGTCACCTCGCAGGTGGCTTTGCAGCATGGAAGAACAGCGGAAAAGAAATAGACACCATTGTGCGCATTACAGCCTCTCAATTTGAAGGTGAGTACGTTCCAGGAAAAACAAAAATAGTTGACGTTCGCAAGTGCAGTGAGTTCAGCAACGGTCACGTGCCGGATGCCGAAAACAACACACTTTCCGACATCAACCTGTGGATCCAATCCATCAATCCGAAGGAACACTTCTACCTGCATTGCCAAGGCGGATACCGCAGCATGATTGCAGCATCTATTCTGCAAGCCAGAGGCTATCGTAACTTCTCGGAAATCGAGGGAGGATATGGCGCAATAAGTAAGACCGGGATTCCCGTTTCAAAAAATGTAACGGCCGTATAGAAAAAGTAGTAATTACAAAGTACTAAGTACACTCGCATGCACTTAGTACTTCGTAATTCGTACTTCTAAATTATCTCTTTTTCTTCCCCTTCTTAAATCCTCCGTCGCGATCGCCGAATGACTTCTTGCGATCGAAGCCGCCTTCTCTGCCCTTATTATATCCGCCGCCACCGCCGCCTTTACGGCCATCGCCGCGGAAACGAGTGCGAGGTATACCCGCATCGCGGTTGCCACGTGATTCCACGCGTACAGTGCGACCTCGATACTGAGCGCCGTGAATAGTCTCCATGATCTTGTCGACCACCTCATTCTTCACTTCGATAAGAGAGAAGGTATTCTTCAAGTCCGTCCAAGTGATGTCAGCAGTATTGATTTCTGCGTTTTCTGCAATAAACTCCTTGATAGTATTGAAATCAAAGCCGTCAATTCCACCAATGTTCATATACAGCTTCACAACGCCGGGAGCCAAGGCTCGACGGTCGTCGCGTTGTGCGTTGTGGTTCAAATCGGGCGCGTTGCGATAGTATTCAGCAAAGCGATTGAATTCAATGGAAACAAAACGCTTGATAATATCCTCACGCGATAGTTCCTGTAACTCTTCAAATACCTGCGGCAAATAACGCTCAACAGTCTTCTCATCGACCTCTACATTGTGAATGCGCTTCACCAACGCCATCAACTGTTGCTCGCACACATCAAAACCGGTTGGTATTTGAGCCTGCGTGAATTTGCGCTTAATGATTTTCTCAATCTCACGAATCTTGTGCAACTCCTTACTGTGAATGATTGCGATGCTCACACCGGTTTTTCCTGCGCGAGCCGTACGACCACTGCGGTGAGTATAGCTTTCAATCTCATCAGGCAAATTGTAGTTGATTACGTGCGTTACATCGTTCACGTCAATACCACGCGCTGCTACATCAGTAGCAACGAGCATTTGCAAAGAGCGACTGCGGTAGCGCTTCATTACAAAGTCACGCTGCGCCTGCGACAAATCGCCGTGCAAGGCGTCAGCGTTGTAACCGTCCTTGATTAACGCATCTGCCACTTGCTGGGTCTCTGCCTTTGTACGGCAGAAAACAATCGCAAAAATATCCGGATTAAAATCCGCAATTCGCTTGAGCGCCAAGTAGCGATCCTTCGCGTGCACCACGTAATACAAGTGCTCGATATTCTCATTGCCCGAGTTGCGCTGACCAACGGTAACCTCGTGCGGATTATTCATGTAGTTCTTCGCAATACGCTGCACCTCGTGGGGCATCGTGGCAGAAAACAACCACGTGTTTTTCTCATCCGGTGTTTGCGAGAGTATCAAATCCAAATCATCCTTAAAGCCCATGGTCAACATTTCATCGGCTTCGTCGAGCACCACAAATTCGATACGTGCGAGATCCACAACACCGCGTTCAATCATATCCACCAAACGACCGGGTGTCGCTACGACAATTTGCGGTCCTTTGCGCATCTCACGGATCTGCCCTTCGATACTGGCACCACCATAGATAGCCACAACGTGAGCCCCACCTGTGTGCTTCGAAAAGTTCTGCAAATCACGCGTGATTTGCATGCAGAGCTCACGCGTTGGAGCGAGTATGAGAGCCTGCGTGTGGCGTTGACTGAAATCGAGGAGGTCGATCAACGGCAAACCAAAGGCTGCCGTCTTTCCTGTTCCTGTTTGTGCTAAAGCAACAACGTCTTGGTTGCCGCCAAGCATCACCGGGATAGCCTGTTCCTGGATGGGGGTCGGGTTTTCAAAACCCAGCTCGGATATAGCGCGCAGAACGGGCTTACTCAATCCGAGTAATTCAAAATTCATCATAAAATTAAATATTGGTTGTTAAGCCTAAGCCAATTGAATTGAACAACCATTTTCAGAAAAAATGCGCTACGCCGCGCGAACTGATGAAGATGTGAAGTAAAACCCGCCTGGAAAAGGCGCGCAAATATAGTGACGAATGATTAATGACCAATGACTAGCGAGCAATGACTAGTGAGCAATGACTGGTGACAGGAAAATTGAACGGAAACCTTGAGTGCTGTCTCCATTCGTCATTTGTCATTCGTCATTTGTCACTATAACCGAGCCACCAACTCCTTATACAGCACATTCAACTTCGACTCTGCCTGGCGCGCCGTTGCAATAATTTCTTCTAGACTCAACTTGGTTAGATTATCGGGGTCACACGTATCTGTAATCACAGAGACACAACAACATGGCAATGACATGTGGTTGCATGCGATCACTTCAGGGACCGTGCTCATGCCAACTGCATCTGCCCCCATCATCTTAAGCATGCGATACTCTGCGCGTGTCTCCAGATTAGGGCCGAGCACAGAGACATAGACACCCTCGCGCAAATCCAATCCATTCTCCTTTGCAATTCCATGCAATTTATCGTTAAGTGCTTTTGAATACGGCTCTGACATATCCGGAAAGCGCGGACCCAATTCATCAATATTTGGTCCTCTCAATGGATTATCGGGCTGCATATTGATGTGATCATTAATCAGCATCAAATCGCCCTTCTTGAACGACAAATTGATGGCTCCAGCTGCGTTCGACAATAAAACATACTTAACGCCCAACATCTTCATGATGCGCACGGGCATAACCACCTCGTCCATGCTATGACCTTCATAATAATGAAAGCGCCCTTGAAAGGCCATCACTTTCTTACCGCCCAGATTTCCGTAGATAAGTTTTCCAAAATGAAACTCAACGGTCGCTATTGGAAAGTTGGGAATGACATTGTAGCTGAATTGCTTCTCGCACTCGATGGCATTGGCTAATTCGCCTAAACCTGTGCCTAAAATAATTCCCACTTCCGGAGCATTCATGCCCTTCGAACGCAACCATTCGACGGTTTGCTCTAATTGATCTAATTCTGTCATAGTTTTAAAAAAAGGACAACAAATGTAGTGTGTCGCTATACCATTCGCTTGATAATTCTGAGCTTGTGTGTGTAGCTCCCCGATTCTCGATTAAAAATACCTTGATGATCCAACACATCAACGCGCACCTTTCCCGAAGCATGAATGATTTCGACCTGATCTTCTGAATTGCGCATTACAACACCAACGTGAACAATGCGGCCTTCAGCATTATCGAAAAATGCCAGATCACCAATTTGTGTTTCTTCAATGAATGAAATCGTCGCACCTATTTCAGCCTGCTGGTATGCATCACGCGGAATAGAAACACCATTCAGTCGAAAAACCAATTGAGTGAAGCCCGAGCAGTCTATGCCGAGAATCGTTCTGCGGCCCCATAAATAAGGCGCATTGAGAAATTGATTTGCACACAACGAAATGTCCGCAACATGCGCATGAGCGATATCTTGCGGATACTCTATCTTCCAGGAAGCCGGAACCAGCGCAGCAGCAGGCAACCATATCGATGAACCATCAGCATTCACGCAATGTGAAATCGGGGCTGTTAACTCCACGAATTGTTCAGCATCATCGAACTCTAAGAACTGTTTGTTATCTATCCAGCCTTCATAGCCATCGGAAAACATGCGGATCATGGTCCATTTTTCTTGTTGATCCAAAACACTCAACTCCTCTCCCATCAAGGCCTGGCTAACCATTTCACTTCGATCGGAAGGCTCCCTTCTTATTGGAGCAATTGCAACTTGTACCCTGTGTTTCATAGGCCAAAAATAACCGCACCATTCGGCCCAAAATCTTCATTTTATAATCATCTATCCCAATTTGCATGAGAAGTCAATGCGTTTCGGAGACCAAAGCCCACCAAAACACGATTTTCTTGATATGGATATGCATCTATTTTCATTTTTTCGTCATTGAAACTCAGCGAATTAAAAAATTTTATCGATTTTATTTGGATTTTCGTCTAAATCAATTATATCTTTGTCGAGCTAAAACTGAATTACGTCTTTCCCCTATTGAGACAAATTCTTAAACATTTGTCAAACTAAAAACTAAACAAGATGAATTTATCTACAAATTCGTGCACAACACTTGTTGGCGGCGTTGAAATGTTCAATGCCCGATTCCTGAATGCTCTCAAGGCATTGTTTTTCTCTTTTATGCTTTTGTTGTGGGGTGGGTCTTATGCTAAGGCTCAATCTGACAGTACTGCTTCAGCGTCAACATCGACTGAAATTCGCAGCAACGACTCCGACGACGGAGACAGCGGCGATAGCTATGACGGCGATGGTAGCCATGACGACGGCGACCACGACCATGATGGTGACGATGATGGCGACGATGATGGCGACGATGATGGCGGCGATGATGATGATGATGTCGCAATCTGTCACCTACTCGGAAACGGAGGCTCCATTACCATTTACGTCGATCCTAGTGCGGTTCAAGCCCACCTAGACCATGGTGACAACCTCGGCGTTTGCGACGGTGGTGGAAACGATGAAGAACCATGTGTATTGGTACTTCATGTGCTTGGTCCACAAGACGTAACAGTTGAGTGCGGCCAAGAAGGCAATTTTGACGCTACAGGAACACCGGAAATCAGCGGTGAATTCTGTTTGGAAGAATTGCACGTGAACTTCGAAGACGCTGTTCTCTCTTGCGGTCCTTGCGGAAAGGTTATTTCACGCACATGGATTATCAGCTTGGGCGAAATCGTTGAAGTTCGCACACAAATTATCACATCACAAGACACTCAGGGCCCGGCCATTATCGGTCTTGAAAGCGAAATCAACGTTCAGTGCCTCGAAGGCATTCCCGGCTTCCAGGAAGTTGGTGTAGTTGATGCTTGCAGCGGTGATGGTTCTATCCAAAACTGGAGCAGCCAAACCGGTGCTCGTCAGAGCGAGTGCGTTGCTGCAACTGCATTTGGTCCTGGCGCTGACTGGGCTGTATGGTTGCCAACTCTTTCTTCTGCTGCAGGTGCTAACTTCGTATTCAACGCCGACGGCGGTCACTTCGACCAATTCGCCGACGGCACTGCGCATTTGCACGGTACAGTTGTGAACACAGTGAATGCTTCTGAAGAATTCATCGTTGATATGTGGTTTGAAAACAAAGCTGATTGGGCTGCATGGTCAGGCGAAGGTCGTAACTACAAGAACGACCTGCTACTTGATTGCGCTACTAACAACCACCAAGATTGGACGTACTACGAAATGGTAGGCGGCTTCTCTACCCTAACAGGTGCTGGCGCTTTGGAAGGCACTGAACTTTACTTGTACCACATGCCTGCTTCTTACTACTTCGGTTTCCAAATCGGCGTAGGTGCTAACAATAAAAACTGCGAAAACGGTATGTCAGGTTGGTTCACTTATGAAGGCTTCATGGGTGCTCAGCCTATCAGCGGTCATGGCGACGTGAACGTTGATCTTCAGTGTGAAGACATCAACCTTGGCGACTGTACTCACAATACCTCATTTACTTATTTCTACCGTGGTGTTGATGGTTGCGGACACGCTTCTATTGCTTCACAGCAAATCAATGTAAACGACACTACAGCTCCTGTATTCAGCAACTGTCCTGAGTCATTCACAATGGAATGCTCTGATCCTGCAGCTCCGGTAGCTGAAGGTATCGAAGCTATCGACAATTGCTCTGGTGATGTTGTAATAGCGTACTTAGGCGAAGTTGCTGAAGGCAATGCTTGCTTGACTACACTCACACGCACTTGGTCTGCTACCGACATCTGTGGCAACCGTGCTGAATGCGTTCAGGTTATTACGATTGTAGATACTACAGCTCCTGTATTGAGCAACCTTCCAGAAGGTGAAATCACTGTAGAATGCAGTGCAGTTCCTTCTGCTGATGGTGTTACTATCGCTGACAATTGCGACTTGAACCCAACCATGGTGTTCAACGAAGAGCGTATCGATGGCAACTGTCCGGGTAACTATACATTGGTTCGTTCATGGTATGGTTACGACCAGTGCCAGAACAGCACAGCTACATACACACAAACCATCCATGTTCAGGACACTACTGCTCCAACATTCGATGCTTACGAATTCTACGCACACATCGAGTGTGATCAGATTCCTGCTTTGATCTCTGCTTCTGACAACTGCGGCACTGCAACAGTTGAAGTAATCCATGAAACATTACAA
>Ga0315907_10006299_pt1 | contig 12622 bp, 7 predicted proteins | sample LakEriMetagenome_3_FD_203525 | JGI IMG/M metagenome (GOLD analysis project Ga0315907, IMG submission 203525) | Freshwater fungal communities from buoy surface, Lake Erie, Ohio, United States - Buoy 12 MA123 | ecosystem: Environmental > Aquatic > Freshwater > Lake > Lake biofilm | place: USA...
GAATCCGGCGGTCTCACGTTCGAATTTGGCCTCAATCCCCTCGGCCAGCAGCCAATCGGTCAAGACACTCGCTTGGTGTTCCGTCGGCAACGTTCCTATCTGTCGCATGTCGCTTCGCCATTCACTTGATGTCTCGATGCCCGCCGCCCGCCAGCCTGCTTCCGCAGCACACTCTGCGCCATCACGTTCTGCGCCGACACGTTCTGCGTCACCGCACTCTGCGTCACCGCAATCCGCTTCGCCGCACTCTGCGGGAGGCTCAGCGCACGGCTCGGTCGGCCTGAGCCAATTCCAATTCTTGCCGCACTCGTTCAACCTGGTCGTAGTACTCCCGACGGGCAAGCAACGAGGCGGCTGCTTCATCCAGGATCACGACCACGTCCCGATGCAACTGCAAGGCAGAGGCCGTGACTTGAGCCGTTACCGGCCCCTCGACCGTATCGCGAATCGCCCGCGCCTTGTGCTCACCCAAGGCCAGCAACAAACATTGACGCGAATCGAGAATCGTCCCCACGCCCATCGTCACCGCCATTCGGGGCACCTGGTCCTCTCCGCCAAAAAATCGGGCGTTGTCGCGGATCGTCTCGCCCGCCAACGTTTTGACCCGGGTCCGACTGCCGAGAGAGGAACCGGGTTCGTTGAAAGCGATATGCCCATCAGTCCCAATTCCCAAGAGTTGCAGGTCGATTCCGCCCGCCTGACTAATCTGCCGCTCATAACTCTCACAGTGCCGGTCAAAATCAAGCGATCGCCCGTCGGGCACATGCGTTCGCTCGGGCCGAACGTTCAAATGCCGGAACAGGTGCTCCTCCATGAAATAGCGATAGCTTTGGGGATGCGTTCCGGGCAATCCGACGTACTCGTCCAGATTAAAAGTCGTGACTTGCGAGAAATCGAGCCCTTCCTCGCGGTGCCGCCGCGCCAGTTCGCGGTAAACAGCCAACGGCGTCGAACCCGTCGCCAAGCCCAGGACCGCGCGCGGCCGCTGCTGAATCTTCCGGGCAATCAAGTCCGCCGCAGCCAGCCCGGCCGCTTCGGCCGTTGCATGAATCACCACCCGCATTCGCCAGTCTTCCTCTCTTGTCCAGACAACCCTGCTTTCAGGTTCGGCCTCGATTCCCGTTCAAAATGGCTTCCCGAGTGAAACCGTGGCGAGTTCACCATCGGACTGGTTGCACTGTGATTCGACGGCCCAACCGACTCGCCCAGCGATTAGTTGTATCGCAATCGACGCTTGGGGCCACCCCCGCCCTTGGGATCAAACCGGCGTTTTTCCATTTCGGCGTTGCCCTGTTGAGTTTTTTTCGCGAAAGTCCCGCTCAGAGGCAGAGTCGAGTGCGGCCTGGCACAGGTCGACCACGCTCCCTGTTCGAGGCTGCCAAAACCTCCCCCTTCCGATCGCGTTCCTCATTTTCAACTCATGAGTGAAACCACCTCCAACCCCGGCTCGGCGACCCCTCAATTCCGGGTTGATGACAACGCACAGCCCTTTCGGCTCGGTCCCCGACCAGCCGCTTCCGGGTTGGACGGAGACTTGCTCGACCAAACCCGCAATCAGATCCGGGAACTGGTTGATGAAATCGCTGCGCTGGCCAAGTCGGGCTGCTCCCAGGCGACCTTTTTCGAAGGCTTTTTGACCCGCACCACAAGCGCCCTGGCCAGCAGCGGGGGCGTGGTCTGGACCCGCCCCGCAACAGACGGACCGCTGGAAATTGCTTTTCATATCAACTTCAACCAGACCGTTTTAGCCAGCAACGAAGCGGCTCAGGCCCAGCACACTCAGTTGCTGCAACGCGTCCTGGCTGCACCCGAACCGCTGCTGGTTCCTCCCGACACCGCCAGTGACAATCATCCCGAAGGCAATCCGACTCCCTTCCTGCTGATCCTCGCTCCACTGCGAATCGATCAGCAACTGGTTGGACTGGTGGAGATCTTTCAGCGGCCGGGCGGTGGACCGGCCACCCAGCGCGGCTACCTTCGCTTCCTAGCGCAAATGGCTGATCTGGCCAGCGACTTTCTCAAGAGCCGGCGGCTCGAGGAATTCTCAGCCCAGCAACAGCTCTGGACCGAATTGCAACAATTTTCGGAGGCGGTCCATGCCTCGCTGGACCCGGATCAAGTCGCATTTGCGATCGTCAACGAGGGGCGGCGAATCATTGGTTGCGACCGCGTCGCAGTCAGCCTCGCCCAAGGAAAGCAACAACAAATCGTCGCCGTCAGCGGATTGGACTCGATTGAGCGGCGGGCGGCGGAAATCAAACGGCTCGCCGAACTGGCCACCGCGGTCGGAAAGGGCCGCGAGTCACTCTGGCATCCGGCCAACGCCCAGCCTCTCGCCCCGCAAATCGAACAACCGCTGCAGGCCTACCTCGACCAGTCCCACGGCCGCGCCGTGGCCATCATTCCCTGGTCAGCGCAGCAGTCCGGACAGAGCGACGACCCTCGCTCGCCAACTCCCGCGGCCGCTCCCTCGGCAACGCTGATCCTGGAACAACTGAGTCATTCCGGCTTCTCGCCCGAACAACGGCACCGCGCAGCGCTGCTTCGCCCTGCAGCCGAGTCCGCTCTGGCCAACGCCCTGCAGGTCGACCGTCTCCCCTTCCGCCGCGCGCTCTCGGCGATCGGTCAATGGACCGCGCCCCTGGCCGCCGAGCGGCTGACGCGGACGACCCTCTGGCTGGCCGCCAGCCTCTCAGTCGTCGCAGTGCTCTGGCTGCTCCCTTGGCCGTTTGCGCTCGGGGCCAAGGGAAAGCTCTCTCCGATTGACCGGCAAGAGGTTTACGCAGCCGTCAACGGCACGCTCCTCGAAGTGCTTGAGCCCGACTCCCCCGACAGCCTCGTGCCCGAGGGCGCAGTCCTCGCGCAAATGTCCAACCACGAACTCCAGCTGCAACGGGAGCGGTTGACTGGGGAGTTGGCCAAAATCGAGGTGCAAATCAGCAATCTCAATCACCAGCAATTGGAAAAAACCCGCGGCAACAACCGGGAACAGGAGCGCCGCGACCGCTTCTACCTCGAGTCCGAACTCGCCAAGGCAACCGCCCTCAGGGAGAGCATTCGGGAGGAACTGGAGATCGTCGAAGGCCAAGTCGCAGCCCTCACCATACGCAATCCGATTTCCGGCCACTTGGTCGATTGGCAGATTCGCCGCCAACTCCTCGGCCGTCCCGTCAACCGCGGCGACCGCCTGATGAGCGTCGTCCCCCCCAGCTCCGAGTTCGAAGTCGAACTCTTACTCCCGGAAAAACGGGTCGGACACCTGCTGGCTGCGGTCAAGGCAAGCGAAGAACCACTCTCCGTTCACTTGACGCTCGCCTCTCAGCCAGAGTTGCCTCTTCGCGGTAAAATCCACGAGGTCGACCAAGTGCTCGCGCCGCATGACGGCGAGGGCAACGCACTCCGAATTCTGGTGCGATTCGACAACACGACCAGTGTCACTGCGCCCCTGCGGAGCGGCACCCGCGTGACGGCCCGCATCGAGTGCGGCTCCCAACCGCTTGGATACGTCCTCTTTCACGAGCTGATCGAGACGCTTCGAGGTGGCTGGAAACTCTGGTTCTGAAACCACACAACCACGGCCGATTCGGGCTCTCCGCTCCTCAACATCGGCCACAATCCAACCCCACAATTCAGCTTCAGCTATAATTCCCTACCATCGCCTCCAGCGTATTCTTTTCAAAGGCCATCCTCAGATGATCGCTTTCCGCGCAACCCGCCTCCTGCTCGCCAGTTCGATTGCGACCGCATGCCTGGCTGCTCCGCTCCTCATGGCCCAACAGTCGGGGACCTCGATTGCCCCAAGCCAGTCGGTTATCAGTCCAACCTCCATCCAGCTTGCCGATTCCGGCCGTGCCAACAAACCCACTGCGGGAGAGAATTACGTCGACCTGCAGGATTGCGCCGTCCATCTGATCGATGACATCGATGTTCCGGCCCGCGAGGCCGGCCTGCTGAGAGGCGTCAATGTGGTGGAAGGCCAAGTGGTCAAACAGGGCGAGTTGCTTGCCCAGATCGACGACCAACTCGCTCAACGTCAATTGGAGGAAGCCCAGTTGAAGCAGAACATCGCCACCGAGAAGGCAGAAGACAACACCGATGTCGAGGCCGCCGACAAAAAGCAGAAACTGCTGGCGATCATGTACGAACGGAAGGCCAAACTGCTGCGCGACAGCTCCGCGTCGCAGGAAGACGTGGAGACCGCTCGCTTCCAAAAGGAAACCTCTTTCTTCGAGTTTCTCAAAGCTCAGCGCGATAAGAAGCTGGCGGCCGAAGAAGCCAAGGCCGAAGGTGTCAAAGTCAATGCCGCCAACGACAGCATCGCCCGACACCAGCTGACCTGTCCCATCGATGGACATGTCTTTCAAGTGTTCAAGGAACCCGGCGAGTGGGTCGCAGCCGGAGACACTGTACTCCGCGTTGCCCGCATGAATAAACTCAAGGCGACGGGCCTCGTCGACGCAACACTTTACTCGGCTCAACAAATCGCCAACCGGAATGTCGTGATCACCATTCAGCTTGCCCGGGAACAGACCACCCAACTTCCAGGAAAAATCGTCTATATCGACTACGAACGCAAAGAGGGTGGCAAGAAGTTTCAGGTCTGGGCGGAAATCGAAAATCAGCAGGTCGATGGCCAGTGGGTACTCAACCCAGACGATTACGTCTCCATGCGCATCCTGCTCAATTAAAGAGCCGGCAGTGCACGAGAGGTCCGAACGGTGGAACCGTTCGCCGGTCGGTGCGCCCGAACCAGCCAAGCTCGCTGCGGCTGCTCAGGCTCAGTCAACCGACGACCCTGTTCGCTCCCCCCCCGGCTGAGTCCCGGCGGCACCCTGCCCCACTGCCCTGCTGCCCTGCTGCCCTGCTGCCCTGCTGAACCACTGTCGCGCCCAATGGTGCGAGACGACTCAGCGAATCCACATGAAGGGTTTGCCGTTCTCATCCAAACGCAACTCAACGCCCAAACTCGGCTTGGTCTGCTTCAGCAAGTCGACAATCGTCATGTAGTACGGGTGTTTCTTTTTGACGACGGTGACCAACGTCTTGGTCGGGTCCAGCTCTTTCCGCGCCAAGGCATTCCAGTCATAAAGCACGGGCACCTCGCACAGTTCCGAAACGGCGCCGACCGCCTGCTGTAGAGGAAAGCCCTTGATCTCAATGTCACGCCGCTGAAACAGTTTCGGTTCGGCTTGGCTGACAGGCACATCAATCGGCCAGCCTACGGGCCAGTGTTCGTCCGCGTCAGCCGAGGCCCTGATCGCCAACTCAATCTCTTGGCCCTGCTCGCGTACGGGAACCAGCACCAAGCCAGCCGGCCGCAAGGCGGCAGCCAGAGCCGTCCCGGCCGATAACCCCTGCAACTCATCCTGCAGATCGCCCGACTCATCAAGCGCCCTCCAAGCTGATTCGGGAATCCTCGCTCGTTTGCCCACCTGGCGGATCAGCCCGCGAACGAATTCGGTCGCCGAGGAACCTTTGGTCGGCTTTTCTACGGTCTGCCCCAACTCTCCACTCAAACCAACCAACTGCTCGCTGGTCAATCCAAACGCCTTCTTCTCCGCCAGCGCGACCTTGGCTCCGTCATCGCGCAGTTTCTGAATGTAATTCCGAATGCCCGCGACATCTGCCTGCGAGAAGCGAGCGCCTGGCAGACTCAAAGCGGCACCTTGAATCACGCCCTTGACCCTGATTACGACCGTCCGGCCGGAGGGCAATTCCTCGATCGCGGCGCTCTCGGGGCGGCGCACCGAACTGATTTTCACACTGTCGGCTCCGACTCCCTCCAGTATTTCCGCCCACTCTTGCTGGATGCCCAATTCACCCCCGGCGGCGGCGGTCAGTTGCAGTTCGACCAATCTCTGCTGCGCCGCAACCTCGCCCTGAAACATCCCTCCACTCGCGAACAGCAGCAGTCCCAGTTGGCGCCAGAATCCCCATTGGCACCAAATTCGTTGCGTCCACATCACCTGCACCTCCCCATTTCACTCAGCAATTAGATACTCCGACTGGAGCGACCGGGTCGACGTGCGCGGCCTAATCTGCAACCCCATAGCGGACAATGCAATAGACCGCTTTGAACAAATCCCGAATTCCGATTTTTTTGCCATCCTTGTAACCCCGCGCGTGGTAGGTCACCGGCACCTCCGCGATGCGGTAGCCCAGTCGAGCGAGCTTGGCAGTCATTTCGGGCTCAATCCCGAAACGATTCTGTTTCAGCTTGAGGTCCTTGAGCACTTCCCGTCGAAAAGCCTTGTAACAGGTCTCCATGTCAGTCAAATGAACGCCGTTGAACAGATTCGAGGCGGTGGTCAGAACCCAGTTTCCGAAGCGATGTACGAACGACTTATCTTGTACCTCAGTGCCAATAAAGCGACTTCCAAAAACTACATCCGCTTCATCTCGCAGCAACGGAGCCAACACGGCCGGAAGATCAGCCGGGTCATATTCCAAGTCCGCATCCTGAACCACAATCAAATCACCCGTCGCGTGTTCAAACCCCGTCCGCAAAGCAGCACCCTTGCCTTCATTGACGGGCTTGAGGACCAATTTAAACCCGGGTAAGCCATCCAGCTTCTGCAGCACCGCATGGGTCCCATCTCGGCTGCAATCGTCCACAACAATCAGCTCCTTGGCAAAGGGGAGCGCCGCGAGGCGACTGAGCACGCGAGCAATCGTCTTCTCTTCGTTGTAGACCGGGACGACAATTGAGGTGATCACCGTTTTCGGGGCCGCTGCCCTTAGCCCATCATTTGGATCGACCGCCGCCACGCACTCTAATGCCTGATATCGCTGCAATTCTTCCCGGACCAGTCCCTCGCAGTTTTCCAAGCGCGAGAGGACTTCGTCCAGCGAAGGGAAACAACCAGAGGGACGCGCAGTTTCAGTCATGAGTGGCAACATGGAATCAGCTCGGGAAAATTGTACGGCCGCGCCAGCCTCAAGAAAACGTTCGGCGGCGGGACTGGCGGCGGCAAGGCGGTGGCCCCCGCGTCGAAACGTGCCGCCACTGGAGAGAACGGGGCTCTGCGAAAATGGGAACCGAGCAGACTCCGGCTCTCAGCCTGGCGCTGCCGAACCCTGAAAGGCCGACTCCAGAGGCGCCGAGTCCAAAAACCTCGCAGAACCGGTCCTGACCGTACAGGTTAGGTTATTTTCCTCGACGAACTGGCCAATTTGGTCCGCTTTTGCCCCGGCCCGAGTGCCCGTCCCTGCGTGTTGTGCCGCCGGCCAAGCGCCGCCAACAAGGATGCCCGGGATAGCCCCCCCTACCCTAACACGCTCCGCGGCACAAACGCTACATCCGACAAAACAGAAATGTCGGATACAGCACTGCCCTTTCTCCCAATCGTGACAAAAAAAGCCCGACTGACTTTCGTCAATCAGGCTTCTTAATTCAAAGCTTGGTTTGAGATTTGTTCGGGATACCAAGTTCTCCGGTGGCCAAGGGCTCACCCCACTCGCTCTCGGTGAACTTGAGCGGACTGAATTAGTCCCAACTCAGCGTGCCACCCGTCTGGTATTCCGTCACGCGCGTTTCGAAGAAGTTCTTTTCCTTCGAAAGATCCATTGTCTCACTCATCCAGGGGAACGGATTGGAACTGCCGTACTGCACGGGCAGACCAACACGCTCCAGCCGACGGTCGGCGATGTGCTGGACGTATTCGCGGAACAGGCCCGCATTCAGCCCCAACACGCCGTTCGGGAGACAATCCTGGGCGTAGGCAATCTCGAGCTCGACTGCTTCACGCACCCGGTCGACCATTTGCTGTTGGAACTCAGGCGTCCAGATTTCCGGGTTCTCCTGCTTGATGCCATTGATCAAGTCAATTCCGAAATTGAGGTGAATCGATTCATCCCGCAGGATGTACTGGAACTGCTCGCCAATCCCCTTCATCAGGTTCCGCCGATGGAAGGAAAGAATCATGACAAAGCCCGTGTAGAAGAAAACGCCTTCCATGATCAGGTAGTAGCCGATCAGGTTCTTGAGAAAGGCCTGCTTTCCTTCGAAGCTGTCCGTGGTGAAGTCCGGGTCGAGGACTTCCTTGGTCAATTCCATTTCGAAAGCGTCTTTGCGGGCGATCGCCGGAACCTCCCGGTACATGTTGAAAATCTCGCCTTCATCCAGGCCAAGACTTTCCACGACGTAGAGGAAGGTGTGGGTATGGACCGCCTCTTCAAATGACTGGCGAAGCAGGTACTGCCGGCATTCGGCATTCGTGACGTGCTTGAAAATGGCGAGTACCAGGTTGTTGCCAACCAGGCTCTCGGCAGTCGCAAAGAAGCCCAGGTTCCGCATGATCACGGTTCGCTCATCCGCGGTCAGCTGATTGGAACGCCAAATTTCGATGTCCTTGTTCATCGGGACTTCGGTCGGCATCCAGTGATTGGCGCAACCGTTGATGTAGTGCTCCCAAGCCCACTTGTACTTCAGCGGCATCAACTGGTTGACATCGACTTGATGGCAACTGATCAGGCGTTTCTCCTTGGCGTTGATCCGGGAGGATTTGCCCATCGTGCTGATACGGTCCTGAATGCTGGGTCGTTCTTGAAGGTCTAAAGACATAGTTCGCTCCATCGAAGAAAAAGGCGAATAAGGTCGGAAGTAGTCGGAAGGAAAATCGAGGCAATCCAAGCGGCCTGCTGAGGCCACAAGCGGTTGAGCCACCCGGCCTCACCCCCAGTCATTGAGGGCGGCAGAGGTTGCTCACCAAACGATGCCGGCTTCTCGGTGCTGGCTCTCTCGCAGCATAACCGAAAACCGAACTGCCGAGTCACCGCGTGCCTCGATAAAAAGCCCACGTGCCCCGGTAAAAATCAAAGCAAATCCCGGGCTGGAAGTGAGATCGTTCAGCCAATCGCAATCCAACCCGAACCAGCCAGACACCTCAGGTGGCGAACCCGGTTTCCCGGGTTCGGTCACTCTGCCAGTGCGAGCATGCTGTTTACATCCACCACGTTCCCGACCGCGCAGGTCACGGTGAAATTCTCGCGTGAAATTCTCGCGTGAAATTCTCGCGTGAAATTTATTCGTTTGCGAGACAACCTCGCGGCCGGTTGCGTTCAGCTGCCGAGTCGGGAGCTTACTGGCAAGCCTCGCAAGTGGGATCATCCAGACTGCAAGCCTTCACTTGCGAGGCCGGCAGATCCGATCCGCGATTGATCGTCACATCACCCGAGGCGCTGCGGTTTTTCATCCACCGCGGCTGTACCCCGAACTTGTTGATGTCAACCGTCGACTTTTCCACGTTGGTCGCGCCCAACGTGCGGAGATAATAAGTCGTCTTCAAACCGGCTTGCCAAGCCAACTGGTACATGTCGTCCAACCGCCGTCCACTGGGCTGAGCCAGGTAGAGGTTCAGCGATTGGCCCATGTCGATCCATTTCTGGCGACGGCTGGCGCACTCGATCAGCCACTTTGGCTCGATCTCAAACGAGGTCGCATAGCGGTCTTTGATGTCCTGAGGCAATCCCGGAATCTCGCCGAGGACTCCGTCAAAGTACTTGATCGCTTCCAGCAGGTCTTTGCACCACAATCCCCGCTCTTTCAACTCAGTCACGAGGTTGATGTTCAACTGCACAAACTCTCCGGAAAGGTTGCTCTTGACGAAGAGGTGCTTGTACATCGGTTCGATCGATTGGGTCACACCGATGATGGTTGAAATCGTCGCGGTGGGAGCGATGGCCATCACGTTGCTGTTCCGCATTCCGTGCTGGCGCAGATGCTCCCGCACCGGGGTCCAGTCCATCGAAGCGGACGTATCCATGTCGACCGACATCCCGCGTTCCTGCTCCAGCAGGCGGACGGTATCGATCGGCAACAGACCGCGGTCCCACTTCGAGCCGCGGTAGCTGGAGTAGGTCCCGCGTTCCTTGGCCAGTTCACTGGAGGCCAGAATCGCAAAGTAGGAAATCGCTTCCATGCTGCGGTCGGCAAATTCCACCGCCGCCTTGCTTGCATAGCTGATCCCACAGGCTGCGAGAGCATCCTGGAAACCCATCAAACCGAGGCCAACCGGTCGATGACGGAGATTGGAGTTCCGCGCCTCGGCAGTCGGATAGAAATTGATGTCGATCACATTGTCGAGCATCCGGACAGCTGTCCGAACCGTTTCTTCCAGCTTCTTCAGATCGAGTTGCCCATCCTTGACATGGTTGAGCATGTTAATCGAGCCGAGGTTGCAGACCGCTGTCTCATCTGCCGAGGTATTCAAAAGAATCTCGGTGCAGAGATTGCTGCTGTGGACCACCCCGCAGTGATCCTGGGGCGAGCGAATGTTCGATGGATCCTTGAAGGTGATCCAGGGATGCCCTGTCTCGAACACTCGGGTAAGCATCTTTCGCCACAAGTCCCTTGCTTCCAGCGTCCGGGAGAGCTTGATCCGTCCCGCCGCGGCTTCGGCCTCATAGAACTTGTAACGCTGCTCAAAAGCCTTGCCGTAGAGATCGTGCAGGTCGGGAACTTCGTCGGGACTGAACAAGGTCCACGGCCCGCCCTCCACAACCCGCTTCATGAACAGGTCAGGAATCCAGTTCGCGGTGTGCATGTCGTGGGTCCGGCGACGGTCGTCGCCCGTGTTCTTCCGCAAGTCGAGAAACTCCTCGACGTCGAGGTGCCAGGACTCGAGATAAGAGCAAACCGCGCCCTTTCGCTTGCCGCCCTGATTGACCGCCACGGCCGTGTCACTGACGACCTTGAGGAACGGAATCACGCCCTGACTTTGACCGTTGGTTCCCTTGATATGGGAGTTGGTCGCCCGGATGTTGGTCCAGTCATTGCCCAGCCCGCCCGCCCACTTGGAAAGCTTGGCGTTATCGGCGATCTGCTTGAAAATGCTGTCGAGGTCATCCTGCACCGTGCTCAAGTAGCACGAACTGAGTTGGGGATGCAGCGTGCCCGAGTTGAACAATGTCGGCGTCGCCGAGGTGAAGCGGAAGCTTGACAGCAGGTTGTAGAACTCGATTGCCCGCGAGGTCTTTTGCTCGCCCTCGTTCAGCGCCAAGCCCATCGCGACCCGCATCCAGAAGTACTGGGGGGCTTCGAACCGGCGTCCGTCAATGTGCAGCAGGTAGCGGTCATAAATCGTCTGCAGGCCGAGGTACGGGAACAACTCGTCCCGCTCAGGCACGATCGCGTCAGCCAACCGCTCCAAATCAAATTTCCGCAGTTCCGGGGCCAGCCGCTCGGCCGCGATCCCCTGCTCGATGTAGTTTCCAAACATGTCCCGATAACGCTCGGCAACATGATTTTCGTTGGCTGACTTGTCCAGCGATTCGCGGTAGATGATGTTCAGAATCAACCGGCTGGCGACGCGATCGTAAGAGGGGTCTTCTTCAATCTTGGCCCGAGCCGCAAGAACCATCGCCCGGCTGATTTCCTTGGTCGTGATTCCGTTGAAAAACTGCTTTTCAACCTCTTCAAACAGCAGCGGCGCCTCGGCCGCTACGCTCAACCCTTCACAGGCCGTGTCGACCTGCCGGCGAAGCCGATCAAAATCGAGCCCTTCCAGTCGTCCTTCAGCGGAGACCATGATCGCCGGGAACGGTTCGGCACTCTCCATCCGCTCTTCAGCCCGCAGCTGTCGAATCTTGGCGTGCTCGGCGCGGTACAGAATATAACGGCGTGCGACCGAGAAAAACTCGTTCCGCATCAACTCGTTTTCGACCCAGTCCTGAACCTGTTCAACGCCCACCACACTTCCCTGACGGCCGGATTGATCGACCGAGGAAACAACCTCCTGCGTCATCATCTCGATTTTCTGCAGCAAGGCATCGTCCAGCAGGGAAATTTCAGCCAATCCGCGGTCGGCACAGAATGCCTTGGCCATTGCCCGTACGATCAAAGCCTGTTCAAACGGAACAACTCGGCCGTCCCGCTTTCGCACCACCAAATCGACGCCGACCAGCGAACCACCCGGAATTCCCGAGTTCCCGGCTACCTCGCAGTTGGCCCCGTCCTGAACCTTGCTGTCTCTCGTGTGATCCATTCGACATCCACCCCTATTTTTCAATTAATCGCAAAACCCGCGACCTCATCCCAAACAACCCGTTCAACCGTCGAACATCCAGCCAGAGAAAAATCGCCTCGCAACCGATCCCGCCGACTGGGACCTGACCAAAAACCGGGGCTCCCAAACTCGAGGGACACGCTGCTCCGTCGAGCCGGCTTCGTCACCCCAATCTCAAACTCGCCCCAAGCCTTTGATTCCGCTCTGAACTGGAGGCAACACCAAAACGGTCCCACCTGACCCTCGTCACAAGTCGCTCTTCAAAGACGCCCTGTTCCCAGCGGAGTTGTGTTCAACCAATGCTTTCTCGGCTACCGGGAAGACACCTTTGGTCCGACTTGAAAGATGACGACGACAGGGCCGCCCAAATGGCTCAAGCCTCCCTGCTCATCAACCTCCTCAAATCAACCTGCGTCTTCCAGAACGCCGTGCTCAGCTTTAAATTCCTGGCTCTCGCTTCCCTTGCTCCGGGTTTCGCGGCAAGTTGCCCGCGAACCCCTGCCTCTCGTTGCCGACTGGCAGACCCCTCATTCAGGTGCCCATTCGAGGCAACCTTGACGTCCAGCCAGCCCTCGACCGCGGCCCCCGGCTTATTCCTCCAACCCGGCCCGGTCCGA
>Ga0315907_10006300_pt1 | contig 12621 bp, 15 predicted proteins | sample LakEriMetagenome_3_FD_203525 | JGI IMG/M metagenome (GOLD analysis project Ga0315907, IMG submission 203525) | Freshwater fungal communities from buoy surface, Lake Erie, Ohio, United States - Buoy 12 MA123 | ecosystem: Environmental > Aquatic > Freshwater > Lake > Lake biofilm | place: USA...
CGTAGTTCTTGGTCCCGTCGATCGGGTCGATGATCCACTGCCGCTCGGTGGAGCCGGCCGAGCCGAACTCCTCCCCGAGGATCCCGTCGGCCGGACGTGCGTCGGTGAGCGCGGCGCGCAGTGCCTGCTCGACGGCCCGGTCCGCCTCCGAGACGGGGGTGAGGTCGGGCTTCGTGTCGACGACGAGGTCGGCAGCGCGGAAGCGCGCCATCGACAGTCCGTCGGCGACGTCGGCCAAGCGGAGGGCGAGGGCGAGATCGTCCTCGATCGTGGTGCTGATCACTCCGGCAACCTACAGTGTGCGAGTGGACTCTCTGCTCGATACCGTCGCCGGTCTGCCGGTCCATGCGCTCGTCGTGCACGCGGCGGTCGTCCTGCTGCCCCTGGCCGCGCTCGGAGCCGCCCTCATGGCCTTCTGGCGGTCGTTCTCCCGACGATTCGGCGTCATCGTGGTCATCGCCGCCGGCGTCGCTGCAGGGGCCTCCTTCATCGCTCGTGGCTCAGGTGAGCAGCTGGCGGAACGCGTGGGCGAGCCCGAGCAGCACGCGGAGCTCGGCGAGGTTCTGCCGCTGATCGCGCTCGCACTCTTCGTGCTCGTGCTGGTGTTCTGGCTGTTCGACCGCGGCGTGCCCGCGAACCGCACGAGGCCCGCGTGGTTGATTGTGCTGGCAGCTCTGCTGGTGGTGGCGTCCGTGGTCGCTGTGTTCTGGACCGTGCGGACGGGGCACACGGGTGCCGAGGCGACCTGGTCGGCGGTCATCGAGAACACCCGGCCGCCCGGGTAGGCCGACCAGTCGTTCAGCCCCTCGGCTCGTCGTCCTCCACGGACGCCGCGCGGCTGCGCACCATGCGTCGCAGGGAGTCGACGCGCACGGTGAGTGCCTCCACGTCCCCGTCGACCCCGCTCAGGTCGTTGAGCGCGCAGTCCGGCTCATCGTGGCTGCAGGCCCGCGGGCAGTGCTCGGTGAGCGCGCCGAGGTCGGGGAACGCATGGATCACCCGCGTGACGTCGACGTGAGCGAGGCCGAACGACCGGATGCCAGGGGTGTCGATGAGCAGGCCGCCGCCGGTCAGGTGCAGGGCGACGACGCTGGTGGATGTGTGCCGGCCGCGACCAGTGACGGCATTGACGTGCCCGATGACCCGATCGGCCGTCGGGATCAGTGCGTTCACCAGGGTGGACTTGCCGACGCCGGAGTGCCCCACCAGGACGGTGACCTGCCCGGCGAGGGCCTCCCGCAGGGCGGTGGGGATCTCGCGGTTGCGAATCTCGAAGACCGGGAGCTCCAGCGGCCCGTACAGCGCCATCAGCGCGTCCGGCGGAGCGAGGTCGGTCTTGGTGAGGACGAGCATCGGCTCGATGCCGGCGTCGAGGGCGGCCACCATCGCCCTGTCGATCAGGCCGGTTCGCGGCTCAGGATCCGCCGTCGCCGTGACGACGGCCAGCCTCGTGGCATTGGCCACGATCACGCGCTCCACCGGGTCGGTGTCGTCCGCGGTGCGTCGCAGGGTCGAGGTGCGCTCGAGCCTGCGGACGATGCGGGCCTGGGTGTCGACGGCGCCGGACGTGTCGCCCACGAGGTCGACTCGATCGCCGACCACGATGCCCTTGCGGCCGAGCTCGCGGGCCTTGACCGCGTACACCTCGGTGCCGTCAGGCCGCTCGACGGTGAAGCGACCCCGGTCGACGGTCATGACGACCGCTGACGTCGCCTCCGCGTGGTCGGGACGGTCCTTCGAGCGCGGTCGCGACTTGCCGCGCTGCGGCCGGACCCGGACGTCGTCCTCGTCGAGGAGGTGGTGGCGGCGCGTCACCCGGTGGGCATCCCCGTGCCGTCGAGACCGAGCATCGTCTGCCACCGGTGGACGAAGTCCGGCAACGTCTTGGCCGTGGTCGCGATGTCCTCCACCTCGACCCCGGCGACGCGCAGGCCGATGATGGCGCCAGCGGTGGCCATGCGGTGGTCGGCGTACGTGCGGAAGACACCACCGTGCAGGGAGGCGGGTCGGATGATCAGGCCGTCGGCGGTCTCCTCGACGTCGCCGCCGAGGCCGGAGATCTCAGCCGTCAGGGCTGCGAGGCGATCGGTCTCGTGGCCGCGCAGGTGGGCGATCCCCGACAGTCGGGAGGGGGTGTCGGCGAGGCAGGCCAGCGCCGCGATCGTCGGCGTGAGCTCGCCGACGTCGGAGAGATCGGCATCGATGCCGGTGATGCGGCCTCCGCTGCTGACGACGAGCCCGTTCGCCGTGCGCTCCACCTCGGCTCCCATGCGGGTGAGGATGTCGCGCAGCGAGTCACCGGGCTGGGTGGTGCTGGCCGGCCAGTCCAGGACGGTCACGCGGCCGCCCGTTGCGAGCGCGGCGGCCAGGAAGGCTGCAGCGTTGGAGAGGTCCGGCTCGATGCGCCGGTCGACGGCGGCGATGCTGTGCGGATCGACGTGCCACACATGCGCGCCGTCCCAGCGGACCGGGACACCGTGCTCCGCCAGCATGGCGACGGTCATGTCGATGTGCGGCATGCTCGGGATCGGATCGCCCACGTGGTGGATCGTGACCCCCGCGTTGAACCGCGCAGCGCTCAGGAGCAGTCCGGAGATGAACTGGCTGGACTTGGACGCGTCGACGAACACCTCACCGCCGGTGACCTCGCCGGTCGCCTCGATCATGAAGGGCAGGCGGCCGGTGCCGCGGTCGTAGACCTTGACGCCGAGGTCCTTCAGGGACTCGATGACGGTGGCCATCGGACGGCGCCGGGCGTGCCCGTCGCCGTCGAAGGTGATCTCGCCATGCGCGAGTGATGCCAGCGGAGGCAGGAAGCGCATAACGGTGCCGGCGAGGCCGACGTCGATGCTTACCGGCCCCCGCATGAAGTGCGGTATCACTTGGACGGTCACGTTGCCGATGTCGTCGTGCTCGACGACATGCACCTCGTTGCCGAGCAGTCGCAGCCCGGCCATCATCAGCTGGGTGTCGCGGGCATCGAGGAGGCCGCGAATCGTGCTCTCGCCGTCGGCCAGCGCGGCCAGGATCAGGGCGCGGTTGCTGGCTGACTTCGATCCGGGCACCGCCACGACCGCATCAACGGGCCCCGTGGCCGTAGGGGCCGGCCACAGATCGAGGGTCGTCGCGTGCTCGGATCCGGTCATCGTCGCAAGGCTATCGCTCCTGCACCGGCGAGGAGCAGCACCAGAACCCCGCCTGCGATGAGCAGGAAGGGTGGGACCGATGCGGGCTCCGACGCGGGCTCCGACGCGGCAGCGGGAGTGGCCGGTGACGGGGCAGGTGTCACGGGGGACTCTGCGGCGGTCGCCGACTCCGCGCCGGCGATCGTGTAGGCGAAGGACGACTCGAGGGCGTGCCCGTCCTCCGCGACGACCCGGTAGGCCACCGAGTACTCGCCGGGGGGTGCTGCCGGGTCGACATCGACGCTGATCCGCTGGCGTTCGACCCGAGGTGCTCCGATGACCACCGACGTGCCGTCGGCAGTCCGGACCACCATTGCGGCACCGATGTCCAGCAGCGGCGAGTCGAACCGCACCTCGACCAGGGTCGGTGCGGTGGCGAGGACCTCGCCCTCCTCGGGTGTTGAGCCCGCCTGCGACGAGTGGGCGACTACGGGTGCTGCAGAGAGTGTGAGGAACACTCCAAGGATCGCGAGGGTGGTCGCGATCAGCCGGATAACGCGGGTCATGCGAACACCCCTTCGGCGAGGTATCCGCCATTCGGTGCACCGGCAGGAATCAGGTAGGTCGCGGATCCGATGGTGGTGTTCCACCGGTTGAAGGCGTCCGAGTCCGCAATGCGCTGCTGCATCGGGATGAACGACGTCGTCGGGTCCTTCGTGTAGGCGGCGAACAGCAAGCCCACGTCGTTCGTGCCATCGTGCATGCCTGCGTCATACGAGTAGGGACGACGAAGGACCATCTCGGCGGGTGTCGGAGCATGCGCGACCCGGATGTGCGCATCGGCCGCGATCACCGGCAGCCCGGTGTCGTCGACGGCGTCGAACGGCACCGGATCGCTCTCGCGTTCCCCTCCCAATGGCGCGCCCGTATCGATGTGCCTGCCGATGACGACCTCCTGCGTGGATCGGTCGAGGACCTCCCACTCGTCGAGGTGCATGCGGATCCGACGGAGCACGAGCACGGTGCCACCGACTACCCAGTCCTCGGCGTCGTCGATCCAGACAACCTCGCTGAAGGTGGGCGTCCCGAGCTGCGGATTCACGGTGCCGTCGACCTGGCCCATGAGGTTGCGGGTCGATGAGCTGCCGGGGACGGCGGGCGCAGCCGCCTTGAATCCCTGCTGCATCCAGCGCACCTCTGCAAGCGTCGAGAGGTCCTTGGTCAGCATGCGGACGGCGTGGGCGAGGGACAGCGCATCGTCGCTCCCCACCTGCAGAAGCAGATCGGTCTGGCCCCAGCGCGACTCCAAGCGGTCGGTGGCGAAGTCCGGGATGGGCGCGAGCTGCCGTGGGATGCGGTCCTCACGACCCGTGCGGTCGAACAGTGACCGGCCGAGGCCGACAGTGACCGTCAGCCCGGCCGGGCTGGCGGCGATCTCGGGCTCGGTGTCACCGAGGGCCGGCTCGCCCTGGGTCAACCGCGCCGCGTCGTCGGACACCAGTCGCAGCACGGCGTCGGCGGACTGCGGTGAAGGATCGCGCAGATCCAGGCCGACGAACGTCTGCAACAGGGCTGGGGGAGTCTCGACACCCGCCTGATGAGCGCCGTGGAAGGGGTAGGTCCGGGCGCTCGCGGCATCCGGGAGGGCACTCGGAAGCGGGGGCGACGAGGACGGGGTACTGCCAGACGGGGAAGGTGCCGGCGACGCGGTGTCGTTCGTGCAGCCGCTGGCGACGCCGAGGATGGCGGCGCCGCCAGCGGCCAGCAGGCCACGTCGGGTGAGGGTGAGCCGGGTGGCCGGTGATGAGGTGGTCATCGCTACATCCCCGACATGCCGCCGTCGTACGACTCGTTGGCGCCCATGTAGACCTTCGCCATCACCGTGGTGCGCATGATGCCGCCATCGGCGGTGATGAGGGTGATCGGCACCATCGTGCCGGCCGTGATGGGCTTCTTCAGGCCCATGAACATCAGGTGGTTGCCGCCGGGCTTGAGCTCGACCATGCCGCCCGCGGGAATGGCGAAGCCCCCAGCCTTCTGCTGCATCACCATGCTGCCGTCCTTGTCGACGACCTCGTGGAGCTGCACGGCCTTCGCGTAGGGGCTGGTGGCGCCGACGACGCGCACGGGCTTGCTTGTCGGGTTCTTCAGCATGCCGAACGCGGCTGACATGCCGCTGTCGGCGGCCTTGGCCCAGCCGTCGGCGATGGTCAGCGCGGACTTCGACACGGCCCGGCCCGCGCTCCACCGCGGCTTTGCGCCTTCCGACTTGCTGCTGCAGACGAACACTGTGCCGTGGTTGTACTCGACCATGCCGGACAGAGCGCACGCTGCGCCCGGCTTCGGCGCCTCGTGCGCGGAGGCAGGCGCTGCGGTGACGAGTGCGGCAGTTGCGGCGAGCGCCGCGACGGCCACGGTGATCAGGGAATGCTTCAGGGGATGCTTGAGCGAACGCGTCATGAATGGGTCCTTCGAGTGTGGTGGTCAGAGGTCAGCGCCGCGGGCCGCGCCTCGGGGCACGGCGGTCGCGGTCAGGCGAGGACGACTGACGCGGGGGGCCCACGGCGCACCACGCCGTGGAGCAGGAGCACGAGGGTGGACCGGGGGCCAGGACCCGGGACAGCCGTCGTCGCATCGACGCGAGCGACCGGGAATCCGTGCGGGGATGCGGCGCCGATGACACTGGCAAGGAACGCCTCCCATCGCGCGGCGAGTCGATCGGCGTGCGCGATGAGGACGGCAGCGATGACGCCGGCTGCCACGTGAGCGGCGAGCATGCCTGCCGATGATGTGCTCGAGGCCCCATGCGGATGGGCGGCGCTCAGCGAGACGATCAGGTGCAGGAAGCCCTGGCCGGCGAGGAGCACGGCGATCAGAGTCGGCAGCGACAAGGTGCGGGCGCTGAGAGCCGCGGCGAGCGCGATCGACAGCACGGCCACGAGGCCGACACCGAGGGCGTCGAGGGCACCGCCGCCGGCCGTATGCCCGGCGAGGGTGAGGACAGCCAGCGCCGACCCGAGGAGGCCGGCTCGAACTGCCCGTCGCGTCAGCACGGGCGCAGTCTACGCAACGCGGCCACCCCACGGCGGGGCTAGCCTGAGCCGATGAAGAGGCCGGGAGCGCGCGGGGACGACCTCGACGACCTGCTGCCCGACCTTGGAGTCGCCGAGGTTCTGCAGCAGCGGCCCGCAGGTATCGGTTCGGTCCGACACGCGATCCGGATCGCCATAGCCGTGACGATCTCGTGGGTCGTCGCCGAGGCCGTGTCGCAGAGTGAGTTCGCTCTCTTCGCTCCCATCACCACCCTGCTGGTGGTGCAGTCCTCCCCGTGGACCACCCTCGGGGTCTCCGTGCAGCGCATCCTGGGCACCGGCATCGGCGTCCTGGTCGCATCGATCTACGTCAATCTCGTCGGGCTGTCCTGGTGGTCGTTCCTGATCGGTGTCCTCGCAGCCCTCCTGATCGCCCGGGCGCTGCCGTGGTCCCTCGGGGGTCAGCTGCAGATCCCGGTGGCCGTCGTCTTCGTGCTCGCCCTCGGTGCCGGGAGCCTGTCGCAGGACCTGTGGCGCGTGCTCGACGTCGTGATCGGCGGCGGGATCGGCCTCGTCGCGGTGTTCGTCTTCCCTTCGCGTCCGCAGCCCAGTGCCTTCGAGGCCGCGATGCGGACCTACCGCGATGCCGTCATCGAGACACTGCGTCAGGTGGCCGCCGAGTCCGGGACCCGCGGGACCGAACTGGGAACCGATGGCCTCCACGACTTCGTGGTGCCGAGCCGCCGCTTGCGGGAGCACGCCGACCACGCCCGCGATGCGCTGGTCCGACTGGCCGAGGGATCCGCACTGAACCTGCGCGCAGGGCCAGTGCGCGACGAGCTCGAGGACCGGGCCCTGCGCCTGCGCCGGCTCAGCGGCATCGGCGTGCAGGTGCGGGGGATCGTCGGCGCGGCGAACCGGATGTACGACCGTCCAGACGGAACGCCCGGCCTGGGCGGCGACACCCTGCGCGAGCTCGTCGATCTCGAGGTCGACCTGCTCGTCCGGGTGCTGGCTGCGGGCGACACCCCCGTCGGTGCGACCGGTCGTGACGACATCGACGATCTCGATTCCCTGCTGGCTGAGCGGCTCCGAAGCGCCGCCGATGACGTCGCGACCCGGCACGGGCAGGTGGGCGACGTGCTCGCGTCGATCGCCCTGCTGGGACGGCTCGACCATGTGCGCCAGCAGGCGCTCGACTATCCGGGCGGGCTCGAGTCCCCGGAAGGGAAGGAGTAGCGATGTGCGGACGCTATGCCGCGGCGAAGGACCCCGCAGCCCTCGCGGAGGAGTTCGAGGTGGTGGCTCCTGCCGAGGAGGCACTGCAGCCCGACTACAACGTCGCGCCCACGAAGAAGGTCTACCTGGTGGTGGACCGGGCGCACGACGACGTGCAGGAGCGCGCGCTCGTGGTCGGCCGATGGGGCCTGGTGCCGTCGTGGGCGAAGGATCCGTCGATCGGCAGCCGGATGATCAATGCGCGGGCGGAGACGGTGGCGGAGAAGCCCGCGTTCCGACGGGCGTTCGCCAAGCGCCGCTGCCTGGTGCCGGCCGACGGCTACTACGAGTGGTACCTGCCGACGTCGCCCGATGCCCCGGTCGGCAAGGGCGGCAAGCCGCTCAAGCAGCCGTTCTTCATCCATCCCGCAGATGGGTCCTCGCTGGCGATGGCCGGCCTGTACGAGTGGTGGCGCGATCAGACGCGTCCCGACGACGATCCCCAGGCGTGGCGGCTGACGTGCACCGTCATCACCACTGAGGCGGCCGACGAGGTGGGTCGCATCCACGACCGGATGCCGATGACCGTTGCCCGCGCCGACTGGGCGACCTGGCTCGACCCCGGCCAGGGCGCGGAGGTCGTGTCACCCCTGCTCGTGCCGGCCGCGCACGCCCGCCTCGACGCCTATCCCGTGTCGACGCTCGTGAACAGCGTCCGCAACAACGGGCCGGAGCTGATCGCGCCGCTGCCGCCCGAGGACGTCGTGCCGGAGGCCCTGTTCTGATGGCAGCGTCCTGATGGCAGCGCTCTGATGGCTGCGTCCCGATGACGGCGATGTCCGTGCGCGAGGTGCCGACCCGGCAGGGTCCGGCGCGCCTGCATCGGACCGGTCGCTCACCACGAGGTGCGGCCACGCTCGTTCTCGGTCACGGTGCGGGCGGCGGCGTCGATGCCGTCGACCTGCAGGCGCTGGCGGCCGCGGTCTCCGCTGCCGGCCACGCGGTCGTCCTCGTCGAGCAGCCGTGGCGGGTGGCGGGGCGCCGGCTGGCCCCACGACCGGAGGCCCTCGACGAGGCCTGGCTCGAGGCGGTGCGGGCACTGCGTCCCGGCGGTCCGCTCGTCGTCGGCGGCCGGTCCGCGGGAGCCCGCGTGGCCTGCCGGACCGCGGGGACCCTTGGTGCCGCGGCCGTCGTGGCTCTCGCCTTCCCCCTGCACCCGCCCGGACGGCCCGAGCGCTCCCGCGCGGAGGAGATCAGGGCCTGTCCGGTGCCGGTCCTCGTGCTGCAGGGGGACCGGGACCCCTTCGGGAGCCCCGACGAGGTGCGTCGGGGGGTCGGCCGCTCGCGGCCCGGTGTGCGGGTCGTTCCGATCCCCGGTGCCGACCATGGCCTCTCACGGGCGGACCTCGGCCCCGCGGCGGCCGCGGTGGTCACGCTCCTGGCTCGATTCGGGGACTGAGGGGCGGGGAATGATCGGCCGCCCGGGTGTGTTGGCCCGCATGTGCTGTTGATCCCTGCCGCCGAGGGCGGCCTGCCCACCCTCGACCTGCCCGGTGGGGGAGTCGGGCTAGGCTCGCCGGTGATGACAGACGAGGCCGCCGGCAGCGGCAGTCCGGATCCGGGCCGGGCCACGGCCGACCCGGAGCGCACCGCGCGGTTCGAGCGCGACGCCATGCAGTACTTGGACCAGCTGTACGGCGCCGCCATGCGCATGACCCGGAACCCGGCCGATGCCGAGGACCTCGTGCAGGAGACGTACATGAAGGCCTTCGCCGCCTTCGACTCCTTCACCGACGGCACCAACCTCAAGGCGTGGCTGTTCCGCATCCTCACCAACACGTACATCAACATCTACCGCAAGAAGCAGCGGCAGCCCTACCAGTCCGGCAGTGAGGATCTCACCGACTGGCAGTTGCACGAGGTTGAGAGCCACGACTCGCGCGGGCTTCGCTCGGCAGAGGCGGAGGCCCTTGATCGACTCGCCGACGTCGACGTGGTCGAGGCACTGGCGAAGGTTCCCGAGGACTTCCGGATGGCGGTGTACCTCGCCGATGTCGAGGGCTTCTCCTACAAGGAGATCGCCGAGATCATGGACACTCCGGTCGGCACCGTCATGTCGCGCCTGCACCGTGGACGCAAGCTGCTCCGCGAGCTGCTGCAGGACTACGCGATCGAGCGCGGCCTGATCCCGGCTGAGGCATCCGCAGGGGGTGATGAGTCGTGAGCTGTGGCCAGCCCCACGAGACCGACTGCACCGAGGTGCTGTCGATGGTCTACGACTTCCTCGACGGCGAGGTCGACGAGAGTCAGCACGCTCGCATCGCTCAGCACCTCGACGAGTGCTCACCCTGTCTTCGCCAGTACGGGCTCGAGCAGGCCGTCAAGGCGCTGGTGCACCGATCCTGCGCCTGCGAGCACGCACCCGAGCGACTGCGCGTGCAGATCGTCACCCGCATCCGGCAGATCTCGATCACCTACCGTTCGACAGGCGACTAGCCTTCGCTCAGACGGGGTGACGGGAGCAGACGTGGAGCAGACGGTCCGGGCGGAGATGGTGGCGTCCGTGCACTCGGTGGTGGTGCAGGTCGGCGATCAGGTCGACGTCGGCGACACGCTGGTCATCCTCGAGTCCATGAAGATGGAGATCCCGGTCGTCGTCGAGGTGCCGGGCACGGTCTCTGAGATCAGCGTCGCGCCCGGCGACGTGATCCGCGAGGGCGACGTCATCGCGATCCTGCTCTAGCCGCGGTCCAGGGGTCGCTCGAGCGCCAGCAGGTCGACACCCGCGCGCGGGCTCCAGTCCCGGTGCGGCACCCTGCTGAACCCCATGCGCTCGTACATCGCCGCGGCGTCCGTGTTCGTGTCCCGCACGCAGATCGCGAGGGATCGTGCCCCCGTCTCGCGGGCGTGCGCCTCGACGGCAGCCACGAGAGCCGACCCGACCCCCGTGCCCTGGGCCGACGGATCGACGGCCAGGAACCTGAACTCGACCTCGCCGTCCGACCCGATCTCCGCGAACGGCGAGCCGATCGGGCAGATAGTGACGGTGCCGACGACGGCGCCGTCGCGCTCGGCCACCAGCAGGATCGCCTCCGCCATGCGCCCAGGCGTGTCCCGCAGCGTCTCGACGTAGGGGGAGCCGGGCTCGAGTTGGCCCGCCGCGTCATAGGCCGCCACGCAGATGTCCGCGGCAACGTCGAGATCCGCCGAGGTGGCGGGCCTGATGATGGGGGCGCGGTTCACCGGTGCACTATGCCCGTGCTCCGACCGCCTGAGGACAGCGGGTCGGCCGCGCTACCCTCGCCCGGTGCCGGTGACCCGTATCGAGAATGCCGTCGTCTGGACCGGACAGGGGTCCGGTGAGCAGTACGTCGAGACTGATGCCATCGCCTTCGACGAAGGCGGGGTGCTGGCACTCGGCGACGCGGCCCGTGCGATCCCGGCCGACGTGGTGGTGGACGCGCAGGGAGCCTTCGTCTGCAGTGCCTTCCGGGACGGCCACGTGCATGCCATTCCCGGCGGGTTCGAGCGCGCCGTCGCGCCGGTCCGTGACCACGCAACGCCGCATGAGATCGCGGCAGCCGTGGGCCGATGGGCCGCGGAGCATCCGGAGGTGGAATGGGTCCGCGGTGAGGGGTTCGACCACACCCTCGCTCCCGACGGCATCTTCCATGCCGAGTGGCTGGATGCCGAGGTGCCCGATCGACCCGTGGTGCTCCGAGCCACGGACTACCACACGGTCTGGGTGAACAGCGAGGCCATGCGCCGTGCCGGCTACACGGCGGCGACGCCGCAGCCGCACGACGGTGAGATCGTCCGCGACGAGGCGGGCGCCCCGATCGGAACGCTGCGCGAGTGGGGTGCGTGGCGCCCCGTCTACGACCTGATGCCGCTGATGACGCGGGAGCAGGCCCTCGACGCCCTGTCCTTCGCCTCGGCGGGGTTCGCCGCCGCTGGCCTGACCTGGGTCCAGGACGCGTGGGTCGAGCCGCACGACGTCGACTCCTGGCTCGCCGCCGCCGATGAGGGCGTCCTGTCCTTCCGCGCCGACCTGGGCCTATGGTGCGATCCGAACGCCTGGCGCGACCAGCTCTCGCACTTCACCGCCACCCGTGACCGCGTCGCAGCCGCAGCGCCGGGACGCCTCTCCGCGACCACGATCAAGTTCTTCGCCGACGGCGTCATCGAGTCGGCGACCGGCGCCATGCTCGAGCCCTACTGCGACTGCCCCCACTCCAAGGGCCTGCCCAACTGGGACCCCGAGGAGCTCAAGCAGGCCGTGGCGGCGGTCGACGCCCTCGGATTCGCCCCGCACATCCATGCCATCGGGGATGCGGCAGCCCGCATGGCCCTGGATGCGATCGAGCATGCGAACAGCGTCAACGGCGCCCGTGATCGGCGGGCCACCATCGCCCATACGCAACTGGTCGACGAGGCCGACATCGCGCGGTTCGTACAACTCGGCGTCATCGCGAACTTCGAGCCGTACTGGGCCAAGTTCGACTCGTGGCAGACCGAGCTGACGGCGCCCCGATTGGGCACGGAGCGCACTGATCGGCAGTACATGATGAGGACCATCCTCGAGACCGGCGCTCCCGTGTCGTTCGGCAGTGACTGGCCCGTGACCACGTTCGCGCCCCTTGCCGGCATCCAGGTGGCGGTGACCCGGCAGATGACCGAGGGCGAGTTCCTGGACCCGTGGATGCCCGAGGAGCGGCTGAGCGTGGAGCAGGCGCTGGCGGCCTACACATCGGGTGTCGCCTTCCAGGCGGGGGATGAGCGCGGCGGGGTGCTGCGGCCCGGTGCCCGTGCTGACGTGGTCCTTCTCGCCGCCGATCCACGCCATGTGCCAGAGTTGGAGATCGAGGCCATCGAGGTCCTCGGCACCTGGTGCGACGGGCACCGCGTCCACGGAGGCTGACTTGCCGCTGACCCCCGGTGAGAGCGACCGGCTCCTGCTCCACCTTCAGGCGAGCCTCGCGCAACGGCGGCGTGATCGCGGACTCCTCCTGAACGTTCCCGAATCGCGTGCGCTCATCGCGGACGCCGTGTGCGAGTGGGCGCGCGACGGTCTCGGGATGATCGAGGCGCGCGACCGTGCGCGGACCCTGCTGGCTGCGCAGGATGTGCTGCCCGGCGTGCCTGAGGCGCTCGACGAGATCCGGGTGGAGGCCCGCTTCGACGACGGCACCCGGCTGGTCGTGGTGAAGGACCCGTTCGGTCTGGGTCCCGCCGGCGAGGACGAG
>Ga0315907_10006301_pt1 | contig 12619 bp, 9 predicted proteins | sample LakEriMetagenome_3_FD_203525 | JGI IMG/M metagenome (GOLD analysis project Ga0315907, IMG submission 203525) | Freshwater fungal communities from buoy surface, Lake Erie, Ohio, United States - Buoy 12 MA123 | ecosystem: Environmental > Aquatic > Freshwater > Lake > Lake biofilm | place: USA...
GCCGGACGGGCCCACCCGTGCCCCCGACTCCTCCAGACGACCTAACCGCCTTGTTCGCTACATGATAGGGGCCGGCAACCACCCTCTGGTCCGCCGAAACCGGGAACGCCTTCGTGCGTCCTGAAAATGTATCTTCCCCGTCGACTGCGCATGCCGATTGCCTGAATCCTGCGGAGAGAACAGTATCCAACCATGAGTATCAGCATCGGTCTCGCCCGCGTGCGCTCTCTCGATGTGCGCAGTCTGTTCGCCCGGACATTCAGCCAGCCGGCCTCGTTCGTGCTGGTTTCGATCTTCCTGTTCTTCGAGTACATACGCCCTCAGGGCAACTACCCGTCGCTGAACATCCTGCCGTGGGCTCGCATCTCCCTCATTGCCGCCTTCGTGGCGTGCGTCATCGAGGGCAAGAGCTCGTTCACCCTGCAGAGGGCATGGTCGCTGCTGGCGGCATTCACCGCGGTGATCTTCGTAAGTATCGCGCAGGCTCCCTACCCCGAGTTCGGATTCAAGACGGTCGACCTGTGGCTGTCGTGGCTGGTGATCATCTACATCATCTCGAGCGCTGCCGATTCCGAGGAGAAGGTGATCCTGCTCATCGGCGCGTTCATCCTCTGGAATTTCAAGATGTCCTTCGGCGGATTTCGCCGATGGGCGGCGATCGGTTTTCGCTTCCGGGATTGGGGGCTTTCGGGTCCATCGGGTTGGTTCCAGAACTCCGGCGAGTTCGGAATCGAAATGTGCGTGTTCTTCCCCATGGCGATCTACTTCCTGATCGGACTGCAACCGCATCTGACGAAGTGGAAGCGCTACTTCATGGGCTTTGTGGCGGTGACCGCAGTGGCCAGCATGGCTGGCTCGTCCTCGCGAGGCGCATTGCTCGGGGGCGCCGCCGTTGGCCTCTGGTTCCTCTGGCGCAGTCCGAACCGACTGAAGGGTTCGATTTACGTCGGCCTGCTCGCCATTTCCACGTGGCTCGTCCTGCCCGAAGAACAGAAGGCGCGATTTCGCTCTGCCGGTGAGGACGGAACGTCACAAAGCCGACTGACGTACTGGGAGGATGGCATCGAGATCGCCAACGATCACCCGCTGTTCGGCATCGGGTACGACAACTGGATGCCTTTCTACACTGCCAACTACAATCCCGAGGGCCAGCTCCCTCACAACATCTTCATCGAAGCCGTCGCCGAACTTGGCTATGTCGGTCTCGCGGTTTTCTTGGCGCTGATCGTCTACGTCTTCTGGGAGAACGCTTGTACGAGACGTCGGACAAGACGCGGCGGGCCGAACGAGAACCGGTTCGTCTACTTCATGGCCTTCGGCCTGGACGGCGCCCTCATCGGCTATCTGGTGAGCGGGTTCTTCGTGACGGTGCTCTTCTACCCGTATTTCTGGGTGAACATGGCGTTCACGATGGCGCTCGCCACGGTGGCCCGCCGGCCGATAGGGGCGCCCGTGCGTCGCGTCAGGCGTTTCGGTCCGATCGCGGGGACTGCACGTTTCGACGGTGCACCTGCGCCAGCACCGCGCTGAGTTCCGACACCTGACGCTCCCGGGAAAGAAACCGCAGGGCGCGTGAACGGGCCGCACTCGCCATGGTCTCGCGAAGGCCGGCGTCATCCAGGAGCTGTGCGATCCGATCGGCGAGCTCGGCGCCATTCCCGGGAGTGAAGGTAAAGCCCGTCCGCCCGTCCTCGATGGTTTCCGGCAGCCCCTGCAGCCGAGACACGAGCAACGGCAGCCCGCTCGCCTGCATCTCCACCGACGACATGGTCATCGAGTCCCATCCGGTGGACGCTATGACCCCCATGACGCTGCTGCGGTGGAGACGCTCCACATCGTGCCGGTAGCCGCCGAAGGTCACGAAGCCTTCGGCGGGGCTTCCCGCGATCATGTCATGGAACGGCCGGGCCTCGGTGCCCCGATTGCCGAGCAACACGAAATGCACATCGCGGCGGCCGCGTTCGTTGCACAGCTGTCGAGCGGCCTGCATGATCACGGCCACGCCCTTCCGGGCTTCGAAGTGGCCGCTGTAGAACACCAGCCGCCGGTCGCGCGGGATGCCCAGCACATCGTGAGCGTAGAACGCATCGGAGGCGTCGGGACGGAACCGGCTGGTATCGGCCCCCAGCAGCACCACCGACGTGCGCGAAAGCGGGATACCGCGCCCCTGCACCCCCGTGCGGCGCATCGATTCGGTCTCGAACACGAAATGGTCGGGGCCGCGATCACGCAGGGCGATCTCCGCACGCTTGAGCAGCAGGCGCAGCCCCGTGTTGAGGGAGCTCATCGGTGCCCCCAGATACGAGACGATGGTGCGGACGCCGGCGGCGCGCAGGGCACCGTACACGGGAGAGATGGTGGGGATGTCGAGCCCCAGCACGAAATCGATGTCGTGTCGGCGGACCGCCGCCGACAGGTGCGCCAACTGCACTCGTGATGGGGCCAGGAGCGGAAAGCCGTCGAAGTCCGCCTGCACCGGCGTTTCGGCCTGATCCGGCGGGTCTCCATAGGTCACGGACAGACGGCCGTCCGCGCGCAGCAGCGGTTCGCAGGCGCGCGTGAAGGTGTCCACCAACGAGGTGATGGCAAACCCCGCAGTGCGCGAATTGGGGATGACGATGAGGGCGTGCCGCAGCAGGTGTGCGCTCATGGAATACCCGCCACCAAGTGCGCGCCGACCGGCGTGGTGAGACCGAGGGGCAAGCGCTGCCAGACGCGCACCGCAAGCCCGAAGGCGCCCTGGTCGGGTGTGGGGGGCGCATTCGTGCCTGCGCGCCCGCTCTGGTACCACGGTAGTGGCTCGTCGCGACTGCCCCACTGCTTCTTGAACTTGTGCGTGCCACTCCCTTCGGTGCACCGCCCGAAGTTGAACGCCCGGAAACCACGATCGCACGTCCGGCGGATGAACGCCCCGTACAGTGCCATGTTGGGTGAGCTCTTCTGATGACGACGGAGTGCGGATGCCCACGAGATTTCCACCTCGTGTCCGTTCTCGATCGCGAAGCCCGCCGCAACCGGCTCCTCCCCCAGGTAGGCCACGCCGATCCACGCGCGGTCGCCCAGCGCGTCGGCCAGGCGCTCGAAGAAGCGCAGGCCGTGCGCGGGAGAGCCGAGGTCGCGCATGTGCTCCGCGAACACCCTGTGATACGCCGCGGCGTGCTCCCGCCCGAAGCGTACCACGATGCCCTCCTTTTCCCCGCGTCGCACCTGACTGCGCAGCTTGCTGTCGAACCGCTTGAACGTGGCTTCGTAGTCGTGCGGGTCCACGTCGAGCACCACGGTGATCTTGCGGTGCACCGGCATGAGGTCCGTCTCGATGGGCGTGCGCGTGCGCAGTTCCACCAATTTCGCCCCTCGCCCCAGTTCGGCCGCCCGCGCCGAAAGGGCGCGCTGCGCGCGACCGTCGCCGAGCGGGCCGCCGTAGCTCACATAGGGCAGGCTCACCAGATAGTGGCCGAACACCAGGCTCTTCACGCGCACCAGCGGCAGCACCCCCGCGGGCGCATCCCCGTCCCATGCCATGAGGTACGGCGTCTCGTGCCCGTACACGTCGCGATACATCTCACGCCACTCCCACCGATGAAACGTGCTCCCCTGCTCGTGCTGCTCCACGAACCGGTTCCACGCCTCGGCATCGGCGCTGGTGGCCTCTCGGATATGCAACGGGTCAGGCATCGTCGGCTGGGCTCACGGGATCATCGGCGAGCGCACGCACCGACCGGAACGCAAAGCGTTGCATCAGGCGGCGCAGTCGGTCGGCGCACGCGTGGAGCCCGCGATAATGCCGAACGCGGGTCAGCGCCCCCACGTTCAGCCGCGGCTGGTCGGGGTCCACTTCCCACGGGTGCAAGTAGAAGACCGCCGGCTGCCCGCCGCGCAACACCTGCGCCAGCCCCCGCTCGATGACCCAGCGCGGGAACTGCCGGAACCATCCGCCGCCGGCGACGGGCACGTTCACGCCGGCAACCGGCCACACCGCCGGTGGATACTCGTACAACGGGCCCGCGTCCGTGACGAGCACGTGTGGCTCCCGTGCCCCGATGGCCGTACCGTAGCCCGGCCGGGCAATGGGGAAGCGGCTCGAGTCGTAGCGGTAGCCTTCCTCGACCAGCACCCGCGCGGCCCAGGGCACGTCGTCGGTGAGCGAAAAGCTGGGGGCGCGATACCCCGTCACGCGCGTCCCCACGGCGTCCTCGAGCACGGCCTTCGCCCGGCGCACGTCGTCGCGGAACGTGGCTTCCGGAATCGTGGGAATGCGCTGATGCCAGTAGCCGTGTGACGCGACCTCGTGGCCGGCCGCCGCGATGCGGCGGATCAGCTGCGGGTATCGCTCGGCCACCCAGCCGAGCGTGAAGAACGTACCGGTGGCCCCATGATCGGCACACAGTTGCAGCAGGCGATCGGTGTTGCGCTCGACCCGGGATTCGAACGCCGGCCAGTCGTCGCGCCGCACCTGCGATTCGAAGGCATTCACCTGAAACCAATCCTCCACGTCCACGGTGAACACCGGAACCGCCCGCCCGTAGCCGGGCGGACGGAGCGTCGGGTCGGTGTTCACCGTTCGCGTGGCCTCACGACCGCCTCACTTGCGGATGCTGTCCTTGCGGGCACGCGGCAGCTTCTCCGAGAGCTGGTCCACGTACGCCCGCTCGCCGGCGCCCACGTAGATCTGTCGCGGGCGCGCGATCTTCTGCTCCTTGTCGAGCACCATCTCCTCCCACTGCGCCATCCACCCCGCCACGCGCGCCACGGCGAACAGCACCGTGAAGAAGTCGGTGGGGAACGCCATGCTGCGGTAGATGAGCCCCGTGTAGAAGTCGACGTTGGGGTACAGCTTGCGGGCGATGAAATAGTCGTCGCTCAAGGCGATGCGCTCGAGCTCGAGCGCGATCTCGAGGTCCTTGTCCATGCCCACCTGCGCGAAGACCTCGTCGGCCAGCTTCTTCACGATGCGGGCCCGCGGGTCATAGCTCTTGTACACGCGGTGGCCGAAGCCCATCAGTCGCTGTTCACCCTTGCCGCTCTTCACGGCCTCGATGAACGCCGGAATGTTCTTCTTGTCGCCGATCTCGCTGATCATGCGCAGCACGGCCTCATTGGCGCCGCCGTGCAGCGGGCCGAACAGCGCCGCGATGCCGGCCGCCACGGCCGAGAACGGGTCCACGTGGCTGGAGCCGACGGCGCGCACCGCGCTCGTGCTGCAGTTCTGTTCGTGGTCGGCGTGCAGGATGAACAGCACCTCCAGCGCCTTCACGAAGACCGGATTCGCCTCGTACTTGGGCTCCGACATGCGCGCGACCATGGAGAGGAAGTTCTCCGTGTAGCTCAGGTCGTTGTCGGGATAGATGAAGGGGAGCCCCTTCACGTGCCGGTACGAGAAGGCGGCGATCGTGGGCAGCTTGGCCATCAGGCGGACCATGCTGATGTAGCGCTGCTGCGGATCGTAGATGTCGCGCGCCTGCGGATAGAAGCTCGACAGCGCCGCCGTGGCGCTGCACAGCATGCTCATCGGGTGCGCATCGTAGCGGAAGCCCTCGAGGAACTTCCGGATGTTCTCGTGCACGTACGTGTGAAACGTGATGTCGTGCACCCAGGTGTCGTACTGCTGCTGGTCGGGCAGCTCGCCGTTGCGCAAGAGGTACGCCACCTCGAGGAACGTGGCCTTCTCGGCCAGCTGCTCGATGGGGTAGCCGCGATAGCGCAGGATCCCCTTGTCGCCGTCGATATACGTGATGGCGCTGCGGCACGAGGCGGTGTTCATGAACGCCGGGTCGTAGCTCAGCGTACCGAACTCGCCCGCTTCGCGCTTGACCTGCTTGAGATCGGCGGCGCGGATGTACGTGTCGCCTTCGGGGCCCTCGGTGCGGATGGGGGCGTTGTAGCTGTTTCCCGTGCGGCTATCGCGAATTTCGAGCGCGTCGGTTGGCGCGCCGGCTGCGGCGGTGGGCTGGCTCATCGGAGGCTGCGTGCTCCAGGAACACTGGGGAGGTTGAACGGAACGACGTGGAGTGAGAAAACTAAGTGGGGGGAATCACGCGCGCGGCAGCGGCACCACGAATCCGAGGGAGGTGCCACGGACGCTGTCCCCCGACCAGTCCTCGAGCCGGCTGCCGACGGCTTCCAGCATCTGCTGGCACATGGCGATCCCGAGACCGGAGCTGGCGACTGCCGGGCGTGGGCTCTGCGCGTGACGCCGACGAAGCTGCAGGCGAATGGCGGCGGGCAGCCCCTCGCCGGTGTCGGTCACGGAAAACCGGACCGACTCGCCCCCGGATTCCTCGACACTCACCGTGACCGTGCCGACGGTGGTGAACTTGAGCGCGTTGGTCACGAGATTGAGCAGGACCCGGTGGACCACCCGGGCGTGCCCCATGCGCACGTCGTGCGACAGACCGCACCAGCGAAGGACGAGCCGTTTCTCCTCGGCGATGGGCTGCACCAGCCCGCGCACAGCGTGCCACACTTCGCTCACCGAGAACGGTGCCGGGGGGGCGTGCCTCAGGTCCCAGGCCGCTCCTCGGGCCACGTCGAGCGCGTCGCTGGTGAGTGCGGCCACCCCGAACGCGGCTGCGTAGAGCAGGCCAAGCTGCTGTTCCTGGAGCGGCGTGACCGGGCCGGCATGTCCGGCCCGAAGGCGCTCGATGAGCATCAGCATGCTCGACAGCGGCGAGCGCAGATCATGGGTGACGCCAACCAGCAGCGCGAGCGCGTCCGCCTGCCCCTCGGCGCGATCCTCGCGGCCTGGCACGACGCGCAGGGCGTCGGCGCCGGCGGCCACCAGTGCCGCAATGGCCTCGGGGGACACGTCCACGGGGGCCGTACGGTCATGACCCGGGTCGACCGATGGCGCCCGCTCGGTGTGCACGTGGTGCGACGTTTCGGTCATACCGGCTTCCCCCTCAGTCGGCCGCGCCGGAAAGCATGTCGCGCTTGAAGCCGTGCTTCTCCATCAGGCGGTACAGGGTGGTGCGGTCGATCCCCGCGAGGCGCGCGGCCTTGCTCATGTTGCCCCCGGCACGCGTCGTGAGGCGCGTGAGATACTCCTTCTCGAAGTGGGCGATGAGGTTGTCCTTGGCCACGTGGAACGCCTCGTTCATGATGCCGACCGGCAGCCCCGTGTCTGCCACCGCCTCGGCGGGGGTGTCGTCATAGACCGGGATATCGTCGGGGGTGATGGAGCGCCCGGCATCGGCGATCACAGCCAGATGTTCGATGACGTTCTGGAGCTCACGCACGTTGCCGCGCCAGGGGCGGGACTGCAGGAAGGCAATCGTTTCCGGCTCGAAGGCCGGGGCCGGGGCCCCACTTGCACGATGACGTTCCCACGACCGCTTGAGGAAGAACTCCGCGAGCAGCGGAATATCCTCGAGGCGCTTGCGCAGCGGCGGCAGCTTGATGGGCACGACGCGCAGGCGATAGAACAGGTCCTCACGCAGGATCCCCTGCTGCACGCTCTCCTGCGGGTCGCGGTTGGTGGCGCTGACGAATCGCACGTCCACCACGGCATCCTGGGTCTCACTGCCGAGGCGCCGCACTACGCCGTCCTGCAGGACGCGCAGGAGCTTGGCCTGCAGCGGCATGGTCATTTCAGTGAGTTCGTCGAGGAACAGCGTGCCGCCATTGGCGACCTCCAGCAGGCCGGCCTTGTCGCGGTCGGCCCCCGTGAAGGCGCCCTTGCGGTAGCCGAACATTTCCGACTCGAGCAGGTTGTCCGGGAGGGCGGCGCAGTTCACCGGCACGAGCTTGCGCTGGGCGCGCCGGCTGTGCTTGTGGATGAACTGGGCGATCATCTCCTTGCCGGTGCCGCTTTCGCCGCTGATCATCACGCTCGCGTCGGTGGCAGCCACCTTCTGCGCCAGCTCCACGGCCTTGCGGAAGGCCGGGGACACCCCGAGCAGCGCCATGCTCTCGCCGGCGCCGTTCTGGGTGACCAGCGCCGACGGCTTGACGGCCTCGCGGGCGGTGCTGGCGGCGGCGGCGGCGTGGGCGGCGCGCCCCACGAGCACCTGCAGGTGACTGGCCGAGAAGGGCTTGGGGAGGTAATCCCAGGCGCCCGCGCGGAGTGCATCGATGCTCGACTGGACCGAGGGATTCCCGGTCATGACCACCACGATCACGCCCTTGTGGGCCTCCACGGCGGCCTTCAACACCTCCATGCCCGACACCGCCGGCATGAACAGGTCCACGAGGATCAGGTCGAAACGGCGGCGGCGGACCAGGTCCAGCGCTTCCTCTCCGCGGCCGGTGCTCGTCACCGCATGACCGTCCATCTGAAGGACGGAAACACACCCCTCGCGGAGGGTACGGTCGTCATCCACCACGAGGATACGGAGCCCCGTACCCTTATCTTGAATGGTGGCGACGCCAGCGTCGGAGAGAAATGGATCGGTCATTGCGTGTGCGGCGGAGTAGACAGGGCCGTTTCCGGCCACCGCCGGCCTCCGAACAGCCCAGGCGCTCCGTGAGCGTCGGGGTGGACGAAGCCGGGACAGGCGAAATACCGTGGGAAGAGGCTCACGTCAAGGATTTTCGTTGCCTCGTGTCAACACTGTTCGTGTCATGACTGCAACACCTGACGAAAGGTCACGTGGTTGTTGCTTCACTGCTGCGGTTGCTGTGCGCTTACGCAGCACTGTGTTGCGCGGCAGATTCATGGGCCGTCTTTAGCGAAGCGAAAGTCGGACCACCAATCAGTTTCCCACGCCGTCATCTCAATGTCCGGACAGCAGATCCAGCCCGTACCTGCGCGCGAGGTCGCGCTCGACCAGTATCAGGAAGGGGGTCCCCCATCCGATTGGGGGGGCGGTGGGCAGGAGAGCGTACAGGAACCGAAAGGCCCGAGCCTCGGGCGCTACCTGTCAGCGATCAACCGCTTCAAGTGGCTGGTCCTGCTGCTCACCCTGACGGGCTTGGGGGGCGGGTATTTCGCGACGCGTTTCCTTCAACCGGAATACGAGGTGCAGGCCACGATCCTCCTCGAGCAGGGGACGGGGATTGAAGGCCAGCGCTCCGGGCCCATTCAGGCCCAGCAGCTGCTCAAGTCGACGGGTTGGCAGGACCTCGTGCGTTCCTATGCGATCGCGGATCCGGTCGTTACGGATCTCGGGCTGTTCGTCACCCCAGCGTCGGAGTCGGACAGCCTGCTGTTCCGCAACTTCAAGGTCGATCAGCCGCGGCTGCGCGCCGGTGATTACCGCTTGTCGGTGAAGGGCACCCGCTTCACGCTCGCGACTCAGGCGGGGATCGAAGTGGAAACCGGTGCGGTCGGCGATTCGATCGGTCGTCCGGTCGGCTTCAAGTGGCAGCCGAGCACCGCGCAGCTCAGAGGGCGCACCGATGTCGACTTCGGCGTGCAGACGCCTCGCGAGGCCTCGCTGGCGCTCATCAAGAAGCTCGGACTCAAGCTCGAGAACGGGTCCAGCTTCATGTCCCTGACCCTCACGGGATCGAACGCCCAGCGAACGGCGGCCACGCTGAATGCATGGGTCGAGCAGTTCGTCGCAGTGGCCACGGCGCTCAAGAAGAAGAACGTGACGAGCGTGGCGGTCATTCTGGAAGGGCAACGCGAGTATGCCGCGCGCGCGCTGCAGGACGCCGAAAATGCGCTCGAGAGTTTCCGGGTGCGCACGGTCACCGAGCCCACGGAACGCCAGTCGATCACGCCGGGCATCGAGATGACCAACAGCCCGGTGTTCGACAACTTCTTCCGCGACAAGGTGATGGCCGAGAGCTATCAGCGCGATCGCGAGGCGCTGGACCGCATTCTGACGCAGCACCGGCAGGGGACGCCGATCACGCGGGAGGCGGTGCTGAGCGTGCCCATGGTCAGTGCCGATCCCGCCTCCGAAGACCTGCGCAAGCTGCTGGCCGAGCAGGCCGATCGGGAGTTCAATCTGCGCCGGTTGCGCGAGAGCTATACCGACGAGTTTCAGAAGGTAAAGGATGAGCAGGCGGCGCTGGCGAGCCTGCGTACCACGTCGGTCCCTGGCGCGCTGGCGGCCTACCTCGACCAGCTCCGTCTGCGGGAGCGCAACCTCAACGCCACCATCGATCGCAGCAGCAAGGACCTGCGCGGCATTCCGGCGCGGACCATCGAGGAGCAGCGGCTCAAGCGTCAGGTCGAAATGAGCGCGACGATGTACCAGAACCTCAACCTGAAGGCGGCCGAGGCCAAGCTGGCCGATGCGGCCACGGTCCCCGACGTCAGCATTCTCGATCCGGCCGTGCCACCGCTGCGGCCCACCAAGAACACGGCGCCGGTGCTCATCTTCGGGAGCGCGGCAGCGGCGTTCGCCCTCGGCGTGCTGCTGGCCATCCTGCTCGACCAGCTCGACAAGCGGTTCCGCTACCCCGAACAGGTCACTGATGATCTGGGGCTGTTCGTCCTGGGGGTCGTGCCGGTGGTCGAATCAAAGGGGAAGCGCAGCAAGACCGAACAGGCGGCGCAGGTGGTGGAGGCGTTCCGCACCATCCGCATGAACGTGCGCTACGCGGCCGACCCGCAGCGTCCGCTCACGGTGACCATCACCAGCCCGGGGCCGAACGACGGGAAGAGTCTCATTTCGAGCAATCTGGCACTGAGCTTCGCCGAATCCGGGGCCCGCACGCTGCTCATCGATGGCGACATCCGTCGTGGCGAGCTGGCCAACACGTTCGGCGTCTCGTCGAAGCCCGGCCTCGTGGAATACCTCGATGGAACGGCACTCATCGCCGAGGTGCTCAATCCGGTGAACGCCCATCCCAATCTCACCATCATCCCCGGGGGCGCGCGCCGCCGCAAAGCCCCGGAATTGCTCGCCACCCCGCGCCTCAGCCAGTTGATCAACCAGATGGCCGCCGAATACGACGTGGTGATCGTGGATTCGCCGCCCCTGGGCGCCGGCTTCGATGCCTACGCCCTGGCCACCGCCACCGGTAACATGGCGCTGGTGATGCGCGCCGGCGTGACCGATCGCAAGATGGCGCAGGCGAAAATGGCGGTGGTCGATACGCTCCCCGTTCGGGTCATGGGGGCGGTGCTCAACGGCATCAAGCTGACCGGCGTCTACGAGTACTACTCGTATTATCAGGAGTATGCTGCAACCGACGAGGAGCCCGTGGCGCAGCTGAGCGACGGCAAGCGGGGTAAGCAGGCACTGCCGGGGGCACGCTCGTGATGCGCCGAATCCGCACCGTGCGGCGTCTGGCAGCCGCAGCGTCGTTGGCCGCCGTGCTCAACACCCCCATCGCCGCGCCGATCGTCCACGCACAGGGGGCACCACCAGGCGGAGCGCAGCGCGCGACGCGTGAGCAGCTCACCGAGCAGGTCAGCAATATCGAACGCCAGCTGCCGGGCGCCAGAAGCGGTGACCGGGCCAAGTTGCAGGCATCGCTGGCCGCCGTGAAGGCGCGACTGGAACAGGGCGACTTCAAGCCCGGAGACCGGTTCGTGATGGTGCTGCGACAGGACAGCGTACGCGGGGATACCCTCGTCGTGCGCGACAGTCTGCGCGTGGCCGTGCTCAACCTCCCCGAATTCTCGGTGGCGGGGATCCTGCGCGCGGAACTGGAAGACAAGTTGAATGCGCATGTGGGGCGCTACCTGCGCAATGCATCGGTGCGCACCACGCAGCTGGTGCGCGTATCGGTCACCGGGGCGGTACGGAACCCCGGCTTCCTCTATGCCGTCCCCGATCGGCCGCTCAACGACCTGCTCACCAGCGCGGGCGGACCGCTCATGGAAGCCAATTTGGGCCGGCTCACCGTGAGTCGCGTCGGGAAGACTTTCATTGATGGCGGTGCGGCGCAGCGGGCGGTCGAGCAGGGGCGTACGCTCGAAGAGCTCAATATCGAGAGCGGTGACGCGGTGTACGTGCCGGTGAAGCGCCGGGTCGACTGGCGGGCTCTGCTTCAGCTGGGCTTCATTGCCATGTCGCTGATGTTCGGCGTACTCAATTTCCTCCGCTGGTATTACGACCAGCAGAATCAGTAGCGTGCCGGCGACATGAGTCGGATCCGTCGCCCCACTCGTGATGCGACCTCGGGCCAACCGGAGGCGCCTTCGCGCGTGTTGACGTTGGCTGCGGCGGAGGGTGAACCACCGGCGGAGCATCGCGCGACGACGGTTGCCGGCACCCCGGCCGCCGTCGTCCCGGTGCCTCCGGGAGACGATTTTGAGCCGCGCCGCCGCTCGGAGCGCCTGGGTCGGCTCTTCAACATCGGGTGTGCACTGGTCATGCTGCTGATCGCCTTGCCGGTCATGCTGGTCACGGCGCTGGCCATCTCGGTCACCAGCAAGGGGCCCATCTTCTACACGCAGACGCGGGTCGGGATCGATCGTCGCTGGAACCGGACGCGCGCGCTGCGCGAACGGCGACGGGAGGATCTCGGGGGGATCCCGTTCACGATCTACAAGTTCCGCTCCATGCGCATCGACGCGGAGGTGAACGGTCAGGCGGTGTGGGCCACCCAGAACGACGACCGGGTGACCACGATTGGCCGGTTCATCCGCAAGTCGCGGATCGACGAACTGCCGCAACTGTGGAATGTGCTCAAGGGCGACATGAACATCGTGGGCCCACGCCCCGAACGCCCGAGCATATTCGTACGACTGCGCGAGCAGGTGGAGGGGTACCAGCTG
>Ga0315907_10006303_pt1 | contig 12612 bp, 29 predicted proteins | sample LakEriMetagenome_3_FD_203525 | JGI IMG/M metagenome (GOLD analysis project Ga0315907, IMG submission 203525) | Freshwater fungal communities from buoy surface, Lake Erie, Ohio, United States - Buoy 12 MA123 | ecosystem: Environmental > Aquatic > Freshwater > Lake > Lake biofilm | place: USA...
TTTGGACTTTCCTAAATGTGTAAAGCAAGTTGAAACACACATAGTGAAGAACGAAAGTGAAGTTACCCAATGGTATGAAAACTATGTTGAAAGGGGATATGAAGGTCAGATGTTAAGAACCGATGGGGTGTATGAAAACAAACGTTCAAAGAATTTGTTGAAACACAAATCATTCATTGACGAAGAATATACTATCATTGATATTTGTGAAGGTGAAGGTAATAGAGCAGGAACTGCTGGTTACTTTGTATTCCAAACAAAAGATGGGAAACCTTTCAAATCAAATGTAAAAGGAACTTGGGAAGAAACAGCAGACATGCTAAAGAATAAAAAGAAACTAATCGGTAAGGAAGCAACGGTTAAGTATTTCAATTTAACCCCTGATGGAATACCCCGCTTTCCTTATGTGATTAGTATTGATAGAAATAGTTACGAATAAAAATATAAGTTATGGATATTAGAGAACAATATAGAGAGCGAGCTATTCAATTCGCTAAAGAATGGAGAGAAGATGTAAGTGAACACATCATTGATATTATGGTTTCCATTATGGCAACACGTGATAAAACATCATACGCCGGTGGTGGATTTGTTCAAGCGGTTGTTGATAATAATTTGTATTTGGCGATGAGTAGAGCAGACGTAGATTGCCGTAAAAACCTATTCTTATTAACAATGTGTAATATGAACTGTTATTTGTAAACAATTAAAATAAAAATATATGAAAAGAGTATTTGAAAAGATTTTTGATTTTGTATTTGAAAAAGCGTATTGGCCTGTTATGATTACAATAGGTATCGCATTTTTCTCAATGTTGTTTTATGTAGCAGATGATATTGAAAAAGAAAAGGCAAAGATGTATTGTATTAGATACGAAAGAGCAAAGTATTGGACTAGAGAGATTACATTCAATCAGGATGGTTCATTAAGTTTTGTTGATGTTGAAAACAATAGACCTTACAAAATATTTGGCGGTACTTATGTTATAGCTGAACCAAAAGTAAAATAATGGCAAAAAAGAAAAAGCCTGATTTAGTAGTTTGGGACGAAGATAATGGATATTATGCGAAGGAGCTCACCTATGGTTCAAACATAGGTGCGCCTTCCATTATTTTAGAAGATGTTGGTGGTTGGAAGCGAATACAGGCTCAAAACGCTAATAAGATATTCACTAAAAAATATGAGGAAATAAAAGATGAGTTCAAAAAGTTAGTGGATGAAGTTAGTTGGAATGAGTTTGTGTATTCAGCAACCTACAATTTTTTACCTGTAATAGGAGAAACATATTATCTTTATGAAAAACAGGATGGTAGTGTATTCCTTTCATTAATAGCACCTGATGAATGGAAAATGAAATTTTTAGGTGCAACAAGATTAGAATCCAATAACAAATGGATAAAGTTATGAAAAATTTAATAGTAATTGGTCACCCGAACAAAGATAGTTTTTGTTCCAATGGAATAGCGAAAACCGTCAAAGAAACACTTGAGCAAAATAATCAAGAGATATTTGTAATTGACCTTTATGATGAAAACAAAACGTTTGAATTCCATAAAAATAAAGTCAAAGAATATAAACAATTAATCAGTTGGGCTGATAACATTTATTTTATATCACCTGTATATTGGTTTAGGTGTTCACCGGCTATGGAAACATTTTTTGACCAAATCTTTACTCCGGGTTTCGCATATAAGTTCAAACCAATTACAAAAAAGTATGGAGTGCCTATTCCTTTGTTAAAAGATAAAAAGGTCCGAACATACCTTACGCATGGTGCACCTGCTTTACCTGTTATGACATTGTATTTGAATTCGGTAAAGTTAAGATTGGTGATGGGTGTATATTCATTTGTATTCGGATGGTTTAGAACAAAGACTCGCCAATTTTGGAGTGTACCATTTGTTTCACAAAACGATAGAATGGTATATTTAGAAAAGGTGAAGATGGATGTGGTATCCGATTTAAGAAAGTAATGATTTATATTCTAAGTTACATATTAATAGTTGCAGCACTTTACACTATTGTAGGATGGAAACGAATTTGGAAACGAATCCTAATGTATAGAGAAAAAAAGTATTGGACAGATTATAACATAATTGAATTAGCTGCGTGGATGGCTAAAGCAGTAATCATTGTACCAGGTTTGATATTTGGTATCGAACTCTGGTACTTTCATTTTCTAACCTTATTGACATCATCCCTTTTAATTTGGGCATCAATGCGGAAAGAACTACCCACATTAATCGTATTCAATACGATATGGGTGTTAATATCCACAACAATAATAGTAAGAAATCTTATACAAATATTTGGATAATTCAGGAAATAGTTGTATATTTGTAAATAAAACCAAAATAAAATGACAGTAAAACAAGCTTTGAAAGCAAAAAACAAATTGGTTGTTTCCATTATGGAGTGTTATTCTTTAGCAAAAGAGTATAACTCAATTGAGGAAGGAAACCCACGCCGTTATTCAGTTATTGGATTGTTGAATGAGGCGAATGAATTGACCAGAGAATTGGTTGAATTGAAAGCAAAGATACATAGAGCAAATGCGCCTGTGTTTGATAAAATCTTCCTGATGGCCGAATTGAAAGGAAGGGTAAAGTTCCTTAAATCAATTCCGGTTGATGAAGGTAAAGTTAGTGATAGATATTCACTAAGTAGTGGTTCGGTAAAAGAGGTTGAACTTAACGTTGCTGAGAGAAACGCAATGATTAAAGGATTGGAAACTGAAATTGAAGAATTGCAAGAGCAGTTGGATTTGCATAACGCAACTACAACTATTTAATAAATTGGGAAGGTGTGAGTGATGATATTCGTTGTATCTTTATTGTTCTACATAGCCAATTTGTGCCTGGCGATAACTGATAATGATAATGAATTTCAAATCTTAAATCTTGATACCGTCAACAGTTAAAACTTAATGCACTCAAACATCTCTGAATTAAGCAATAACTTTATGACTTATTGATTCACCACACTAACCCACCTAAAAAACAAAACTATGAAGTGTATTAAAAACAACAAAACAGGTGAAATTGAAAGACTCACCGATAAAGAAGCTTACAATAAAGTAGGTAATGCATGGAGTTATGTAGCTAAATCCGAATGGAAAGCAGCAACTCGTAAAGTCAAAGCCGTTGAAGTAGTAGAAACAAAGAGTGAAGTAGAGAGTGAAACAATTGCGGAAAAGCAATTAAAAAGAAAAAAAGGAGTAAAGAATGAAAAAGCAAAATAACGAAAGACTTGCTGAATTGTATCCTGAAATGTTTACATTCCAAGTTAGAGATTATAAGCACAATCCATTTGAGAAAGCTTATAATAAAATATTGTGGGAACTACAAAAGAGAATTAAGTTCACACGCAGATTTGAATATTATGGACAAGTGAATCCATACAAATATCAATTTGATGTTGGTGATGGTTGGTTTAATATTCTAAAAGATTTAATCATTGCCATAAAGGAGAATGATAAAAAGAAAGGTGATTGGGTAACTAAGGTAACTCAAATCAAAGAAAAATTTGGTGGGTTACGTTTTTATGTTACGGGTACATCTGATAAGAATTGGAAGTTAATACACAAAGCAGAAGAGAAATCTTATGCAGTATGTGAAGAAACAGGTTCTGAAGTTGAAGTTGGAACTTGGAATGATGGATGGATTAGAACTATATGCCGTAATTACGCTTTACAAATGTATTATGATATGGTTGAAAAGGGTGAAGCTAAAAAAAGTTTTGCTGAATATTGGAAACCAAAAGAGAAAGTCCAAACAATTGTAGTAAATAAAAAGAAATGAGTTTAGCTCAAAGAGAATTGGGTGAAGTATTTCGTAAAGATATAAATAAAGAAATGAGTACAAAACATATCGAAATAATTAGATTTGATAATGCTAAAATATCAATCAAAGAATATGTAGGTGAACGTGTTTTATCACCTGTTACATATCAACCTGCAATTATCAAAATGATTGGAGCAAGATTATTAGTCATTAATCCTGATAATCAAGAAGAATACTACGATTGCCGTTATGAAGATTGTACTATAAAAAGAATGAATGGGTAACAAAATTTTAATATTAGTATTTTTACTATCAGTATCAGTATTGGGATATTCTCAAACTAAAAAACCATTAGCAGCCGTAGACTCAATCCCATTCTTAACGGTGGATACTACATTGAATCAATTTATGTTTCATTGGTTGGGTAAACCTTATAAGTTAGGTGGAAAAACTGAAAGGGGTATTGATTGTTCTCAATTCAACAAACGATTATATGCAGATGTATATAAGTTGAATTTGGAAAATGTATGTTATAGGCAGTGGGACCAAACACAAAGAGTAAAGCAAGATAGTTTACAAATTGGTGATTTGGTATTTTTCAGAAGCAGACAATCACCTTCGGGTTGGCATTGTGGCACATACATTGGTGAAACAATGTTTATACATGCAGCAAACCGATATGAAGGTGTAAAGATAAGTTCACTATTGGAGCCGAATTATAAGAGGGCTTACAAAGGAGCAGGACGATTAAACAATAAACAATAACAATTATGAAAAATGTAAATTGGGGAAAGGTGTTTGAAACGATAGCTTTCCTTGCGGCTATGGGAATTGGATTTTCAATTCTATATTTTGGGTTCGATTTTATTTGGACAGCAATAAAAAGTATATTTTAACAATTAATAAAAAACAATTATGGGAACATTTATTTTAGGATGCTTCATATTATTTGTATTATCTTTGACAGCTAAGTTAATATATGAAGTACAACAAAACAAAAAATCAATTAAGATTCAACAAAATGAAATCACAGCCGATGAAGTAGATACATTTCAAACATTGGCAGGAATTAAAGGTAAACAAACACACTCACTTTCGGTTGATGAATTAAAAAAGGAATTTGAGAATACCAAATTTCCAGCACCGGACCCATCAATACCGGTAACTACGGCAAAGCTAACTACAATTGGCGGAAGTTATGGGGATAGTGACCCATTGGCATCAGTTCCAATGAGTAGAGTATCAAAGAAAGCAAAACAAAAGATGGCTGAAATTGCTAAGCAGGATATATCCGAAACTTTGGAAGAAACTGCATCTAAGTTAATGAATAATGCAATTAATGAAGCAATTGTTGAAAGTATTCAAAAAGAATTGGTAAAACCAAAAACTAAAAAGAAAAATCCAAAGCAAGATATTAAAGGAATAGTTGACGAGAGTAAACCATTCAAAAAGACTAGAAAGAAAACTTCAAAAAAATCATAATGATAAACGATATTATCATAATAGATGACGTTATACCCAAAGTAGCTCAGCAACAAATTGAGGATACGTTTTTATCTAAAAGTTTGAATTGGATTTTTTTCAAAGATATCGCTTTATCTGAAGATGAAATTAAAAGAAAAAATATAACCGAATTAACACCGGGTATTGGTACATATATTAAGCAGGATTATCCTGAATATGTAAACGATTCGTTATTAAAATTTGTAAAACCAATTCCTGAGAGAGCATGTAAAACTATTGGTAAAGAATGTTTAGATATTTTCAATGTAAGAAGTTTCATGCACTTTCCGTTGGATGAAAAATTAAGAAAGCAATATGATAATCCACACATTGATATTTTGTATCCACATTTGGTTTGTTTATATTATGTAAATGATTCGGACGGTGATACTTTTATTTTTGATAAAACAAAAGATGATTACAATGAGTTACCTAAAGATGTACAATTAAATGTAATTAAGCAAGTTAGACCAAAGAAAGGCAGAGTAGTTTTATTTGATGGTAAAAGATACCACTCAAGTTCAGGACCTACAAAAAATGTAAGATGTATTATAAACTTTAACGTAAAAATTTAATAAAAAGAAAATGAGTAAAGAAACATTTCAATTGGCAAAACCATTAGCGGACAGAGTACTTATTGAAAAAGAGGAAGTACAAACAAAAACAGCCGGCGGTATTATTATTCCTGAAACCGCTAAGGCAGATGATACAAAGATAGGAACTGTTGTATCGGTTGGACCTGGCATTTATACAAACGATGGTATCTTAATTCCAATGAGTGTAAAAGTAGGCGATAAAGTAATGATGCCACAAATCGGTACGGCACAAACTGTGAAGTTGGAAAACAAAGAATATTATTTATTCAGAGAGCAAGAATTATTAATGATTATAAAATAAAACTATGGCAACAAAGGTATTAATTAAAACAGCAAAAGGTGACATGATAGCAGAGTTGTACGATGAAAGTACGCCAATCACCGTAAACAATTTTCTAAAGTTAATCAATGAGGGATTTTATAATGGATTAAACTTTCACAGAGTTATACCTAACTTTATGATTCAGGGTGGATGTCCAAATGGTAGAGGTGATGGTGGTCCTGGTTATACAATTCAATGTGAAGTGAACGCACCTAAACAATTTCACGATAGAGGTGTCCTAAGTATGGCACATAGAGGTAGAAATACAGGCGGTTCACAATTCTTTATTTGCCATAATAGGCAGAGTACTCAGCACTTAGACAGAAACCACACTTGTTTTGGTAAAGTGATTGATGGGGTTGAAGTTATTGATTTTATCAGAGGTGGTGATGCTATATATTCAATTGAAGTTATCAAAGAAACAAACATTTAATGAAAAAACAAATATCAATAGTAGGTGGTGGCGCAGCTGGATGGCTTTCTGCTTTGTATGTAAATAAATTATACGGAAGTGATGCGGATGTTACATTAATTGAAAGTGAGGATATTGGTATATTGGGAGCAGGTGAAGGTTCAACTGCTATATTTGTTATTTTTTTAAGTGAATTGGGTATTGATTTAAGAGAATTTATTTATGAAGTAAATGCTACTCACAAAATTGGTGTTTCTTTTGAGAATTGGAATAACGATGGAAAAAGATATTTACATGATTTTTTTTCAACCGATGAAAAAGTAAACCCAACGGCAAGATTAGATTTTATCGGATATACTCTTAAAAATAATTTACCATTCAACGAAACTCTTATTTCAAAAAAGATGGCATATGATTTTACATCACCTGTAAATTTGTATGGTAAAGAAATAATACATCATTCGTTTCATTTTGATGCCAATTTATTAGCAAAGTATTTAAGAAAAATTGCTGAACAACGTGGAGTTAAACGTATTGAAGGCATTGTTAATGGATTTGAACAAAATGATTATGGAGACGTTATAAAAATAAATTTAGAAAATAGTAACTCAATTAAAACTGATTTCGTATTCGATTGTAGTGGATTTGCTAGATTGGTAATTGGAAAGCTTTATAATTCAAAATGGATTTCATATAAAGATAAGTTAACGGTTAATTCCGCTATACCATTTATGATGCCACCAACTAAAGACCACATTAAACCTTATACAACAGCTACGGCAATGAAATATGGTTGGTGTTGGCAGATACCATTACAAAATAGAATAGGATGTGGATATGTTTTTGATAATAATTTTATAGATGAATCTCAAGCGTTAAATGAAATCAAAGAAAAGTTTGGTATTGGTATTGACTCACATAGAGTTATTAATTTTGAAGCAGGTAGGTTTAATGAAATTTGGATAAATAATTGTTTAGCAGTTGGGTTAAGTGCAGCTTTTGTAGAACCATTGGAAGCAACTTCAATTGGTATGACAATTTCAACATTAAAAGCACTTAGAAGGTTTGATATAGATTATAAAGATGCTGTTGCTAGAAGTCAATTTAATTTTGTATTTAATGAATCTATGGATGACATCTTAGATTTTCTACAATATCACTATATAACAAAAAGAAACGATACTGAATTTTGGAAGTATTATCAAAATAGTGAAAATTGGACTGATAGATTATCGGCGCATATAAAAAACATAAAAGAAAATTTGGATGTCAAACTAAAAATTAGTATCTTTGCAAAAACAAGTTATACTACAATTGGGTTTGGGTTAGAACAAATACCAGCTGAACAATTTATTGAAAAGTATGAGCAAGAAAGATTAAAAAATCCAAAATTAGACCTTTTATTTTCTGAATTGGTAAGGGCAAAGGATAGAATTAATAGAGAAGCTAAAATGGTATCTGAGTTGGAGTATATTGAAAAACTAAAAGCAAGTTTCAAAAAATAGATATGAAGGATTGTACTATTTTATTACAAGGTAAAATTAATAAAGAGTGTTTTGATTTATGGATTAAAAACTATTCTAATAATTTGGTAATTGTTTCTGTTTGGGAAACAGAAGATATTAGCGAATTAAAAATACCAAAAAATTGGAAATTGGTAATCAATGATTGGCCAAAGAAACGTTATAAAAAAGATGGTAACATTGATTTGCAAATTATAAGTACAATTAATGGATTGAGAAATGTAAAAACGGATTGGGTCATAAAAGCAAGATTGGATGAATATTGGTCTAACTTAGATTTAGTTTATAAAAAAATGACATCAAATTCCAACAAAATAATTTCATCATCAATGTATTTTAGAAAGTGGGGATTGTATGATTTTCATATTGGAGATAAAATAATAGCAGGTAAGGTATCTGAATTATCTTTGATGTTTAATGTAGCTTTTAACATAATTGAAAAAAATGTACTTACAACAAACATACCAGAAACTTATTTGGGATTAGGTTATATTGTTGCTAAAGGTGATATTGATTTCAATGAAAAGTTTATTTATTCATTAAATTATAAAGAAACTAAGTTTGATAAAAAAAGTTCTTTAGATGCTGTTAAATCTGCAAACGATGCGATAAAAACAAATTTTAGTACCATAATTAAAAAAGGTAATTCAATGGAAATATCTAAAATAAATGAAGCATTAGAACATTGTAAAAAAATAATTGAATATTGTATCAACTATAATGAATTGGTTGAAAAATTGAAATCAAGAGTTGACGTTAGTGATAAAAAATTAATGAAAAAATATTTTGAAATAATAGATATTAATGAATTAAAACCATACATAGCAACAAGAAAGTTTACTGATGAAGCTAGCAGGGTATGGTTTAGAAATGATTTTGATAATAAAAAAGAAAATTGCTTAACAAATATAAATGAAAAGAATTAATAACGATACAATTTGGACTTGGATAATTGTTTCAGCAATTATTGGATATTTTATTGTAATGTCATTTTTAGTAGGATGAAATACTTTGTAAACATACTGAAACAATTTACACAAACGCAAAGATTGATTGTATTGATATTGTTATTATCATTTACAACGGGCTCTTATTTGATTTCACAATATCTTAAAACAGATAATTGTAGACCTTTGATTGAGGAAAATCTAAAAATGCATGAAGATTTCGCCAAAATATCTGCGATGTTAAGAGCACAAATGTTGAAAGGTAATCAGATTCAATCGGACACAATGAGTATTATCGAACCAAATACAGAACGTGCTATGGTTATTCGTGAAGATACATCAACGGATTCGGTAATTGTAATCAAAGATAGGAAAAAACAAAAAGAGATAATTAAACAATTTATAAAGGTTCAGCCTGATAGTTTGTTTAATGAAATAATCAAAATAGCCGAAAGGAATAAGCAATGATTGAGTTAAAAGAATGGATTAAGGACGGGATTACAATAAGTAAAACCAATGAAGGGTATAGAGTGTTTACAATACCTACTCAGCACTTTGATATTAAAGAGCTTGATGAATTGACACCACAAAGATTTGAAGCTGAAGTTGAAAAGCAAAAACAAAACGAAGAGTGGGAAACGGATTTATTCAGAGATTTATTTAATTAACTATGAATTGGGAAATATTTGGATACATAGGTACAATAATAGTTTTATATTCATTCATAATCGAAAACATTTATAAGCTCCGATTAGTAAATTCAATTGGTTCAATGTTTTGGATAGTGTATGGATTAGGTATTATGGCCGGTCCCACAATTATAGTGAATAGCTGTGTATTAATGATTCACATTTATTGGTTTATAAAACATCGTAAAGAATGGCTAAGATAATTTATTTAGAGGATACCATAACCTTAATAGCAAATAAAGGTGGGATTGAATTGGTAAAGTTAATATCAAAGCAAGGTGAGTTCAAACAAACTGAAAGTGGGTATCGTTATATATTAATTGAAAATAAAACTGAAAACAATGGATAATGTAATTGGAAGCTATAAAGAATTTATTATTTTAGAAAGGGAAGCCCTTAATGAATTTGAATCAAAGGTAACCGCTCTGATGACAGAAGGTCAACATGACCATAACGTTGAGCAAATTCGGAAAGCAAAGATAATGAGGGAATGTATTGATTGGATAAAAGAGAATAACATTTATACGCAAGATTTTAAGTTTAAGAGTTAATGAAATACGAAATACACATTCCAATTACAATACCCGAAGATTATTTTAATTTGGGTATTGATTTTGCACCAATGACAATAACGGGTGTAAAGAAAGGAATGAATATAGATGAAACACTTATTGATTTGAAAGCATTGTGTATAAGGTTGGACAATAGGTATATAAAAGATTATAAGATATTAAGAAACGAAACGATGACGGTAATTGAAATAGATGTATAAGAAACTAAAAATAGAGAATTACGATAAATTATATGCGGCTGATTTGGGATTGGGTATGTTTGTTGAAGCTGTTATTATGACACCACAAACATATAACTTTGTAATTAAGGATATGGATACGGGTAGTATAACCGATGTAAAACTATATAGAGAATCAAAGAATAAAGAAAAGCCGTACAATTGGGAAATGAAAAGGGGTAATCAATCAGTACGTTTATATAGGGATGACGTAGCAGATATTGAATTATTTAAGCGTAAATTATTTTCATTGGTTGACCCACTACCTTTTTAATTTATAAAAACAAAATGTTATGAGTATAGAATTTCAATTTATTTGGGGCTTCTTAATAGGAGCAGGAGTTGGTGCACTAATCGCATTAATTGTAGCACAAAGAATAGTAAAAAGAGTAATTAAGAAAGTATTAAATAGTTTCGGATGAATGTTACGGTAGACGATATAAGGGGAATAGAGCAAGAATTGAATGTAGTATTAACTAAGGAGCAGAGGGATAATGTATTGAAGGGGTTTCAAAGAGTAGTAATGGATAGGGCAGACGATTGGGCTGATATTGTAAAAGACCTAATAAAAGAAACGAATGTTGACAATAGAAAACATAGATAAACTAAATGATTATCGGTTAAGTGATTGGTTTGTAAGGGAAATGTGGACAGAGCGGAATCACTACATAATACAAATAGAAAAGAAAACGGGGTATTGGCCGATTAAGGGAATGGAAATAGGTTCACTTACAATTAATCTAAATAGGCAGAATACGTTTGAATGGCGAGGACACAATGCATATACAATGAGTACGGGTTTTATAGTTAAGGGATTGTATTTTCAAACTATGGTTACATTAGAGGACATAATGACGTTGGACCACTTTGTGTATTATGGTATTAACAAACACATCTATAAAATGACCTTATAATGAGGACAGAACGTTGGACAGAAGATAAAATAATACAAAAAGATATTTGCTTTGAATGTGGCTCTGATAATGGAATAGAATATCACCATGTAGTTCCCTATATTAAAGGTGGGACTAAAACAATTCCTTTGTGTATTGAGTGTCATGGTAAGGTACATAGTATAGATTTTGTGAAAGCAAGAGAGCTAAAGAAAATAGGAATACAAAGGGCTAAAGAACGTGGAGTTGTATTTGGTAGACGGGTAGGAGTAAAAGAACCAATAGAAAAATGGTTGGCAAAAGAAAGTACACAAAAGATAATACCTTTATTGAAACAAAGAATAAGTTATGTAAAAATATCAAAGATAGTAGGATGTTCAATTAGTAAAGTGCAAAAGGTTTCGGACTATCTTAAAAACAATAATATTAATACTATTCAGAATAACAATATCTTTTTTTAATATCAATATCGTTGTATTGGTGAATCGGAAATCGGGTCGGATGGGAAATTTTTTTGATAGTATATATTTAATAGAAACAGGCCAGCCTATCAAGCTATAAGGTTTCAGCCTATAAAGGGATAACGGATTAGCCTAAATAAAGAGTAGGATGTATAAAATAAAAAGGAATTATAAATACACAAAGGGACAGGAAGCCCTAATACGTTTACAAAAGGAATACGAATCCCTTAACGGAATCGTACCCAAAAACGGAATAGAAAGGTTTGGGTTATGGTTACAAAGAAAGGGTTTGGAGTGGCAGATAAAAGGATGGCTAATAAAATTAAAAAATGAAAAGAATAGTAAAGATATTTAGACAAATGTTTCGTAAACTCACATTTTGCTTGAAAGAAATTCTTTTAGGTTTCGAATGGGCAGAAACGAACCGTCACAAATCACAATGGGGTAAGTTCTAAACCCGATTGATGAGGAACGTTCACAAAGCCGGACAGATATGAATAAAGAGTTATACAGAGTAATACAATGGCTAGGTCCATTTCTAATAATAGGGTTAATAGTGTGGATAGTAAAGCCGAAACCGAATCCGTTACAAAGAGTAAAAATAGAAAGGGTAATAAAATGATAGTAGTAGTAATAGTAAGTGGAATAGTAATAGGATGGGTAGTAGGGAATTACTTATTGGATAGGTACATAA
>Ga0315907_10006304_pt1 | contig 12608 bp, 7 predicted proteins | sample LakEriMetagenome_3_FD_203525 | JGI IMG/M metagenome (GOLD analysis project Ga0315907, IMG submission 203525) | Freshwater fungal communities from buoy surface, Lake Erie, Ohio, United States - Buoy 12 MA123 | ecosystem: Environmental > Aquatic > Freshwater > Lake > Lake biofilm | place: USA...
GCCTTCGTCTATGAGCCCGAGGCGATCGAGCTAGCCGATTGCAGCATCGATGAAAACCATTTACAAGACTTGGCCCAATCCAGTGGTGGTGCGGTGATCCCCTCGGACCGACTGGATTCTATATTAGCGAAAATTCCTGTAGAGCGATTGAAGTTCACCGAGCGACGGACCACAGCGCTTTGGCATACTCCTGGATTGCTTGGGTTGGCTGTTTTTTGTTTCGCTGCTGAGTGGCTCTGGAGGCGTCGACATGGGTTGGCCTAGCCGATTTCTGATTGGATTTTTTCTTTGGATCGGTTTGGATCAAGGTCTATCTTTAGGCCAGGATTCGGTGCCTAGTGTGTGTCTGGTTCTAGGGGCACCTGGAGAGCCACTCTATGGCAACATGTTCCAGCAGTGGGCCCAGCTTTGGGGCGAATCGACTCAGGGGACAACGGTGCAGTGGATCGGTCCGGTAAATCCAACCCAGGTCAGCCCAGTTCAGGTCAGCCCAGTTCAGGTCAGCCCAGCCCAGTCAGGGGTGGTCGATGGGACCAGCGACCGCGAGAGACTCAAGGCCTGGATCGATCGCGTCGAGCAAGTACCCGAGGAGGGGACATATTGGCTAGTGCTCATGGGGCATGGAACCCACGACGGGAAAACCACCAAATTCAATTTGCGAGGATCTGACGTATCAGCGCAGGAGCTTGGGCAATGGTTCAGTGGATCGAAGCATCGATGGGTGATCGCCGTTTGCGGGTCGAGTTCGGGGCCATTTTTAGCGGCGTTATCGCACCCTAATCGAGTGGTGATCGCATCGACCAAGAGTGGATCGGAGTCGAATTTTTCGCGTTTCGGGGGATTTTTCGCACAGAGCATCAGCGATCCGGAGTCGGATTTGGACCATGACCGAGCCATATCTGTTTTGGAGGCATTTGCCTCGGCTTCTCGCAAGACGCAACGTTACTACGAGGACAACAAGTTGTTGGCGACCGAGCAGGCGATTTTGGACGACAATGGTGACGGCAAGGGCACGCCTGCGGATTTTTATCGAGGCCTCAGGCTCATCAAGCGATCTGAGGATGGAAAGGTCGACGGCGTGTTAGCCAGAGGTGTATGGCTCAAGGAGCCGATCCAACGCGAGGGGTTATCATCCCAGGACAGGAGCCTCATCGAGCAACTCGAGAAGAGGCTCGAAGATTTGAGGTCTAAGCGGAATTCGATGGATTCGCTGCGTTACTACGCAGCGCTAGAGGAGGTCTTCCTGCAGATGGCTCGGATACTTTATCCGGCTAGCAGATAGCTTCCTTGGGGCTTGGGCAGCCCCAGATTTCCGAAAGAAAATGTATCGAAGAGTCGTTCCAGTCGATCGAAGCATCGATTGAGATTTCGGTAATGGCGAAAACGGGAGAACGTACTGAGTTGATTAGCGATAGGTTGGCCCGGATCGATTTCCCAGGGGTGGATGTAGAAATGGATAGTACGACCGGATCGCTCGATTTTTCGAAGAGCCCAGCGAGTGAACCACCAGGGGAAGATTCTGAAGTATCCCCCACCACCGATTGGAATTCGCAATCCTGGGAGCTTGAGGACACTGACGGGATGTTCAGCGATTTGGTGTTTTCCGTCGGAAAGAAGATAGGAATCTAGGGGAGAGTCGGGAATACCATATCGGTCGTGGTGCACGGGTACGACACTGCTGTCATGCTCAAAGCCGTGTTGTTTAAGGATGGCCAGTGCCCACGGAGATTTCTTCGTGATGGAGAACGTCGGCGCACGAAAGTGTCGAATGGGATAGCTTGCAAGTTTTGAGAGGGTGTCATTTGCCATCCCCAGATCTAGATGAAGCGAGGTCGGGGTGTGTTGGTAGATCCTTCGGTGCCAGTAAGTATGCGATCCGATGATGTGCCCTTGGGCTACTGCACGATGGACCAATTCGGGATATTTGTCTGCAACCCAACCTAAGAAGTAGCAATAAGACTTCACCGACTTGCGTTCTAAGAGATCGAGCATCCGATGGGTGTTCGTCTCGACGCGTTGTTCCCAGTCCGACCAGTGATCTGGTGAGCAGATTGAGTCGAAGTTCGACACGTGGTAGTAGTCTTCGACGTCGATCGAAAAGATATGCTTGGGTTCGGGTCGAATCGTTTGGACTCCGATGGGATTCGAGCTAGCTCGGAATATTTTGATTTTTGACCTTCTCGCACTTTTGCCAGAGGTCGATGTAGTGGTTTGAGAATTTCGACTCTTCGGGGCTTCGTACCAAGCCGGCGAATCGGGTAGCAACCTTGCCTGGAACTCCAACGAGTCGCAAGGCTGTGCAGCCGACCATTCGCAGGTCTGCTGTGAGCGACGCGTCTTCAATGTAATCCAGATCGAGCGTTTGTTTTTTCATCACCGATATGGTGTCGCTATCGGCCGGAAGGTTGATCTGTGCAAAGCCGGTAATTCCGGGGCGAACAGCCAGCCTCGTGCGGTAGTAGGGAACGCACTTTTCAAGTTCCGAGACGAATTGTGGGCGTTCGGGTCTAGGGCCGCAAAACGACATCTCCCCCTTAAGCACATTGATAATCTGAGGAAGTTCGTCGAGGTGAAGTTTGCGAAGCCAATACCCCAAGGGAGTGATCCGACGGTCTGCGTCGCCAGTGCTCCATTGAGCGCCATTTTTTTCTGCATCGGTGTACATGCTGCGGAGCTTGTACATCGTGAATTCCTTCCCGTCTTTGCCCGAACGGACCTGAGCGTAAATTCCAGGCCCCTTGCTCGTGAGTTTCACCAATACCATGAGAACCAGCGTTATCGATAAGGCCGGAATGGCCAAAAGGAACGCGATTGGGACTTCCCAGATGCGTTTCCATCGGTGGTAGGAAGGGACTTCAAGAGTCGTTAAAACCCCAGGAGCGATGAACTCTCCCCGAAGCTCATCGGGGATTTCGAAAGCTGGTATTGCAGGAAGAGAAAGCTTTGGGTTTTCGAAATCTCCCTGGCATAGGCCGGGGTTTCCAAATGCTTCAGAAGAATTCAAAGCCACGGGTTCTGACATAGCGATGCCGGTCGAGTGGAGACAAGTTGAGTAGTTTTTCTTCGGGCAGTTACAGTATGACAGTCGGCAATCCGATTGGCAACTGAACAACTTGCTAGAGTTTCATGAAATTTCGATTACGATCAGCCAATCCGATGGACGATCAGCGGTCTGAATCGGCAAAAAACTCGCAAATAACCAAGGAATTTGCTGGGTGCTGTCGTATCTTCCCGAGGGTAGGACCTGCTCCAATCCTTCCTAGCTTGCCGATTGCAATGGCAATGGCGTCTGGGGCGTCGTAACGCTGCTACTAACGGACTTCATGGGCGCTTAGTGTGAAAGCTAAGCCCGGTTTGACCCGAAAAAAAATAAAGGGAAATTATTTTTAGCGAGGTTTTCTCCCACCGAGGACTTTTGAGACTCGGGCTATACATCGACACGCAGAGAACCACAATGCATCGTTACCGAATGATCTCGGGCCAGTCGCGTAGGCATTCGAGTGTTGGGGCGGGGGATGGGGCGATCGAAAAAAAGGGGGCAAAGTGGAGGAGCCGAGGTTAGAGACCAGTCTGTTACCCTTGGAGTGGGGGGGAGCGAAAGTACGACTCGAGTGCGTTTTTCTTGGCAAAACGCAGCACTTCGAGCTGTCCGGGCCCTTTGCTCGTATCGGTAGTGACCCACGATGCGAAATCTCGATTCCTGGCCTACCGGCAGCCGTGTGCGTCTACGTGCAGGTTTGCAAAAACTACGTAGCGGTACTGGAGTTGGTCGAATCAATCCCAATGTCCCTCTGTGAGCCTGTCATCGCGACGCAGGGAGGAACCGTTTGGCTCCAACCCAATGCCCGCATTACGGTGCAGTCTGTCCGACCTGTAGAATCGCAAACCGAAAACTTTTCCTGGGAGAATTTCAACGTTGATGACATCCGGATTTTTCCGAATACCCTTGTTGCTCGCGCCGGTTTTTTGAACTCGGCGACGAACTCCTCACATCTTCGAATCCAATCGGCATTGTCTCTCCTTGGCTCATCGGCAGCTTGTCATTTACAGACCAAGCACAAGCAAATTAGCAAGTTCCAAGCAGTACTTTTCCGAGGGGAGACTCAGGGCGACTCATGCCGCGTGGTCGACCTGTTCGGTGAGCATCCCACCTTGGTGGACAATCAACCTGCCCATGGTCAGGTCCTTGAAGTTGGCAGCCAGATTCGAATCGCGAATTTGGGCTTCGAGGCCGCCCGTTTTCTCTACAATGCTTCAAGGCCAAATCACATCGTCGAAGTTCGGAGTCCACTCAAAACGTTGCCGTTTCCGAATAAAGCTTCGACGGTTGCTCCCTCAGCGGTTACCCCGAACCAACCGCCGCCGTCAAGCGCGGGGCTGCCAGACCTTCAATCTATGAAAGACCGTTTGGTTCGAGCGATCGGATTCGATTCGGCCGCATCGAAAAACCCGTCGGTTCATTTTCCTACAAGCCAAACCGCCACATCCGCAGGTCCGGCGCTTGAGGTGGAATTGGACCGAGTGGTCAAATCGCAAGAACAACTCTGCGACAAATTCGAAAAACTCTCCGAGCGACTCGACGGGATGAGCAGATCGATCGAATCATTACCTGAGATCATCGATCGCCAGTCGCAGCAACTCGTCGAGGCGATCGAGTCCCTACGCGACCTAGTGGTTCAACCCCCAAGCAACCATGCCCCCAAACAAGCTGTTTCCACACTTGAAATCCCAGCAAATATAGCCGAACCACCGAAAACCAGTCCTCTTGCTTCGGAACCCAAAAACAAGCCCGGAGCCAAACAGCAAAGACCATCGGATAGATCACCATTGAATAGGTCACCGTCCAACGGGTCACCATCGACTAAAAATGCTGGGCTTAAAAATGGCTCGAGCCAAAAGCCAAACCAGAAATCCGTTGACCAAAAAGCTCGCCCCGCTAACCCTTCTACCCCTTCCCCTGCCTCAAAATCAACCTGGTTTCAACGCGCAGCAAACCAACTTGCCGGCTGGATCCCTTACACCACGCAACGCCGCAGAGTCACCGCCCAACGCGATGAACAGAGCGAGTCGATCGACTTAGCAAGCCAATCGACCTCGAAAAGAACTCGCCTAAGACAAATCGGTAATGACTCCGAACTTTTGGCCAGCAATGAGTCCCAGGAGGAGACCCAAGTGCTCGGCTCACTTGTAGGTCTACGGTACCGAGATGCCAGAAAAACCTACCTGCGATGGCTCCTGTTTTCTGGCATCATCGCAGCCTTGACTCTCATCGGAGGACCGCTCGTATGGCAACAAATTCCCGATGGCTGGCGCGAGTTGATCTGGCAAAAAGTAACCTTCTCGGAAGCCTCGCAAGACCAATCTTCCGAAACTCCGTTCGGCGATGGCACCACCAGATCTCCTACCGAAGCCCTCGATCCCCAACCCATGCCGCTGAGCTTGCCTGAAACCGAACTGCAAATGGTTCCTAGCCCACTCGAGGATCCAACTCCCACCGACCCTGCACCCACAGAGCCTGCACCCACAGAGCCTCTACTTACTGAACCTTTATCAGAAAATAGCCCGAGCAACAGCCGCCTGTAGCGTGGATCCGTCAGCTAGTTCTGTAAGTTCGAGCAATTCAGGATCAACATTGAATGCTGTTACTGCTCAAAATCTGATGAGTTCTGCCCGTGGGTTCCTGTCCCGCTTGGAGATTGTTTGAGGACGATCTCGGTGTTTGTCGTTGGTGGGCTGGACGTTGAGTTTCCCGTGACGATCGAAGGAGGGGTCGGCACGGTTCCTGGTACAACGCGAGGACCATCGATGGTCGCATCGACGATCGATTTGAGATCATCCCCATCGACGACTTCGACCTCCATGAGTCGTTTCGCGAGGGCTTCGAGGGCCGCACGCCGTTCGGTTAGAACCGCTTTGGCATGCCCGGCAGACTCATCGATTAGACGCTTGACTTCTTGATCGATCTCCCGGGCTGTCTGCTCGGAATAGTCCCGTCCATAGGACTCACCGCCCCCTGTTGCCAAGAACGCCGAACGGTTTCCCTCGCGGAAATTGACCCGACCGAGTCGGCTCATGCCATACTGCATGACCATGGCGCGGGCGATGTTGGTGGCCCGCTCAAGATCGTTCGATGCACCGGTGCTTACGTCTCGAAAAATCATTTCCTCGGTGAGTGTGCCAGCCAAAAGAACTTGCATTTGTGCCTCGAGCTCGGGCTGGGTGACAAGATACCGATCATCTTCTGGTCTTTGCATGGTGTAACCCAGCGCCGCGACTCCCCGAGGAATGATGGAAACTTTGTGCACCGGATCGGTGTTGGGGATCGAGTAGGCGATCAGGGCGTGACCCGCCTCGTGGTAAGCGACCCTGAGCTTTTCGTCTTCGTTCATCACCCGCTTCTTTTTCTCCAGGCCGGCCGAGGCCCGTTCGACGGCCTCGTTGAATTCCGATTGGTCGACCACATTTTTACCCTTCCTGGCCGCCAGCAAAGCCGCTTCGTTGACCAGATTGGCAAGGTCGGCTCCAACAAATCCTGGGGTGATAGCCGCGATCTGTTTGAGTTCGACGTTGCCGCTGAGTTTGACGTTCTTGACGTGCACCTTCAAGATGTCTTCGCGACCCTGCTTGTCGGGTCGGTCGACGAGCACATGGCGATCGAATCGGCCGGCACGAAGCAACGCGGGGTCTAGTGTCTCTGGGCGATTGGTCGCTGCCATGACGATCACTCCTGAGTTCGCATCGAAGCCATCCATCTCAACGAGTAGGGCATTGAGGGTCTGTTCTCGTTCATCGTGAGAGCCGACGATATTCCCTGCTCGGCTCTTGCCGAGCGCATCGAGTTCATCGATGAAGATGATGCATGGGGATTTGGCTACGGCTTGCTGGAACATGTCGCGGACGCGAGCCGCACCGACTCCGACAAACATCTCGACAAAGTCCGACCCCGAAAGCGAAAAGAAGGGAACTCCCGCTTCTCCCGCGATCGCTTTGGCAAGCAATGTTTTACCGGTTCCTGGAGGGCCCACCAGCAGCACACCTCGGGGGATTCTTCCGCCGAGTCGCTGGTACTTCTCTGGGTGCTTGAGAAAATCCACGATCTCGTGAACTTCTTCGACCGCTTCATCGATCCCGGCAACATCATGGAACGTTATGCCGATGTCTTCCTGCGCATAGAGTTTGCCACGAGACCGCCCGAATTGCATCGGAGAGCCAATGCCGCCCATTCGCCGCATGGCAAAGTAAAGGAGGGTTGAAATCAAGAAAAAGGGCAGGAAGAACATCCAAAAGAATTGGGTCAGCATACTCTGTCCAGGAGCGTTGCCCCAGGAGATCTTCGATGCCGTGAGTTTCTCTTTGAGTTCTTTGTTGGTTCCTTCGGAATTGTCTTTGATCGATTGAAAAATCCGGCTTTTAGCCGCAGTGGGTTTTCCCTCGACGATCTTCGATACCGTTACGTCCCCCCGCACGGTCTCTTTGTCGACCTGAACGTTTCGAATCCGGCTCAGTTCATACTTTTCGGAATCGATCGTGATGATCTTTTTCCCTTCGGACCCTTCCTCCAATTGGCTCTGCGAGGCGTCGGTGTACTTGGTCGCATCGATCAGTTCGATCAGATCCGGGTAGCGTATTTCCTGATAAATCGCCGAGGAAACAAAGCTAAAGGCAGCCATGACCAAAAGCATGGCCAGAAGGGCGTACATCAGCCAACTGTTCCCCGGTTGGGAATTGCCTGAAGAGTTCGACCGTTTATCCGATTTGTTGTCGTCTGCCATGCATCGTTACCCGCAAAGGGCTGTGAGAAGAAAAGCCACCCGAGCCGTCTCGGCTCGAAATACCTCCCGTTATTATGCACACGGGATAACCCCTTGGCAGGGTTTGACATTGAGGAATCCCAGGAGAGCCACTAAAATTCCTAGAATAAATCCAGTTTATTCCCAGTGGCCACTTCCGCGAATCAACCGCGTAGGACGGATCATGCGAGACCTTTTTACCCATGGCCGACCGAACTGCAAACTCGGTCGCTCGAACCGAGCGATCTGGGGCTTGCGCACCGCTCCGGAGCCTAGGGCGTGAACCGACCCCCGAAAGTCGCCGTCCTGGGTTCCACAGGCAGCATCGGTCGCTCCGCCTTGGAGGTTCTCCAGTCGCAGTCCGATGGCTTCGAACTGACCTGCATGTCGTGCCATCAGCAAATCGAACTCTTCGAAAAGCAATGTCTCGAGCACCGACCAGCCCTAGCCATCGTCACCGACGAATTCAACCCTTTGACCCGGCAATGGCTAGCTGCCCCGGACTCCAAGAGCATGCGAAGGGCCGCGGGTTCCGAGGCCCTCATCCAGTCGATTTCCGGTCCGGATGTCGATATCGTCATCGCAGCGATTGTCGGCGTTGCCGGGCTCGAATCGAGTTTAGCCGCTGTTCAAAACGGCAAGCGACTGGCCTTGGCCAATAAAGAATCTCTCGTCGTCGCCGGCCAACTGCTGCTCTCGAGCGCCAAGGAATCCCGAGCCGAAATCATTCCTGTCGACAGCGAACACTGCGCGATCTTCCAAGCTCTCCAGTGCGATCGGCCCGGTGCGATCGAGTCGAATCGGTGGGAGGACCAAGGAACATCCAGCCGTGCGAATCCGGGCCAATCAGCCCAGAGGATTATCCTCACCGCAAGCGGAGGGCCCCTGAGGGATTGGCCCTTGGAAGATCTCGAAAAGGCAACGATCCAAGACGCCCTTGCCCATCCGACTTGGTCGATGGGACGCAAAATCACCGTCGACTCGGCGACCATGATGAACAAAGCCCTGGAAGTGATCGAAGCCCATTGGCTCTTCGGTTTAGAGGCCGAGAGAATCCAAGTGGTCATCCATCCGCAATCGATCATCCATTCGATGGTGGAATTCAACGATGGTTCGGTCATCGCGCAACTGAGTCCACCCGACATGCGATTGCCAATCCAGTATGCCCTTACCTACCCGAAACGAACCACAGGCCCGGCCAAGCGTATGGATTGGAACCTGAGCCAGACGCTCAGTTGGTATCCGGTCGACCCAGAACGCTATCCTGCACTGGCACTAGGTTTTGAAGTCGTCCAAAGGGGCGGAACCTGCGGGGCCGTGCTCAATGCAGCCAATGAAGCAGCGGTAGAATTATTTCTCTCGGGTCATATTCGACTCACAGACATCGCTAAAATATGCCGTTCGGTTTTACAACATCATAATTTCGCACCCACTCCGAACCTCAACGAACTGCTCGAGCAGGACCGTTGGGCCCGTCACGAAGTGATGCGATGGAATAGATCACTATGCTAGACTTTGGTTTCTCCCTGGTAACGATCACCTGGGACTCTTTCCTTGCCCCGTCGCTCGACTCTAACGCAATGAGCCCTAGGACCCTAGGTCTTTGGTCTCCATGGCTGCTTGCGGCCGACTCCTCGCTCATCGAAGCCTGGGGCACACGTCTTTACAACATCGCACTGATGCTCCTAGGGTTGGGCTTTGTCATCTTCGTCCACGAACTAGGCCATTTTCTTGCCGCCAAGATGTTTGGGGTCAAGTGCGAGAAATTTTACATCGGTTTCGACGTACCGATGAAAATCGGACCGATTCGTCTCCCCTCGCGCTTAGCGAGATTCCAATGGGGAGAAACCGAATACGGCATCGGTAGCATCCCCCTAGGTGGCTACGTCAAGATGCTTGGCCAAGACGACGATCCACGCAACCTCAAAGAGGAAAACCAACGAATCCTCGCAGGTGATAACCCATCTACCGAGCCAAGCTCCCAGAAATCCTCCTCCCTAAATACCCCCAAACTCGATCCGAGGTCCTACCCTGCCAAACCGGTCTTTGCTCGCATGATCATCATCAGCGCCGGGGTCGTCATGAACCTCATCTTCGGCGTCCTGATGGCCGCAACGGCCTACCGACTCGGAGTCCCCTACACCCCAGCGGTCCTCGGAAGTACCATGCCTGGCGATCCAGCTTGGAAAGCCGGTCTGCGCGCCGGGGATCGAATCGTCGGAATCGAAACGTCCCAAGACGACCAAATGTCGTTCGATGAAATCCGCAAAAAAGTCGCCATCGGGGGAATTCGAAAACTCGAAGCCCCCATCGATCTGACCTATGAACGCCAAGGTGAAAGAAAAACCCTTCAAATCGCAGGGAGTATGGCTCATGCAGACCCCGACGCTCGCCACAATTTCCAAACCATCGGCATCCGATCCGCTGCGGTGACCGAGGTTGGGCAAATCCCTACCTACAGCCGACTATTGAAACTCGAGGGAAGGAAACCGAGCGACCTGCAACTCGGTGATCGCATCCTGGGCGTCGATGGGGTTTTGTTCGAAGCCAATGACTCGGGTAACGACTTTTTTGGCTACCAACTCGATGAACTGCTCCACCCGAAACTCAACCAACCCGTCGAACTTGCTGTCGAGCGAAAAGACGCCAATAGCAAAAAATCCCTCACGGTGCGGGTCGAGCCTGTCGCTCTAAAGACCCTCGGGCTGCGGTTCGAACCTGACGCCGTCACGGCCATCGCAGAAAACTCAGCGGCTTCTGCGGCCGGTATCAAACTCGGCGACAAACTTACGAAATTCAACGGCCAACCCATTGAGGATGCGATCTGCCTGCCCAACCGCATCGCTACCATGGCAGGTCAAAAGGTAACCCTCGAACTCTCCAGAGAGAACAGCGACCCGATCCAGTTCGAATGGACCGTTCCGACCCGATTCCTTCTTGAAAATGATTTACCGACTTACGGCTCGGTCGGATTGGACCTGCCGGGCTCAGGGTTGGTTTACTCGGTATCCAGAAAGATCGCCTCGGTCGCCCCGAACACCACGGCAGCACAAAGCGGACTTCGTCCCGGTGACATCGTCCAACAATTGCAATTCGGAGATTTGACCCCTGAGCACCAAACCTACCTGAAAGAGTCTCGGATCGATGATCTTTTCGCGAAACAAGTCCCCATCGATACCATTCGGAATCTCCAATACATCCACGCCGTCGTTCAGGCGCTACCCGCCGGTCTGCCATTCCAAATTGTGGTCGAACGCGATTCGAAAATCCAAACCGCTACCGCATCGGTCATGAATGAAGCCGACGTCTTTTCGCCAGATCGACGCATCGCATTGAGCCCCTATCGCCAAACCTACGTCGCCAAATCGTGGGCCCAAGCCCTCCCGAAGGGCCTACAGGAAATCCGTCGAGGGATCGGCGATGTCCTCGAATTCCTCCAGTTGATCGTCACGGGCAAGGCTTTCAACTACATCGGTGGGCCAGCGACCATCGCCGCTCAAGCCACTTCGGCAGCCTCACAAGGTGTATCGCCACTGCTGATGTTCTTGACGCTCTTGAGCGCCAACCTCGCAGTTGTCAACTTCCTGCCCGTTCCAGCCCTCGACGGCGGTCATATGGTTTTCCTCGCAGCCGAAGCGATCACCGGCAAACCCGTCAATGAAGACCTGCAAGTCAAGCTCACCATCGGCGGTATGGTCGCACTGCTAAGCCTGATGCTTCTGGCATTTCGCAACGACATTCTCTTCTTTCTCGGATCCTGGATGTAACTCGTGAAACCCTGGCACTACCTGGCTTCGTTCCTCGTTCCGGGAACTGCCGCTCTAGGCTTAGCTCTCGGAGGACCTTGGGCTTGGCTCACCGTGGCCGGTGTGTTTATCGCAATCCCAGCACTCGATGCTTGGGCGGGCGCCAGAGATCATCACGCGGATCAACGCGCGGAAAATAGCTCCGAGGAAACCTCGATCCAGGCGGCTCGCGAGAATCGACTCTACAGTTGGATTCTCTATGCGCATTTGCCGGTCCAGATCCTGCTGATTTTCTACCTTGGAACTACATGGAACCACTCCCAAGCCCATCCCATAGTACGCCTGGGTTGGATCCTCTCGGTCATGCTCAGCACCGGCGGAATCGGGATCACCGTCGCCCATGAGTTGATCCATCGCCGCACCCTAGCCGAACGCTGGATCGGTAGGTGGATTCTCATGAGCGTCCTTTACATGCACTTTGCGATCGAGCATGTCCGAGGCCACCATGCCCTGGTCGCCACGGATCAGGATCCTGCCTCGGCACCCCAAGGCATGTCGGTCTATCGATTCATGCTCGGAACGGTCCCCGGACAATGGCGTTCCGCTTGGCGTCTCGAGGCAAAACGTCTGGAGAAACATGGCCTAAGCTTCTGGAGTTTCCATAACGAAATGCTCGCTTTTCTGATGATCCAAGCGGCCTGGATCGCTCTGATCATCAACCTGTTTGGCACCGCTTTCCTGCCGGTCTACTTAACCGTAGCGATCCTGTCGTTTCTCCTGCTGGAAATCGTCAATTACATCGAACACTACGGACTGCGGCGAGAAAAAGGTGCCAACGGCCGCTGGGAGTCCGTTCGCGAATCCCACTCCTGGAACAGCAACCATCGGATCAGCAGAATGCTGCTCTTCGAACTCAGCCGACACTCGGATCACCACATGTCGGCCGAGAAACCTTACCAAGTCCTGCTCAATGAGCCTGCCAGTCCACAGATGCCCAACGGTTACCCGGGCATGGTGCTTTTGGCACTCGTGCCCCCATTGTGGTTTTCGATCATGGATCGCCGATTGCCGG
>Ga0315907_10006305_pt1 | contig 12608 bp, 12 predicted proteins | sample LakEriMetagenome_3_FD_203525 | JGI IMG/M metagenome (GOLD analysis project Ga0315907, IMG submission 203525) | Freshwater fungal communities from buoy surface, Lake Erie, Ohio, United States - Buoy 12 MA123 | ecosystem: Environmental > Aquatic > Freshwater > Lake > Lake biofilm | place: USA...
AACACATGTGAGTTTAACTGGAGGCTATGCAAATATCAATTTTGCAACTGCTGTGGTTGATTTTAAAATGACCAACGTTTTAAACTTGGCTATAACTGCTCCTTCAACTGCAGTTACTCTTACTCCTACTGCTGTACCTGCTGGTACAGGAACAAAAGTTTATCTATTGAAAATTGAATTTTTCCAACAGGTAAACGGTGTTCAATATCCTTTGAAGAATGGTGCTTACAATGCGTTGAAAATAATTGATGTTCTATAAAATTGGTTGAAAATGAAAATCATTGAAAGGATCAAAGCTCCTACTCCAACATTCTTTAAGAAAATGAGATTGATTGGATTGGGTTTGTTAGCAACTGGTGGCGTCCTGGTAGCAACACCAGTTGCATTACCAATTGCAATAGTAACAATTGGACAATATCTAATTGTTGCAGGGTCGGTTGCTACGGCTGTTGCTCAAACAGCTGTAGAAGGAAATTAAAAAAGTGTAAAAATTTAAAGGTTAAAAAAATGGGGAATTGTGTTGATTTATTTAGCAAACAAGATAATGATTTGCTGGTAAAATTTGGAATGAAAAGAAAACCAGCTTTTAAAGCAGGTGCAGAATTAAGCAGCAAAGTGAATTTGGTTGCAATTGATGTGAACGAGGAATTAATTGAAAATTCTGAAGTGTTTGAAATGAACATCAAGATTGAGCGCTCAGTTCCTTCAGATTGTGATATCACAATTGAAGCTATTCAAGAAAAGCAAAAGGAACTTGAAGTTCAGTTAAAATGCCTAGCTCAATTAGCTGAAACTAAAAAAGTTCAAGAACAAAACGTTTAAAATTTAGGACATGTATCCACATCACGATCATAGCACAGCGCTTGGAACAGCCTCAGGAACGGTGTTAACCGTGCTTGCAACTATTGATTTGCAAGATGTATTTAAAACTGTATTATTAGCAATTATTGGTGCTACTGTGAGTTTTGTGGTTACTTTGTTTTTGAAGTGGGTTGTGAGGAAAATTAAAAAGTGATTTTTTATTTTGGTTGATTAATAATGAACCGTTCGAGATGAATTTCGAGCGGTTTTTTGTTGTAAACGGTTTCCAATTAGGCAAAGGCGCCTTACAAGTATAATCATTTTTGCGCTTTTGCTTTTTTGGTGTTATAAGCAGTTTTATATAAATAGTTCGTCTTTATAATCTTCGATGACTTGGCCAATGGATTTCAAACTTGATTGATTGTTAATTAACTCCATTTCTTTTAGTCTATATATTATTGATGTCTTTGATACATTGAATAGATATGCCAATCTCTTTGTTATTTCATTAAAGTCTTTAATATTCTGATATTGGTCGTCAAGAAATATTGTGCCTCGACTTTTATTTAATTGGTCTTGACATTTCCAAAGATGTGCAAGAAATTGTGCCTTGGGTAAAGTTAATGAGGCTGCGAAGTAATTTGCTTGCCACTCAATCCATTGTCGAGGATTATTCAGGTCGTGTTTGCCAGTTTTAAAATTCAACTCAAAATCATTAAATGAGTTGTACAGAGTTTGTCCTATCGAAAGCCTTTGGTGTAAGGTATAATGACCAAATTCATGAGCTAGAATAAACAGCTCGCGATTCGTGTTTCGTATTAAAGTATTCAATCCAATTGTATTATTATTATAGTCACATGAACCAAGAATTGAGGCATCATTAATGTCACAAATGCTTACTTTATACTCGTTTTTTAAATATTCTATGAGCTTTTTTGTCGAGAGAGTATGCGCATTTGTTAAAATTTTGGGATCAATTTTATCTAATTCGTCTTTGGATATCTTTTCGATATCTTCTTTCGATAATTTGTCAATTCCAAAACTTATTCGATTGTCTCTAGATATTATTTGAAATGAGCTTAGTATTTTCTTATCAATTAGTCGTTCAATATGCTTTGAACCTTCGTCTATAATACTTCTGTCAATTGTATCTGTTATTAAGGGTATAGCATGCGGTTCCGTCTGTCGCGATTTCCTATGTAGAATGATTTTGTAGTCTTCACAGGACTCTCCTTCTATAACCATCATTCCAGTTGATTCAGCGAGATTAAATCCCCCTTCCTGAAGTGGGGAATTAGAAATAAAGATCCCTTTGACATTTACTCCCGCAACCTGTAAAATTTTACTATGAAAATCTTCTATTTTATTTACTGGAACTCTTTTGTCAAAATCTTTACATTCTATAATGTAAAGCAAGACGTATCTGTTTGCTCCAGGAGGCCACACCTCAATAGTTAAATCAAATTTAATATTCTTCTTTCGTAAAGATGAAAAGTACTCTTTTTTTTGAAAAATTCTTATGTGTTCTGTCAGATGACCGAGTTGTTCTTCCTCGATCATTTTTTTTATGATACCGAGAGATTTCAATTCGAATTTATCTCCAATTTCTACCGTGTTCAATTTTTTCAAATATTGTGTATTAATGATGGCTTTTAAAGTTTTCCAAAAAGGCAAAAGCCCTAAGTATAGTGAATTTTGCGCTTTTATTATTTCGTGATAGTTGAATTAAATATCTGAAATATCTATTAAGTTTATTCCGAAATTATAAGGTTGAAGTTCTTTTACAACTTGAACTAAAGAATATTTTGCTATGTTCGATTTACAGTTATCAATTCTGTCTAGAATAGGTTTATTTTTGTAATGATTATTCTTAAAGGCCATGACGAAATTTATTGGAATTCGACCATCTTTCAGTTTTGGTAATAGTTCCATATGGTCTATTTTTTTGGAAGGATTTCTTTGGTTATACTCATTTAATGTTTTAGTCAAATAACTTGAACCCTGATGGTTTTTTAAATCATTTGATAGTCTTTTTGCTGAAAGAATGACTTGAATATATAGATCTCTCATTTTTGTATTAAACCCATCCTTAACATGGACGAAATATGCTTGATTATTATGAAATGTCAAAATGTCGCATAATTCTATATTATCCTTGATAACTTTATCTAATACATAGTAATTTCTTTTGCCAGAATAACTTCTATTATACTCATCTTCATCAATTCCATCTGGCCATTTTTGAAGTATTGATTTATCCAATTGATATTTGATATAATACTCTTTTGCATCATTATTCATGAAATTTAGATACTCATCTTCAAGCAGATACCAATGACCGTCAATTCGAAAATACTTATGTCCTATATAATCAATCTCAGCTGTAATATGGGAAAAGAATGTTCCGTAAGTGACATCTCTGTCGTTTACTTTGCCGACAATGTTTAAGGTATATAACTTTCCTTTTATATCAAATCGGTTATTTATATCTTCAAGACTATTAAAAATGTGTTGAGTACACGCGAAATATAAATTTGAGCGATCATTTATCTCTATGTCTTCCTTACCACGCGAAAATTTGAATCGTACTAAAAAATTATCGCATTCATAAAACGTTTCTAGTTTCGAGGGATGAACAATTTCAATAATGTCTTGATGACGGACATTTGCATTAGCTGGAGAATTATGACTTAACACATCGTCAACGACAATTTCTTTTAATGTTTCATCCAATTCATTCAATAGACTTAAGTCATCTATTTTAGAAAATAGTGTTAAAGGCTTTGGTTCATTCTCTTCGCAAATACGATGCAAGTCTTGAATTAATTCCTTCAATTTTTCAAAATCAAGTTTTTTACGCAAAAGGAAATATGATCCTACTTCTAATAGTGCGAAATTATCATCAAGGTCATATTTCTTAAACTCACCTTCTTTTAATTCTTTCCGAATTTTCAATTTTATTTTTGATGGTATTTGCGAATATTCAAGAGTCTCAGAAATTGTTTGATTGAAATTAAATGTTTGATTTAATTGAGAAACATTATTAGCAATCCCTCTAGTTTTGAGTTCAACAACTACATCCTCTGTCGGATTAGCTAATCTTTGATAAATATCTATCCCAAAACTTGGGTGAATGAATTTCTTAATCACATTCATTCCATTACCGCTAATTACACAATATATTTTACCTTCAAATTCAATAAATAAAACAAATGAAAATTCTACTATGTCAAAATTTTGACTTTCAGTAAGTTCGTCAGGCAAGAATATTTTCCAGTAAAATTTTTCCTTAGGTTGATTAAAACAATATGACCAAAAAACAAATGGATCTTCCGTAAAATGAGTTATTTCAGGTTTAATTAGTGCAAGATCATCAAATTTATGACGAAGTTTTTTTTCGTGATTATCTTTAATCAGATCAATTATTTCATGGTTTGATTTATCCCGAAACTCATAGTAAGATTGATCAATTAGAAAGATTTTAAGATCAAATTTCATTTGACTGTTATCCATAGATTTTTTTTACAGTTTAGGTTATTGCTTATAACGTTTTGCAGCTACCCGAAGGGCGGGACTTTTACCACAAAACTTGATTTGAAAAACTAAATTTTGATTAACCACAAATCTATTTTTGGAACACGAAACCCCGCCTTTTGGGTAGGTGCTGTTACCTGCTGGCGTTATTCTGTCTATCATACTGCTAACGAACCGATATAATGCTTAAATGCAGATTGGTTTTTATTCGTCAAAAAGTTAACACTGTAATTTTCATTTGAAGAATAAATGTGAACCCAATTTTCTACACACTCAAATGTTATGTCACCACCTGTATTTTGGGTAATTGTATTGTATCCTTGGTAGTAATCTAAATATTCAGAATCAGCTTCTCCAATTACAATGATTTTTGGTTTAAGAACGTCAAGAATAGATTTTGGTATTTTTCCTGTTTTACGTCCATGATGTGGTGCGAATAGAATGTCAGTTTTAGGAAGTTTTAAGTCTGCTTCGATATTATTCATGAAATCTGTTTCAACGTCTCCCATCCAAACAATAGTCGCACTATCTTGGATACCGTATTTTATCATTGCCGAAATGTTATTTGGGCTTCCTCCTTCATTTGCAATTTTTAGTGCGTCTTTATAAAATTGATTCGAAGTGTCTGGCCAAAGAATACTTATTCCTGCTTGTTTTCTAGTTTCATCACTTTCATTCATCCATTTTCTTGAACACCCTTTGTATATATTGAATGCTTTGGCTGAATCACGTAATTCACAATACTTTTTAAAATCATTAGTTTCAATTTCTTTTGTCGCACTATTTTTCACACAATAGAAATTCACTATCGGCATTCTACTATTTAAATATTCAATTCCACCAAAATGGTCTCCATCAGGATGTGTGGAAATGAACCTAGACAATGTTTTTGATGCAGATTCTTTAATCAATTCATCAACTATTCTTTTTTTGTTCTCTTCTGTCCCAGTAATATTGCAGTCAATAATAGTGAAGTTGTCAGTGTTATGTTTAATATAAAACATATCTCCATTTCCAACAGATAATGATTTTACTATACTCATCTTATGATATTGATTATTCGTTTGCGTCTATTCGTTTAGTAATATAATTGGTTTGCTTTCTATACGAGAAAATGAATAGTATAAAAATCAAAATTGTCAAGGTTATAATTGAAATCGAATTATCAAATTGAAACTTTATTGAGAGATAATTAAATAACTTCATTAGGAGTAAAAGAATTATCATTGCATTTAAAGTCCTGTAAGTGTTATTAACTTCTGATAAAAGTTCAATTTTTGAATCCTTTTTTGATGCACTTACATATTTGTGATATTCTCTAAATTTTAAAAACTTTACTTTCTTCAGAAAAGGTTCAATTATGACAGAGCCGAATCTACTGATTACCATTCCGATAAAATAGTACAAGAATGCGCCTAAAATGTTGTCGTCTTGAATAAAATCGTAGTCCGTCAATTTTTTTGCTATAACTACGAATAAAACTCCTGGAAAGAGGTAGTTAAAAATGTTGTATGATGATATTTTGTCTATAATATCTTTCACTGTATTATTTTTATTGTCAGTTTGTTTCTTTACGCTTGCAGGTAACTACCATATTGGCGTACTAATATACTATTCATAATAGAAAATGAATAAAAGTAACTATCTACATGTAATAATTCTTGAAATAGAATCAATCAGAAACAAATTGTATTTCTGATTGATTATTATTCTATTTTAACACCTCTTGAATAAGCGCCAATTTTAACTGCTGCATCAATTGAAATTGTTTTAATATTGTCTGTCTTTGATTTTCAAGTTGGTGAATAGTTGAAATATTCTTTTTTGCTTTTTCGGGATTTGCTTGGTATTTTTTGATTCCTAATTGTATGACTTCTTTTAAGCAATTCAAACGTATGTATGGTATGACGGAACCCAGTAATTTTTGATGGAATGTTTTTCCTTGCCATAGTCCGAAAATTAGCCAGTAAAGTTGTTCTTTTTCTTCTTCTGTTTCACATTCGCATACAAAACAATTTGGACATGGTTGATCCATTGGTTTTCCGCTGTTATTTCCTTTGTTTAGAATGTAGAAAATGTGCCCAGAATATTGTTTTTCTGGGCTGAATGTGGTGATTTTGATTGTTTTCATATGAATAGGTTTACTTGGCTTTTTCTTGTTTTTTTCGCAAATGGTATATGATGCTCAATGAATTGTAAAAGCCTTATATACATTGCTTTTTTTGAGCCAAAATCTAGTTTGGTGATTTGATAATTGATGAATTCAATTTCTCTTAATAATTCATCTTGGGTCATCTTTGATAAGATTGATTTGATGACTGCTGGATTTACGTTTTCGTACATAACTTGGGATTTAAAATTATGCTCTGCTCAGCTACGCTTCGCGCAATCATTTTTGAAGAAAAAGAGAAAAAAACCGAAAAAAAAGAAAAAAGAATGCCTTGATTTTTGGGAGTGAAGGAATGAAGACAAGATTTTTGACAAAAAAATACTACCCGACAAACAAAGTGAAAATGTGACTTAGAATGAGGTTTCTAGTTGTAAAATGAATTAATAGATGTAATTAGAAATTGAGGGTGGAGATTTTATTGACAAAACCCGAAGGGCTTGAACTTGACGCAATGACGAAGCGACTTATCTTTGCTTTCATTTTTTATTTTTGACACACCGAAGAGTGAATTTTAGTCAACCGGAAAGTTTTTTAGAAGTGAGATTTATTTTTCTTCATTTGTAGTAATGAACTTTTTGAATATATAAACTACGAGGCTTTGCCTTCAGTATTGTGGCAAGGAGGGTTGCGACTGACATCGTATTTTTAGTAAATAGGCATTAGTAATTAGTCAATAGGTTTTAGTCAATAGTTAGGATTTTTATTGAAATGAAAAATATTATTTTGATTTATTATCACTAGTAAATAATTGAGATTGTTATATATAGAAAATTGATATTTTTTAAATTATCTCAATGCTGATTTGAATGATAAATTAAAGAAAAGGAAATGGTGCCTACAGCGTGGGATGGAAAAAACTGGGGCTTCTATTATTTGAGGGAAGAAAAGATAGCTTTATTTTGTTGTAGAAGTGTTTTTATGAAATGAGATTTTTGACCCCAGTGTGCGTCGAGCCGTTTGCGAGTTGAGCGAAGGTGGGAATGGAGAGTGTGAAATGAAGCGATAGCGGAGTTGAACACGGGAATGACCTATGCAGATATGCACGAAGGTTTGGCGCTTTTTTTGAAAATCGAAGCGAATACTGTAGCAAGTGTATGATTGAATGGAACGTCCCCGATTTTTTATCGGGAGGAGTGAAATGAATGAATACTCTTGCCATCTATGATTAATCTTAAACACGAAGCTTGAACTTTATGGCTTTTGCTGATTGAATGAGGGACGAGAGAAAGAAGCAAGTGCCAACTAATATGAACTCTCAAAAAATGTGACAAACCTGAAGCCTGAGCGATTCAGCAGGCGAGCCTAACTCAAGCAACGGCAGACCCCCTATTTAGAATCAAGACCGCTTCGCTCTTAGATGAAAGAACGTTTCACTTTAAGACTGAGAAGGATTGTGTATAAGATAATAATTGCGGGCTACCTTATTGGGGTTTAGGGGGGATGAAGTAGTTGCGACTGACGACGTATGAGGACGTTACAAAAATAACTAATGGAATAGCGTAGTGAGGAGTTTCGACGAATAGCTATGAAATGATAAAAGCAAGGGCGTACTTCGGCTTGGCTCAGTAGCCTTGCGAATGAGCTTAGACGATGTAGCTTGTATACCCTTGCTTTTAAGTTATTTTTGTAAAAGGACGAAAAGGAGGAAGACCTTATTTTTTTTTCTATTATTTACATTTTAATAATCACAAATTCTGTTCTACGATTTTGTCTATGTTCTTCTTCTGTACATTTTGATTTTATTGTACCTTCACATGGACAATCAACTTTCAATTTATATTCACCGTAACCTTTACCGAAAATACGTTCAGGATTTGTGATTCTTGCTTTGATGTATGCCGCAGATTCATTAGCTCTATTTGTTGAAAGTTTTTCATTTGATGTGTAACTCGAACGGCAATCAGTATGTGAACCTAATTCAATTTGCATAGTTGGATTATCATTCATCGCTTTCACTATTTTTTCAAGCTCTATAGCAGCATCTTTTTGAATATTGTACTTTCCTAAATCGAAGTAAATTGGTTTGATATCTATGACTGATGCTAAGTCTATTCCTAAATCTAATTTACTCATTGTTAAATCAAGGTAGTCATGAACATTAATTACTCCTTTTTTCTCAATATGTTGAGAAAAAATTACAGTTTTTGTCAAATAACCTTCTCTTTCCAATTTTATAGTATAGGTCAATTGGTCATTCAGTTTTTTATCTAAAATTCCTTTTCTCACAACTCCTGATTCTGATGTTGTAGTTGCAAGGAATACCTTACCATTCGTTTTATCAATAATTGTTATTTTAACACCTTCCAATGGCAAGTTGGATTTAATATCTGTTATCAAACAAAAAAGTTCCAATCCTATATCTTTTTCTAGATTCAAATCTTGTTTAATTGCTTCTACTTCTGGATTTAAATTAACAGTATTTATACTTGCTAAATCAAAGAAATAATTGTCCTTATTTGCAGAAATTACATAATTTCTCTCTGACTCTATACTAAAAAAATAAGCTCCTTTTCCATCAGTATTTGCAGTTTCTAAAACAATTCCTTTTTCATCTTTCAGATAAACAATTGCTCCAGTTAATACTTCTTTCGAGTTCGCATCTGCAACGATTCCCTCAACAATAATTTTTTTTTTGAATGGTTTGGTTAAAACATAAGAATAGATATCATCATCGCCTTTTCCTCCTTCACGATTTGATGAAAAATAACCTGTTTTGTTATCTTTATTCATAGTGAAGGCAAAATCATCATGACTACCATTCACTGGCTTCCCAACATTCAATAATTTTTCATATCCACCTATTCTATTCGGTAACATAACAAAAACATCCAATCCTCCTAAACCGACATGTCCATTAGAAGAGAAGAATAAATGGTCGTCTCCACTGATCCAAGGAAACATCTCTTGACCTTCTGTATTGAATTGTTTCCCTAAATTTTCAGGTTTTCCATATGTTCCATCATTGTTTAAGTTAACTTTATACAAATCAGCAGCACCAAAACCACCTGGCATATCCGAGGCAAAGTAAAGTGTTTTACCATCAGCAGAAATCGTAGGATGACCAACTGAATATTCTTTTGAATTGAACAACAAAACCTCTTCTTTCGCCCAGTTTCCCATTGAATCAACGCTAGATCTGTATAATTTAAAATTTTGTATTCCTTTTCGATCTTTACGTTTGGACCCTTTTTCAATATTGTTGCGAGTGTAATAAACAAACTTCCCATCGGGAGAAAAACAGATTGGCCCTTCGTGAAAGCGTGTGTTAATTTTTTTTGAAATCAACTCAACATTTTCTAATTGAGTAGTGCTTGCTATAGATGATTTGTATAAATCCAAAAAGCATTTGCTATTCCAACACCATATATTTTGAACAAAAACACGTTTTCTTCTTGATGATACAAAATAAGCATCATTGTTTACAGTAGATGGGTATCCCCCAAAATCACTATCAGGTGTATTACAATTCAAATTATTGATTATAAAGTTAATTCCTTGTTTTTCGATTTTTTCTAAATATAACGCGTTATTGATAAAAGATAAACCCCGAGTATCATTTGAGTCTAACTTGTTTAACTTTTCTATCCACAAATCACTTTCAACATACTTTCCATTTTGTTTCAAAGTTTGAGCATAATAAAAAATGTCTTCAGGTGTAGCATTTTCTGAATTAATCATTTGAGCAAAAGTCTGCTCTGACTTTTTCATCTCGCCTATATTGTAATAACAAATTGCTAACTTGGATTTCATTTTCGGGCTATCTACTTTACTCCCCAACAACTCCTCATATAAACTAGTTGCAAAAGAATATGATAATTTTTCAAAAAATTTATCCGCTTTTTTTAGTTTACCCGACTGACCAATAACAGTCATTGAAACAACTAAAAAACTTACTACTAATATTCTTATTTTCATTTTTATTTATTTTATATGCTAAAAATAACGAGGTGAACGGATACCTTGTTTTTTAAATATGAAATCATATGAAGCAAGTAATTCAAATGTTCCATAGTTGTAATTTCGAATCTGTTGTATTCCAAAATCAGATGCAATACCTAATTTAAACTGAGGAGAAATTTGGAATTGAGCAAAAGTTCCAACTGCTGCATCAATCCGATACATTACACCTAACCACAATTTTTCTCTATAAATTCCAGCAAAACTAGCATCTATACATTTTGGCGCACCTACTGTTAATTTTATTTGAGCTGTTGGACGTATTTTCCAATTATCAGTCAATATGAGAACACCTCCAATTATTCCAAAATAATGTCGTTTTTCAATATTTGTTATGCTTTGAGAATCATAGCCTTTTTCCAAAATTTTTGGTGTACTTGCTCCAATAAAAAATTTAGGTGTATGGTAATAAATTCCAATTCCATAATTAGGATTGATGTTGTTTTTTACATTTTGTAGTAATTTCGGGTCACTAGCCTGTATTGTTTGAAGATCCGTTGAGCTTACAGAAATCATATTCATTCCTCCTTTTAATCCAAATGAAAGTTTTATTTCAGGATTTTTGAATTTAACTGTATATGAAAAGTCCGCGTAAAACATAGTTTGATTTACTGGACCAACTTGGTCATTAACCATTGTAGCTCCTAAACCAACTGATTCATAAGATAAGGGGGAATGTACACTTAAAGTTGTTGAGGTCGGACGTCCAGAAAATCCCATCCATTGTTCACGGTGAATACCTGTTACATTCAACATTCCTCTACTACCAGCGTAAGCTGGATTAACGAAAAGCGTATTATCAAAATACTGAGTGAAATGTGGATCCTGCTGTGCAAATAAAGTAGAACCTATACCTGTAAATAGTAAAATTCCAACTAACTGAATTAAATTTTTCATTTTCTTATTTTTTAAAATAACTTCTTTGAAAAAGAATGCTTTTCATATTATCGTTGTAAATAAATATATCCTTTGTAAACCTCATAACCTTCTTTTTTTGGGTCTAATATGTAGTAGTAAACTCCGGTTGGTAAATCTTCTCCTCCAAAATTAAATTCATTACTTGAGGTACCATCCCAGTTATTTTGGTAATTAGTTGTTTGGAATACAATATTACCCCAACGGTTCAAGATTACAATTTCATTGTCAGGAAATAATTTAATTCCTTGAATAAAAAAATCGTCATTTATACCATCACCATCTGGAGTAAATGCTTCAGGAATAATAATATTACATGGATTCGGACTACAAGGGTTTAAAGGATTACTTCCTTTCTTATATTCTTCTCCGTTTGTTAATCCATCACCGTCACAATCAGTTGCCATCCATGCTGCACTTGGAACTAAAGATTGTGAAGTCAATTTAAAATCACAAGCATCAGTACCAATTGTTCCATCTATTAACTCAGTTCCATCAATCACACCATCACCATCTGTATCTGGAACCAAAGGGTTTGTAGCATTTGGTCCTTGTATCCCATCTCCATCAGGGTCAACTTCGTTTCCATTTGTCAACCCATCTCCATCACAATCAATTGTTAACCAAGTTGAAGAAACTGATGCAAGATCTTGTAAAGTTGGATCATATGAACATGGGTCAAATGGATTTGTTCCGTTTGGACCAGGTATACCATCACCATCATGATCGATTTCATCACCATTTCTTACACCATCTTGGTCACAATCAGCTAGTAAATCAGTTACCGAACAATCGTTTACAGTAATAAAAATTGTATCTGTAACACAAATAATTGGAGTTTGTGAACCATCATCACAAATTGATACAACAACCATATCCGTTCCATTAAAATTTTGAACTGGTGTGTAAGTATATGTCCCGTTTGCATTGATAACAATCGTTCCATTCGATGGTCCTATTAAGGGTGTTGTATTTGCAGTTAATGGCGTTCCTTCTGGATCACTATCTCCACCATCTGTCAAGTCTCCGGTTACTGATGTATTTTCGTTTGTTGAAACAAACTCGTTGTCTACAATTGGAGCATCATTTACGGCTGTTACTACAAAAGTAATATCAGCGTTGTCACATAAACCACCTACATCACATAATCTATATGGTAATGTTGCTGTGCCATTGTAGTTATTTACTGGATCAAATGTTACAACTCCTGTTGTTGAATTGTATGTCCAAA